>Ga0209211_10004059_pt1 | contig 23201 bp, 28 predicted proteins | sample RifGroA2_FD_183992 | JGI IMG/M metagenome (GOLD analysis project Ga0209211, IMG submission 183992) | Groundwater microbial communities from Rifle, Colorado, USA - Groundwater A2 (SPAdes) (version 2) | ecosystem: Environmental > Aquatic > Deep subsurface > Groundwater | place: Rifle, Colorado...
CATCCAGGCCATTATCTGGGAATCGGTGTTGACGTCCGGCGCGGGAATGTCTTTGTCAGGGCCGATCAGCGGCGCGATTTTTTCGGTAAATTTTCTCGTAATGTTTTCAAGCACATGCCGCGACATCTTTTTCGGAAAATAATCTTTCAGGAATTCGATTCTTTCCGGAGTTACCAGCATCGGATCGCGGCTGAACGTAACTCCGCCTTTTCCGCCTCCATACGGCAATTCCATGACGGCGCATTTCCAGGTCATCCACATGGAGAGCGCGACTACCTCGTCTTCAGTAACGTCAGCATGATACCTGACACCGCCTTTTAGCGGTCCGATCCAGCTACAGTGCTGTGAGCGGTACCCTAGGAAAAGCGCTTCCGAGTTGTTGTCAATGGTTATGGCAAAACGCACCTTCAAAATCCTTTCCGGTTCCCAAAGTTTCAGAAAGATTTTTTCCGGAATTTCAACAAAGGGGCGGACTTTCAAAAGCTGACTTTGGGCAATTTGCTTTGGGTTCAGATTCTCGCTCATTTTCTGCCTCTTTTTTGTGGTTTAGGAGGATGTAAAAGTACTGCAATGTTTAATGTACGCCACCTTATTAAAAAGTCAATACCCCGCGGCTAATAAAGAAAATTGAAAAGGGACTAAAAAACTTAAACCCCAGACGTTGCGCTGGGGTTGGTTGTTTCAGATATTTGGGGCGATTTATTTTTTCGGATATTTTTTGTCGACAACTTCTTTGGACATCTCCATGTCGCGGATGGCTTGGGGGGAGAGCTGGTATTTTGCGCGGAGATATTGGGCGAGCTCCGGCAAGTCGTCTTCGCGGCTGTCAATAAAGCCGGCTTCTTTCAACATCGCCGAAACCGGGATGCCGTAAAATTTTGAAAGTTTCACCAAGGTATCGGTGCCGATTGTTTTATAGGTATCGCCCGCCTCTATTTTTGCAAGATAGCTCGGAGCAATTTTGCATTGCCGGGCGACATGCCGAATACTGAACTCCTGCTCTTTGCGAAGCTGTTTGAGATATTGACCCAGTTTTGTAATCTCATACGAGATATTTTTTCTTGGTTTAGGCATGTGGTAGTTGTGATTATAGAACCACGATATTGTTGAAAACGCAATATAGGAATTATGTTGAAAGATTGTAGATGGGCTGTGGATAACTTCCGTCTCTCTCTCTCTCTCTCTCTTGTAATCAGAATATCACAAAGGTAAACTGGACGCAATTGTGGATAACCTGTTCTCTATAGAGGGCATTTTACGCTTGAAAAACGCTTAAGTAAAGGATTTATAGATATCATTAAATTAGAAACAGCGACAATAAGACACAATTTGCCCATTAAGACGATGCGGGGTTGACGCCTATTGTTGACCTTGATAAATGTTGCTATAATCAACTTGATAGGTTTTGCATTACATCTTATACTTATATATAATCAAGTTGATAGATAAATTTTGTCGACAACTATTTTTTCAAAAATCGCGGCGAGCAATATGAAAACAATCGTATACAATATAAATAAAAAATTTGAAGGGCCCCAAAATGGCTTATTTGTAAGAGAGAGAGAGAGAATGCTTTTACCTGCCCGTCTCAAAAACAAATCAGGGATTCGACCTTAACGGTTTTCAGTTTATTATCGAACGCGGAAAATCCGACGCACTCTTTGCGGCGGATTTTTTATTTCTCAATATGAACGACCCGCGCCTGCCCCACAAAGATGATGTTTTTGATGATGAGCCGCAGATCGGTAATCCTAACGATGATTTATTGGAAAAGGTCGAAGAAACGAGCGAAGGGTCGCAGACCGAACCTTGAAAAATTAGATAGAGTTTTGACTCTCTTAGTTCCGGGCGCAAGGGAGAGGGCCTTATCCCTCAATTAGCATCGGTTTTGCAAATTAACCCGAAGAAGAAAACTGATGCGCGATTAACAGTGGCGCTTGCGGAATTAGGAGATGAAAAAAATAAAGAGATTTGCCTTTCGGTTTCGGGCATAAAGACAAGGGCTTTACCCATTGACCAAGTTTAGCCCGACTCTCGAAATCTTGTCAGCACACTTGCCGGGAAGATTTCGGGAGTCGGCGCGACCGCGAACGGTCTTCAAAATGCCGCCGAAGCCGAAAGCAAAAACAATTAAAGGTCGAATAATTGTTAATTAAAAAAATTAATTTCGTTCCAGCGTTCAATTTTCAATTTTTGAAAGTTGCGCGCAAAGAACAAACACACCTATGGCTGTAGAAAAAACAATGGCAAGCTCCAGTTTGGTGGAAGTGGTAGACCGAGTGTTGGACAAGGGTGTCGTGATCGACGCGTGGGTAAGAGTCTCCCTCGTAGGAATCGAGCTCCTCGCAATTGAAGCTCGCGTCGTGATCGCGTCAGTCGAGACCTACCTCAAATACGCAGAGGCAATTGGTCTTACCGCCACCGCCGCCTAAGCTTAGAGCATGGTATTGGATAAGGCGTCCTCAATCGATTTGCAGAAGCGCTTAACAAGATTTCTACCAATTTGAATGACCACATTGATAGAAATCTTCAAAGTCCTTCTGCGGTCCATCAGCTGGGGACATGATCGGAAGCGCGCCTTAGCCAATATTTTTATTGATTGGGTTTTTGTCCCGCCATTGCAATGGATTAATCTTTCTTCTTTTTGCCATTCCCACCACCGCCTACGTATATAGGAAGGAGTGGCGGGACGAGAATCCGAATCAAATATATGAATAAATTAACAGAAAAAATTAAAAATATTTTCAGAAACCGCAAAAGCTCCGAAACCACCGACCCCAAGAAAGATAAATCATTCAACGACGCGATGCAGGGAGCGAATGATATCGCGCGATCAATTCGAAAATCAAACAGGCTTCAAATGAAGAAACATTTCTTGCGAAGAATTTTTCATTTCTAAACCATGTCCAAGAAGAAAAAAATAAAACTCGCGCATAAAGGGGAGGAGTCGGCGGTTGAGCCCAAAAAAGAGGCGTTGGCCTACTCCACCGAAGCAGACGCTTCGGCTGTGAAGGCCGGCGGGGAGGGGCAGAGGAATCTCAAGGATTTGGCAGGCGATATTATCGCTTCTTATGAGGCTCGCGTAAAAGTGGTCGGCGATATCATTGAGGACACTCATAAGGTAATGGATGATTTCAAAGAGAAAAGAGAAACGATGGCAGAAGAACTGCAGGAAGTTTTAGCCAAATGCGAGTCTCTAAGAAAAAAGGATTTTGACCGTATGATGGCCGATATCGTCTCCCGACAAAACGAGCGCGAAAAAGAGGTGCGGAATATGCTTGAGACATTTCGCAAAGAAGAAGAAATGGTGGCGGAAAAATTAAAAACGCTTCTCGCAAAGGGCGAGGAGATAAGAATTAAAGATTTCAAGAAGATGATGGCTGATATCAGACGCGAGCAGGAGAGAAAAGCGAAGGTCACGGGAGAGTCCGTCACTGGCCAGCTTCAGGACATGCGTCAAGAAGTGCACACGATGCTCGACAATTTCAAGAAAGAAAGGCAATCCGTGGCCACGGCATGGCACGAGATGCTCGATCTATTTTATAGAGAAAAGCCTGTGGTGAGCAAAGCCGAACCATCGCCAGCAAATCCGGGGGATCCGGGAGATGATCCCGAAGAGGAAAACCCCGAAGGAGTCGCCCCGGGCGACCCTATGGGGCAGGTATAAATAATAATGATGATAATAAATAAAAAACGAGGGCGGCCGTCCAAAGACCCGCTTCGCCAGCGAAGCGAGGCGAGGGAAAAAACCGAGTCGGACTCGCTTGTAAAGTGTGCGTTTTGCCGAGGCACCGGCCTTGATCGCTTTGGCGTACCCTCAAAACTTTCACAATGCCAGACCTGCAAGGGCAGAGGAAAAGTGTATGTTCCCGAGCCCAGCGAGAAGTGCCTCTCTTGTTTAGGCACTGGAGTATATTGCCATCACAGATTGACTTGTTCCGTGTGCGGCGGGAGAGGAAGGGTGAAAAAGCTTGATATGTCCCGTGATGAGGGATGCGAGAAGGAAAATGAAGAAGCATTGGATGTTGAGACGGGACTTCCCTGCATAAGCTCTTATGAGCTAGGGAAGATCGAAGAAAAGTAAATTATTTGTAAAAAACAAAGGTTGATTAAAATAAATTACAGGAAATTAATCGCTTAACTTGTCTCTTACATTATTAGTATGGTTTTGGCGGGTGGATTTAGGTGGTCGATGCTAAATCCGATTCAGGCTCCAAAACTACATTATTAATATGTAGGAGCGCAATTAAAATAAATTTATGGCATTAGGAACAGACATGAAGTCGTTAGTAGAGGACATTCAGGCGTCTCGCGACGCGCGAGGAAAGGCGTTGGATGATGTTCGAAAAGACACGCACCACATTATCGCGGGCGCAAAAAGCATGCTGAAAGATTTTGCCAAAGCTGGCGAAGAGCGAGCCGGCGAGGTTAAAAGAGTGGCGCGGGAAGTAAAATCTTTCCTGAAATCATCGGGAGAGAATAGAAAAAAAGATTTTGAGGCAACAATGAAAACCGTGCATACAAGTCTTGAAGATGCGAGAAAAGATTCCAAGCACGCGCGCAATGCCGGCAAGACCATTGTGAAAGACGCGCGAGCGCTTCTTGCCAATATTGCCAAGGATAATGAAGAGGGCGCGAAAGAACTGCGGGTCTCGCTGAAAAAGGGGGAAGGCCACCGCAAAACCGAATTCAAGACCATGATGGGAGACATCCAGGAAGATTTGAAAGATGTGAAGCACGATTCTGACAAGGCCAGAAAAGACGCGAAAGATATGGTGTCGCGTTACCATCATTCGCGAATGAGCGCGCAGAAGCACTGGGCGTCTCTTTCGGCTGAACGCAAAAAGGCAAAAAAACAAAAGTCCGAGGAATAAACCCCCCGTTTTTTTAGAAATTCTAAAAGGCGCGGGGTGAACCAAGGAGTCGTCCTGAATCGCGACTCCGATTGAACCAATCAGAAAATTATGTCTAATTATTTATCTTCAGACGAAGAAGCATTCATTATAGAGCCACGACCCTTGGCTGGTTTTGTGGAAACTCCGTATATAAAGGAACTTACCCAAAGAGCCTTAAATTACATCAAGGCCGGCTTTCCTGTGCATTTGCGAGGAGTTTCAGGGACAGGCAAAACGACGCTGGCAATGCATGTGGCATCGAAGATTGAGAGGCCCGTTGTTTTGATCCACGGAGACGATCAGCTGGGCACAGCCGATCTTGTCGGCGGAGAACATGGTTACCGTTATCGAAGATTGGTGGACAATTTTATCTCGCGCGTCTTGAAGACCGAAGAGGACATGACAAAGCGCTGGGCGGACAACCGCCTGACCATTGCCTGCAAAAACGGCCATACGCTTGTCTACGATGAGTTCACCCGCTCCAGGCCTGAAGCGAACAATATCCTGCTCTCGGTTTTGCAGGAGAAAGTGATGGATCTTCCGGCCAATCGCGGCGGAGAAGAAGCATACTTAAGAGTGCACCCGAATTTTACGGCGATTTTCACTTCCAATCCCGAAGAATACGCCGGCGTGCATAAGGCCCAAGACGCTTTGCGCGATCGAATGATTACAATTGACTTGGATTATATGGATCGTCCGACCGAGATTGCGATCTGCCAAGCAAAATCCGGCCTCTCCCGCGAAGAATCGGCGGCCATTGTTGACATCGTTCGGGGATTGCGGGATTCCGGAGAATATGAATTTGCGCCGACAGTGCGGGGCGCGGTAATGATCGCCAGGTCCTGCAAGACGCATGCTGGAGCGGCGATTGCTCCCGATAACAAAGTTTTTCGCGGAATCTGCCGGGACATTCTTTCTTCAGAGACATCGCGGCTTGGCACGAGGAATAATCATGAAAAAGTTAAGCAATTGGTCGATGACCTCGTGGCAAAGAAGTGCAAAAAGACATTTTCGCTCAGCAATATCTGGAGATAAATAAAAAAGCTACCATGAAAACAATCAAAAGTTTAGGCAACATCGCAAATCTCCACGATCTTCGCACAATTCCTCGGACGAGAAGGAGCGCGAAACCGCAACTTCCCACGACGGCCATTCTTTCGTTAAATATGGCTCGCAATGAACGAGACCATTTAGTGAAAGAAAGAATGCGTCTTGCTAAAAGAAAGATGCAAATTGACCGAAGATTAGTGGAAATTGACGCGGAGATGGACGATCTTTTGAAGCAGGCAAAAAAGAAAGCAACTGAAATTCGCGGCGAGTCAGGAGTGCCAGTGGAGATTAATGTAAAAAGAGAAGGTCGCGGGCGGCCCCGCATGACGGTGGAATACTAACATGGCAGAAATCTTATCAGATAGAAAATTTAAATGCGTTTTCTGCGGCGGGTCAGGTATCCAGCCCCGTTCTTTGCATAGCCGTTGTATTGCTTGCCGCGGCAAGGGAGAAGTGGAATTTGAGAACCCGATTAAATGCCCTTCCTGTCAGGGGAGAGGCAGAACTTCGCCATCCTCATTGTTCTCTTGCATTCATTGTCGAGGCGTGGGTGTCATTGAAAAGTCCGAAAAAGCCGGCGAGGTTGCGGATATTATAGGAGAGCGTTTGGGAGAAATCACAAAAAGGTTGGGATGGACAAGAAAAGAGGCGGAGAAAAAAACAAAAGAGATTGAAAAAAGGATGAAGCCAATTAAACCTTTTGTCAAAGAAATTAAAAAAGAAACACAATGGATCGAAACATTAGGAAACAAAATAAAGAAGGGCTGGCAGTCCCTTTGGGAAGATTAGCCGAAAGTTTTGTCAAAGGACTCGGCGGTCTTTTGGGATTTGCGGCGGAAATGGAACGGCAGGAAAAGTCGGAGCATATAGAGCAAGGCGAAATTAAAGGCAAGACCAAAAGCGGGAAAGAATACCGAGGAGCCTATGGACTTAGAGTAAAGGTCGGCCTTAACCCCGAGGATTTTAAGGGGCAAAACAAATTATCCAGCGGCAAAAATAAACCATGACATCAAGCGAACGAAAAATTATAAATTTTTTGGGGGAAACAAAGGAAAAGACAAATGTCCGGCTGATTGCTCAAAAAACGAATCTTTCGAGCGACTACGCGCGGCTTTTGTGCCGTGCATTGGCGCGATCTGGCCACATTAAATTTGAGAATGACCTATGCCATTTGCTGAAACGAGGGCGCAGTCGGTTTGAAAATAATGACCCCGCGATTGAAGAGCCAACGGCAGTTGTCGCTAATGTGACTTTGCTTACAGATAAACCTATTGTCGCGTCGCCGGCAAGCGATAGAAACGATGAAGAAGAAAATCAAGAGGAAGATGCCAGCGAGGATAAAGACGAGGGTAAATCTGCAAGCAGTGACGAGGAACTCGACAAGGCCTTGGCCGATTTGGAGCCTTCGTCTAATCGGTCAGAAGATGATTCGCCTTTGGCGGAGAAGGATGAAGAAGAGGAGCAAGACAAACCAGGAGAGCAGGATGAAAAGACAGAAGAACTTGCGGATGAGTCAAAAGAGGAAATGAAGACGGAGCCAGTGGAAGAAGTTCGTGCGGAAACTGATGCGGAAGAAAAAGAAAAAATGGGAAACCCCGGCGAAATAGAATCAGAACCAGAGCCGAAAGAGCCAGAAAAAACCACTCCTGAAGCAGAGGCAAAACCAGCGGACGACCCTGCTCCGACCACGCCTTCAGAAAATCCATCTGTGGTGAGCATAGTCGAACCAGAAAAAGCCGTGCCGAAAGAAGAACCTGCAAAACCTGCCAGCAGTTTTGGTCTGAGCTTTAAAAAGGTCGTAAACTGGTTTACCGAGAAAAAGTAACCCATATTTTAATATGCCGATTTTTGTTTTTGGGGAACCGAACGCAAAAATCGGTATGGCAGTAATGGGTTGATTTAGCAAAAAGATTTTATGCCATTAACCGAATTATTAGAAAAACCTTTACAATTCATCATGTTCGGCGGCAAGGGCGGAGTGGGCAAAACGAGCATGTCCGCGGCGACGGCTTTGGGCTTTGCAAAAGAATACGCCAAGAGAAGGAAAAATGACAAAGTTTTGATTTTCACCACTGACCCCGCTCCCTCGCTTGCCGACAGTTTTGGCCAGAAAATCGGCAATGAACCAACTCAGATTGAGGGCGCAAAAAATCTCTTTGCAATGGAGATAGACGCAAAGAAAGTTCTTGAAGAATTCAAGAAAGAGTATGGCGAGGACATTTTGGACATTTTACAGGAAGGCACTTATTTGGCCAATGAAGAAGCAGAGGAGCTATTCAGCCTTGATATTCCGGGATTAGACGAAGTGATGGGATTGAAAAAGATTACCGATTTCATGGATAGTCAAGAATTCGGACTTTACATCGTAGACACCGCGCCAACCGGCCATACACTGCGGCTCCTCACCCTCCCAGAACTCTTGGACGATTGGATAAAGTTTTTGGCAAGCCTTCGCTGGAAGTATCACGCCATGGTGCGGCAGTTTGCGAGAGAGGAAAGAGTTACCAAGGCCGATCAGTTTCTTCTGGAGATGAAAAAAACGGTAAAGAAAGTGCGGGAGCTTCTGCAGGACGAGAAAAGGACAGAGTTTATTGTAGTCACCATTGCCGAGAGCATGGGGGTTCGAGAGACGGAAGATTTGATAAGCACGCTTGAGAAATTTCATATCCCATCCAGGCATATCATTATCAACAATATATTTCCCAAAGAAGATTCTGACTTTGCTAAATTTAAACGGAAAAATCAAGAGAAATATATAAATGAAATCAAAAAGAAATTCAGTAATCACGCTATCACAGAAGTTTTACTGCAGGCAGATGAAATTCAGGGCATAAAAAGTTTGGAGAGTTTAGGGAAACAATTATTCGTTTAAAAGGTCGTATCATTATAAGCAAGTAAAATATCGAGAGTGGAAGAAAAATGAACTGCTTCATTTTTCTTCCAGTTCTGCCGAAAGCAGAAATCGCTGATGTGCCGAAGGCACAAGGCGATAGGTGGAACATAGATATTTTATGAAGATAAACTTAACAAAATGATTGCAACATATCTTACAAATTGGTGGGAGACATTTCTTGTGACGGCGACTCAGCTATGGAACGGCATTGCGGGCACATTCGCACCTCTTTTGGGTGCGGCCCTCGTTCTTCTTATCGGCTGGTTTTTAGCCGTCTTTTTAGGACAGTTGATCAAGAAAATACTGGGAGAAAAGAATATCGCATGGTCGAGAGCATTTTCGGGACTAGGCCTTACGGATATCTTGGAAGACCGTTTGGGGCTTTCCACTGATGTCGGAGCATTCCTTGGTTGGTTCGTGAAGTGGTTCTTGATTATCGCAAGCTTCATGGCCGCAATAAGCATCTTTCAATTGCATGCTGTCAACTCCTTTCTCGGCGAGATGATCGGCTTTTTGCCGTTTGCGGTTAGCGCGGCAATGATCGTTTTTCTCGGATTTTTCTTCGGCAAATTCATTGACCGGGTGATTGTCCGCCTGATCGGAGTAATAGGCGTAAAGGCGGATGTTGCCGGCGCGACCAGCCGTTGGATCATTATCGCGTTCAGCATTCTTGCCGCCGCTCGATATTTGAACTTACAGCTTGACCTCTTGTGGCCGAGATTCGTTGACTTCTTGGTATTTGCAGGCGCCATAGCTGTCGGTTTCGGATTTTCTTCCCGCGCCGGCGAGTGGCTTGAAAACATTAAAAGCAGATTCCAGTAGAACACACGGGGAAACCAGCAATGGTTGATCCCCAGCGGGATACTATTTCAGCATCTCGCTGGAGGCCCGCCAGCTCCAAAATAATTATGAGTAATACCATGGGAAAATATATTTACTGCGTGATACGAAAACCGGATTCTTTTGATCTGGATTTTTGCGGCGTTGGTGGCGGAAAAATGCATCTTGTAACTTCTGGAAAACTCGCCGTCGTGGTAAGCGATTCGCCAGTTATGGATTATCCCATTACACGAGAGAACACCATGACTCATCAGCGAGCCATTGAAGAAGTGATGCGGGCGCACTCATCGGTTCTCCCCGTGAGTTTTGGAACGGTTGCCGAAAGTAGAGCCGTCGTTGAAAAAAAATTACTCGAGTCGAAGGAAGGCGAATTACTGGAGGCACTTCAAAGCGTGGAAGGAAAGGTTGAATTGAATTTGAAGGCCCTTTGGCTTGATCTGCCCGCTATTTTTCAAAAGATCGTCGCCGAAAATCCAGAGCTCGCGCATCTCAAAAAAGAATGCACGGGAAGGACGCTCTCGATGGACGAGACGATTGAAATAGGAAAATTGGTCGAAAATGGACTTGAGGCAAGACGGGAGAAAATGAAGAGAGAGATCTTCTCGCTTCTTGAAGGCATTGTGGTCGATCGTAAGGATACGCCGCTTTTTGGAGGTTTTGGAGGGCAGATGATTTTTAATGTCGCCCTGTTTGTACCTGAAAATAAGCAGGGGATATTTGATAAAATAGTTCGGAACCTTGATGAGAAATATAAAGATGAGAATGTGTATTTCAAATATATAGGGCCTACGCCCCCCTTTAACTTCGTAAACGTCCCCATTACCCTTACCTAATATTTTGAAACCATGCTTATTATTGACGATTTATTATTATGGCTCCCGGCAAAAGGCATGATGGCCATTTTCAAAAAGATTCACGAGCTTGCCGAAGCCGAATTAAACGATGAGTCGAAATTAAAAGAACAATTATTGCGGTTTCAAACCATGTTTGAACTTGATCAAATAAACGAGGCGGAATATCAAAAACGAGAGGATGAAATTATGGCGCAGCTCGCCGAGATTCGAGAGCGGAAAAAGCTCGCGTCCTCGTCTCAATAAACACAACATATGCCAGAAGAAAAAACACAATTAAAAACAAGTTCCAAGAGTATCGCCAAGGCGGTTGAATTTATAAAAGAAATGCTCGGCAAAGAGGGCCATGTTATTAAAGCTAACAAAACAAATGAGGGATGGGAGGTGGAAGTTGAGGTTATAGAGCAGAGCGAATATATGAAAAAAATCGGTATTTCTAAGCCGGTGTATGACAAAAACATTTATCGGGTGATATTGGATCAAAATTTTGACCTCGTGTCTTATGAGAGAAAAGGTCAAAAGCCGTTCGGCGGGTCGGCCGAATAAAATTTATGAAAGGGTTTTATATTTATTGCGTCCGCGGCGGCGCAGGCCCCGAAGGAGTCGCCTCGCGGCGACCCTACGGGGTAAAAAAAATTAAAAGCAAGGGGGTTGATTTCGGAAGCAGAGCGGAGGCCTTCTCTTTTCAAGATATTGAAGCGATTGCGAGCGAAATTGATCTTTCCAAATTCAATGCTAAAACCATAAAGGAAAAACTTCAGGAAGACGCGAAGTGGACGGAAAAAAATGTGAAGCGGCACCATGAGGTTATAGCTGAAGCCGAGATATCCGGCGCAGTTATTCCGATGAAGTTCGGGACGCTCTATAAAACCAGAAAAAACCTTGAGGCGATGTTGAAGAAGCATTATACGAAATTTAAGGCTTTGCTCCTGCGTCTTAAAGATAAACAAGAATGGGGAGTGAAAGGATACCTTGAATACAAAAAGTTCAGCGAGATTCTTAAAAACAAAAATAAAGAACTTAAAACATTGGAAAAAAAGCGTTCATCGGTTCCCGAAGGAATGAAATGGTATGTGGACAGAAAAAGCGACGAATTGGTTGCAGGCCAAATAGAACGGGAAGCCGAAGATAGATTGAGCAGAATTATCGACCAATTAGAAAAACAGGCGGCAGGAATCCGACTTAACGACTTTTTGCCCAAAGAAGTCAGCGAACCGGGCAAGGATATGATTTTGAACGCCGCCTGTCTAGTATCAAATGATCGCCTTGAAGCCTTTCAATCCTTACTTAGGAGTCTTATCAGAGAATGTGATGCCGAAGGAATTACCCTGATTCTTACGGGTCCATGGCCGCCTTATAACTTCGTCGACATTAAAGATGAAAAAGCATAAAACATATCAAAATAAAAGTCTCGCTAATGCCCTTCCTTCTTTCCGGCCAGATTTGCGCCAGCCGAGTTTGAATCGGCGTCAGCACCCAACGAGCGCATTTACTCATGGACGGCTCTTCAAATCAAGAAAAGTAACGCTTATTGACGCGCTGGATCGAGTAATTGACAAAGGCGCGTATGTTGACGGAGAAATAGTATTGCGGGTAGCGGATGTTGATTTAGTGTTTATCGGCCTGCGACTGATTATCACATCCATCTCCAACGCCGAGAGATTAAGAGCCGAGGGTAGGATGGGAGCGCAAGCGAAACCAACCGCCGAAGATTTAGCCCGCATTCAAAAACTTGAGCGGCAGTTAAAGGACATTGAAGCGAATATCCCCAAGATCATTGAAGCAAGCGACCCAGAAAAAGCCGAGCAAGGAATCGCCAAGTTGGTTCTCACCTTGATAGAGTTGATCCGGCAACTTTTGGAAAGAGAGGCGGTGAGAAGGGTCGATACCGGTACGCTTTCCGAGACGGAAATTCAGAAATTGGGACTAACCTTCAAGGCGTTGGAGAAAAAGATTCAAGAAATGAAAGCGGTTTTCGGCATTAAAGAGGAACTGAATTTGGAGTTGGGGCCGCTGGGCAATCTCCTCTGAATATTTGGGCGTTTATTAAAAATTTATTTTATCTATGACAAACGAACAAAAGAAAAAATTATCAGACCAAGAGATGACGAAGAAATCTCAGCAAGCGACCTTGCGTATGGCACAGGAATGGCAAAAGTCGGAAGACACAATCCACCACGCGCTCAAGTCGTATGAGGATGTGATTCAGGTTGACCCTGAAAGCGATGAGGCTGGTGAGGCGCGTGAGGCGCTCGTGAAAATTGCCGAGGATTGGGATAAAAAAGGTCGAAAATATGCCGCCGCGAAACTGTATAAGAAATTAATGGTCGGCAGATAAGCACTTGATAAAAATTTATGGATAGACAAAAAGTAGGAACAATGTCTCAGACAACCAACCTCGCCGACATTTTAGAGCGGGTTTTGGATAAGGGCATTGTCATTGCCGGCGACATCCGGGTGCAATTGGCGGACGTCGAGCTTTTGAATATCAAGATTCGACTTCTCATTGCCTCGGTAGAGAAAGCCAAAGAAATCGGAATCAGTTGGTGGGAGCATGACTCATATCTTTCGCCAAAAGCAAAAGAGTTTGAATTGTCCAAAGAAAATACCAAACTGGTTAAGCGTATAGAATCTTTAGAGGACAAACTGAAGGTCAAGCGCGGGAAGTAAACTTATTTATGCCAAGCACGATTGAACAAGTCAAAGAGGTAATTTTGAAGCGCGGAGGCAGGGCGTCTAAACATCAGATCGCGCGAGAGCTCAAAATAAGTTCGGATTACGCGGGCCTTGTTTTAGGCGAGTTGAAAAGAAAAGAAGAAGTTGCTTTTTCCGGCGGATTATATGTCTTGACTCCCGGCAAAAGGGGTGTTAATCCAGAGAAAACAGAGGAAATCGTTACTGCGCCAGCCGAAAAACGACCTGCCCGTCGATCAAGGAGACCCAAGCGAACAAAGAAGGCCCCGAAGGAAAGCAAGCTTCCAACGGGGCAGGCAAAAATCCAGAAAGTTGAGAAAAACCAGCCTCAACCCCTTGTCGCCGCGTTAGGGATCAGCAAGTCATTGACAAGGACTCTGGAGAAAGCGGGATACGCCACGATAGAATCTATTGCGGAAGCCCCTATTAATAAATTGATGGCAGACGCAAAACTCAAACTTAGCGCCGCCGCTCGATTGATCAACCAAGCAAGAAAAACAAAGTGATTTATGGCTACAGCGAGCATCGATATTAACAGAAGGTCCCCATGACTGAAGAAAGAAAATACATATATTCAATAATTAATAACCCGAAAGAGATGCGGGTCTCAGACGCCTCTCGTCTACCGGGAGATCTATTTGGCATTAACAATCGCGATATAACTTTTATCTCCTATAGAGATATATCAGCTGCGGTTAGCAATATCCATCTTATTAATTTTGACAAGTTTGATAAAAAAGAACTCCATCAATTAATTGCGGCGCATGATCAGGTAAATGTTAGTCTTATGAAGAAACACGATATTATTCCAATGAGATTTGGAATGATCGCAGAAAGCGCGGAAGAAATTCGCAATATTTTAGCCAAAGCATATATACAATTTAAAACCGCTCTCGAAAGAATTGCCGGGAAAGCCGAATTCATCGTTCAAGTATTTTGGAACGAAAAGAATATACTTGAAAAGATAGTTCAGGAAAATATTGAAATCCAAAAGTTAAAAAAGGATGTAGAGTCAAAGGGCAAGATTTTAGGGTTTTCATCCAAAATAAAATTAGGTAAGCGCATATTTGAGGGATTAGAGTCATGCCGCAAAGAATATACGGAAGGCATTTTAAGTAACCTCGCAACCAGCTTTCCAAATTTTAGCGCCGGCAAACTTCTCGATGCAAACAAAGAAAGCGCTGCTAACGAGACAAAAAAAGAAATGATTATGAACTATTCGTTTTTGATAGGCGCGACAGAAGAATCAGCTCTATCATTTAGATTGAATCAATTAGCTGAAAAATATAAAGATGAGATTAAGTTTAAATATATCGGGCCTATGGCGCCTTACAGCTTCGCTATTATTAATCTCAGTTTGGGAAACTTTGATTTAGTTGATAATGCCAGAAGGACTTTTGGGCTCGGAGAATCGGCGGCATTTTCAGAAATAAAAAAGATTTACTATAAGTTGGCTGGACAGCATCACCCAGACAAACAAGCTTTTACAAAAGATCGGGTTATATTAGAGGGAGCAGAAAAGAAGATGAAAGACATAATAACAGCCAATGAGGTTTTAACTATTTATTGCAAGCATTATCTTTCGGCTCTCGCGCCTGAGAAAGAGCAGCTTTGCTCTTTTAGAAAAGAAGATGTAGAAGATTCAATTATTGTAAAAACAAAGTGATTTATGGCAATGGCAAGCATAGATACAAGCGAGTTGGAATATTTTAAATCATGCAGAGATAAACTGCGGGATATTGGCGATATTTTGAAAGACAAGAACGATGAAAAAGAATTATCGATTGAGGAAAAACTAAGAGAAATAAAAAAGATTCTTAAAGGATGATTATACTTCGTATAATCTTCGTTCGCTCGGAAATCATAAAATAAAATTTTTGATTTCGTTCGCTCACTTGATTATAAGCATGGAGGGATTATGAATTTATATGGCGACCCCTAAAAATATTATGCCGCAGGGCGGCAATCTACCTGAGTCCACATTTGGGGCCCGCATTAAAGTTGTCGGCGTAGGCGGTTCCGGCTCAAATGCGGTTGATCACATGATAAACTCTGGCGTGCGCGGGGTTGATTTTATTGTGGTTAATTGCGATACCCAGGATCTTCATCATAATAAGGCGGAGAAAAAAATACATATTGGCAAAAACTTGACCCGCGGACTTGGAGCCGGGATGAACCCCGAGGTCGGTAGGCGCGCGGCTGAGGAAACCAAAAACGAGCTTCAGGACGCGCTGAAGGGCGCGGATATGGTATTTATTACCTGCGGATTGGGCGGAGGAACCGGTACTGGCGCGTCCCCGATTATTGCCGAAATAGCGAGAACCCAAGGGGCTCTTACCCTCGCGGTGGTGACAAAACCTTTTTCTTTTGAGGGGGCTGAGCGATCAAGAATTGCCGAGGATGGTTTGAGAGAACTTATAGGGGTAGTTGACACCGTTATCGTCATTCCTAACGACCGACTTTTGGAAATCAGCGATAAAAAAACCACCCTTCAAAATGCTTTCGCGCTCTGCGATGATGTCTTGAAAAACGCGGTTCAGGGCATCTCCGAACTCATCGTAATGCCAGGCATTGTTAATCTCGACTTTGCCGATGTAAAGACAATTATGGGAGACGCGGGCCCAGCCATCATGGGAATAGGATCGGCCCAGGGAGACGAACGCGCGGTTGAGGCGGCTCGAAAAGCAATCAGTTCTCCTTTGCTTGATATTTCCATTAACGGCGCAAGAGGGATTCTTTTTGCGGTCGCCGGCGGAGAAGATTTGACGCTTCATGAAATCAACGAAGCCGCAAAGGTTATTACAGAATCAGCCGACCCGCAGGCCAAAATCATATTTGGAGCTTTTCGAGATGATGCTATTAATAAAGGTTCGATAAAGATTACCGTCATTGCGGCCGGCTTCGCCAATCCGGGCCCAAACATTATTGCCTCGCCGCGGCCAAGAATTTTTGAGAACCAGGAGACAGCGGAAGAAAAAGGAGATGATGACGATATGGATAAGCCCGCTTTTTTGCGTAGAGGAAAATCGCCGCCTTCATCTCCGCAGGAAGGAGCTCGCCACGAAGGACACAAAAGAAAAAACGAGAATCCTCACAGAATTTCTCTTAATGCTTCTGTGGCGGGAGATATCATAAGGAAACTCCCATCAAATAATTTTATAGAAAATTATGGAATCAAAGACGAGGCATCCCGCGGCATAGATCTGCGGGATTTTAATGATAATAAAGACCGCGCCTCAACTCCCGCAAACCGATATGAAAATTTTCGTATTAACGCGAAAAAGACGCTCATCGCAACTTTAGCTATTTTTAAAAAGGCAGGGGAAATTTTTCTTATGCTTATTTTTGGGATAATAACCATCGTAGCTCTTGGGTTTTACAGAATTTACAGTTTAATTAAGAAGCGGTTTCAACGAACGATTTATTAAAAAGAAAGCAAAAAAGAAATCCAAAAAAATGATGCTTTGCGACTGCGGCTCCGACAAACCGGCAATGGAATGTTGTAAGGCAGAAAAGTAATGGCGATCGCGGCATTATTATTTTTGATACACACTAACGAATTATTCGAGGAGAGCCGCCTTTCGTTAAAAGATTTTTAGCATTACAATAATGATTGCCATGTCCCATCTTCGGGTGGCATGGCACAACCCTGCTTTTACGAGCAGGGACGCGCCATCCGGGATGTTCCAACCCCGGGTGGCTTTGTTTAAAGAGAAAAGTCATCTAAAAAGAAAATAAAAAAGAAATTAAATAATTCTAAAGGCCATTATTGACCAGTGAGACGACTTGTTGTAATATAGAGAGACCCTGAAGTTATCCACTTCTGCCAGCTTGACTGGATTTTGTGGAAAACATAAGGGTTGTGCTGAAGGCAAGATCGAAGCCTTCCGCACCTACAAAACGAAAGATATCGTCCGTCCCCCAAATGGGGAACGAATTCCGCGAAAGCGGATGGAGTTGGAACACGGACTTCGAATCCGTACCCCGTTTAAAAAAGGCGGGGTAAAGTATCTATAATGGAAGATTTTTTATGTTATTATAAAGTTATCCGTAATAAATAAGCGGAAGAAGGGTAAAGGCAATCATGCCTAAAACCGCAAAAACAGTTATAACTATCCAGATGGCGTTAATAAGTTTTTTCTGTTTTTTGAACATATCTAAAGTATAGTTAAAATAAGAGCTGAAGTCAATTTGGTTAGATGGCCCCAGCCCCAATTTTGCAGTTTATGCGTTTGGCGGCGCGCTTCGCGCTATGAGGGATTGGCTATTCGCCACCGTGCGCCGCAAATTATCAAAAATACTCCTCAAAAGAAAAAGTTTTAGAGGTGGCTTTGGGCAAAATTGGGGCGGGGTTCTCATGATTTCAGCTAAAAATTATTCGCTCCACTCTAATTTTTAGGAAATCATGGAAGAACAATCTTTTTTTCAAAAATTTCTTAGGTCCCCATTCACGCTTATCGGCGGCTTGATTTTGTTTTTAATGATTTTGCATAACATTTGGGGAATAACGGAGCGGCTTCTTTCTTTTTATTACGAAAAAAGGGGATTGGAAACAAAAATCGCCGAATTGCAAAAAAGGAACGAAGATATAAAAAAAGAAATTAATTATACGGAAACCGAAGGTTTTTTAGAAAGGGAGGGGAAAGCGCGTCTTAATTTAAAAAAACCCGGCGAAGAAGTGGCGGTAATAGTGGAAGAGGAAGAAGTGATGCGGGTCGAAGGAGTGGAACAGGATTTTTGGAATAAGATGTTTAGTTCAGTTCTTTCGCTTTTGAAGTTCTGAGATTTCCTAAATATTATTTGGTAAAATATCTTTTTGAGTAGTGCTTCATTTTGACGTGTAAAGAAAATGAGGGTAAGTTGAATTTAATTTAGTAGTATGATACACTTCGAACAGTTCGTTCTTTTACTGGGGAAAAATAATGTCGAGTGAGCCATCTGGCGTTGTGGTTATGTTTAAAGAAGGGGTTACCGAAGAGCAAGTGAAACAATTTGTTGTATCCTACGGCTTTGCGGGACACTGCCTTAATCCGTATGGAGAATGGAAAGGAAAGAATTTGTTGTTTTTTATAAAAGTTCCCGATAAGGAAGAAGTGAAGTGGGTTATTGAGTTTAAACAAAGACAGGATGTGGTAAAAGACGCGATTCTAAACACCCCGGTATAAACCGGGGTAGTTTTATTGTATCAGGAACTCTTCTATTTTTTTATTAGCCATTGTTTCTCCGTTTTGTCCTGATGCGACCCAGTAAATATCTTTATTTCTTTTAAACCACGTCATCTGTCTTTTGGCGTACTGATGGATGGCGTTTTTTAATTTTTCCTTCATTTCGGCTCGCGCAAGTTTTTTTTGTAAAAAAAGTGAAACAAAGCGATATTCAAGCCCTAAAGATTGGAGGCGTTTATGCGAAACGCCTTTTTTTAATAAATTTTTAACCTCCTGAAACATGCCTTGTTTTAAGTGTGATTTTAGGCGTTTATCTATTTTTTTATGGAGTTCTTTTTGGGGCAGATTTATGCCTAAAATTAGCGAATTCCAAAGATTAGCCCTGTTTTCAATGCTAATCCTTGGAATTGGGGAAATCGGTCTCGAGGTGGCTTTTACTATTTCAATTGCCCGAATCAGCCGTCTGGGATTATGATGGTCAATTGTTTTTGCGCGTTTTGGGTCGAGTTTTTTGAGTATTTGAAATAGTTCCGCTATCGATTTTTTAGAAAGTATGGCGCGCAGTTTGGTATTTGGCGGCACATTAGGAATCGGCAGGTTATACAAAACCGTATCAACATAAAAACCTGTTCCTCCGCAAAGTATGGGAACTTTTCCGCGCTCATAATTATCTTTTATTGCCGTCTCCGCGCATTTTTTAAAATCTGCAATCGTAAAAACTTTTTTCGGCGATACGAAATCAATGCAGTGGTGAGGAACGTTTTTGTATATAAATATTTTGGAAGCCCGGTCGTCCAAAAACTGAATTTCGTCATTGCGAGCGACCGCGGGGAGCGAAGCAATTTCTTTATTTAAGCCAATTTTAGAGATTGCTTCCTCGTTTCGCTTTCGGCGGAACTCTTCGCAATGACATTTTTGGACAGTCGGACTTTCCGATATTGTTTTCCAGTTTCCGGGTACTTTTCCCGTTCCAATATTCAACCCCTTATAAACCTGCCTTGAATCAGCCGAAATTATCTCGCCCTTGAATCGGCGAGCGATTTTAACAGCCAATTCCGATTTTCCGGAAGCGGTCGGCCCGACAACGGCGATAATTTTAATCTTTCTTTGCATATAGTTTGGTATAATAAAAAAGCCCGAAGCGGGCTATTCCTGGATTAGCTTTTTTGTCCGGCCTTCCTTTTTTACGAAAACGCGGACCTCTTTTTCAAAACCAAGTCCTTTTAGGATTAATAGTTTGCTTTTAACCGTATCCCAATGGTTTTTCATTTTTTCTATATTAACGTTAGGCGAACGAGAGGCGGTATCGCATTTAGTGAGTTCCGTTTTTATATCTTGAAAAATATAATCGAGGAGAGCTTGATTTTTTTGAATAAGCTCTTTACTCCATTGTATTTTCCTGAAAAACCAGTATTTTTTGGCGTTTTGTAAACCGTAATTTTTGAAAGCGATTTCCTGCGATAGCGGGTCTTCTCTAAAATTCTGGAGGACGAATTGGAACAGAGCTTCGTTTTTCTGCGCTAATTCTTCGCAGATTTGCCTGAGATTTGAACCGCGGTTTTTAAATTGTCGTGCAATATGGTCAGTTGTCGGCGTTTCATTTCTCCAACCCATCCCCGCCTCCTTAGTTAGGTTTTTTACCGCAAAAAAGCCAAATAAAAGAACTTCTATATATTATACTTAGGTAGAAGGTTTTGTCAAGGGTTTTATTATTTATCTGCGAGTTTTAAGAAATCTTCAAGAGCCATTTTGCCCAAATCTCCTTTTTTGTGTTGTCTTACGCTTATGGTTTTTGATTCCATTTCCCGGTCTCCAATTATGATAATATAGGGGATTTTTTGGAGTTCGGCCTCTCTGATTTTTTTGCCGATGGTTTCGTTGCGTTGGTCATAAGATACCCGAATTTCCTTATTTTTAAGTGTTTTTACGATTTCTTCAGCATAGGAGTTGGCCCGGTCGGTTACGGTTAAAACGGTTGTTTGAACTGGTGCCAGCCAAAATGGGAATTCTCCGGCGTAGTGCTCAATAAGAAAGGCGATGAATCGTTCATGCGAGCCCAAAGGCGCCCGGTGAATAACATATACCGGTTTTTCTTTCCCATCATTATCAGTATAGGTAAGGTTGAATCTTTTTGTGGCAAGAAAATCCAGTTGGTTGGTGGAGGCAGTTTCTTCCCGGCCGATAACGCTTTTTATTTGGAAATCAACCTTGGGGCCATAGAAAGCCGCTTCTCCTTCAGCTTCAATAAACGGCAGTCCGGATTTTTTCATAGTGCTACGCAGTATTTCAACAGACTTTTCCCATCCCTCGGGGATATTGGCAAATTTATCTTTATTTTTCGTCGGTAAAGACAGGCGCATATAAAAGTCAGTAATGCTGAATACGTTTTTGTACCAAAACTCATGAAGTTTCATGACTTTTAAAAATTCTTCTTCTACCTGATCTTCCCGGCAATAAATATGGGCATCGTTTTGAGTAAATCCCCGGGTCCGAAGAAGTCCGGCGAGTGTTCCTGAAAGTTCATAACGATATACTGTTCCATATTCGGCGTATCGTATGGGCAGGTCGCGATAACTGCGCGGTTCTGATTTATAAATCATGTGAGTATGGGGGCAGTTCATTGCTTTAAGGTAATAGTTGCCGTCATCAAGTTTCATTGGCGGAAACATGCTTTCGGCATAATAAGGAATATGTCCAGACATTTTATATAATTCTTCTTTGGCGATATGCGGAGTGGCTACGCGTTCATATCCCCAGTCTTTTTCAACTTTTTTAGCACGATTTTCAATCTCTTCCCTTATAATTGTCCCTTTGGGTAGCCAAAGCGGCAGGCCGGGGCCGACTTTTTCCGCGAAGGTAAAGAGTTTCAGTTTTTCTCCTAAGATTCTATGGTCTCTTTTTAATGATTCTTCCTGTTGCCAGAGATATTTTTTCAGTTCTTCCTTGGTTTCAAAAGCAACTCCATAAATTCTTGTAAGTTGCGGATTTTTTTGCTCACCTTTCCAGTAGGCGCCCGAAATCTTTGTTAATTTAAAGGCGTCCGGATTGATTTCTGATGTATTGGAAACATGTCCGCCACGGCATAAGTCGAAGAAACATGCTACATGCGACATGTGACATGTGACCGGGTTTTTAAATTCCTTGTCTATTGTATCTTTTCCCTTGTCACTAAAAGTATGATAGGCGGTTATTTCCTTTTTTTCTTTTGCAAATTCTTTAATGAGGTCTAATTTGAAAGGTTGTTCTTTAAAAATTTTTTTTACTTTGGCCGTCGTTAATTTCTCTCTTTTGAAATCGAGATTTTGTTTGAGCATACTTCGCATCTCTTTTTCAATATCCTTCAAATTTATTTCTACGGTCGTTCCTTGTCCCATGTCGCTTGTCCCTTGTCCCTTTAATAAAAAATCGTAGTAAAATCCATTTTCAATGACCGGCCCTACGCCCAGTTTGGCTTGTGGAAATTTTTTGAGCACGGCCATTGCCAAAATATGGGCAAGGGAATGCCTGATTGATTCAATCTTGTCTGTTTTTAAAAGTTTTTTCATATTTATGTTTGAATAAGGTTAAGAAGTTAAAATCGTGTCAGAGAGTAATAATGGGTCGCTAATCTTAATTTAATCAATCATTTAACCAAAACATCCCAGTGGCTTCCTTCGTCTGCGTAAACAGCTCCGGTCGGGCTTCTGTATTGTTTGGCGCCATCGCTACGGGTGCCGATAAAGCTGTAATTTGACGTAATGTATGAGTTCAGCGCCGGGTTTTTGCCAGCGTCAAATTTAAAACCTGCCGGATGGCTGAAAGGGCCGGTTGCGTGGCTGTTGATTTCAGAGCCGCCGGTAATGTTAATAGAGCAACCGCACTTTTGTTTAATGTTATATATTTCTTCAATTGTCGCGGGTCTAAGTCCGCCAACATTAGTACAGCCGCTTTGCGTTCCAGTATATGGATCGCATTTCGGATTATTTATGGTAATTCCTTTGCTTGTTAAGGAGGCGCGTATCGTAGCTTCATTGGCTTCTGCCGAAGGGCATATGGTAGATCCTTCTATGGGGCAGGAACCTACGGCCGTGCAAAGTCCAAATCCTGGTTTTGTTGATGAACAAAAACAAAGACTTGTTCCGCAGTTCCAGGTGGTAAGGGGCGGAGGCGGTGGAGGAGGCGGAGGCGGTGGAGGAGGAGGCGGGGGCGGAGGCGGTGGAGGAGGAGGCGGAGGAGGAGGAGGCTCAACGACTTCAACCGGTACGCAATATGTTTCTATAAAATTCGGCAAGATTAATAGAACAGTTAAGATAAGAATAGTATAAAAAATAATTTTGCGGGTTTTGGTAATGGTGTTTGGATTTCCGCTGCCGGTAATATATAGAAAAGCGGCGGCCAGTATCATAATGACAGCGATTGCGGCTCCGATTATTCCCGATGCTTTTGCCAATATCAGGAGTAGTACGCATATTTGTGATGTGGTGAAAGGATTTTGGATTATTTGTCCGAGAACGGGCAATGGAAAAATTAACGTTGATATGCCGATGATAATTAGTGATGGATAGATCATAAGTTATTGATTCGCAATTTGCAGATTAGCATTATATTGCATTGGCGTAATTGTTTAAAGTATTTCCTCTGCCTCTTCGCACAATATTTTTATTGTATCATCCCTGCCCGCGTCGCTTATTCTGCCCTTTACAAGCAGAATTTTTTCTTCCTGCCAGATGGCGGGATTTTTTTCCAACACCCGGGGAAATACCAAAACCTCGGTTTTACCTGTCAGGTCCTCAATCGTTACAAAAAGCATGGGGGAACCGGCTTTGGTGATTAT
>Ga0209211_10004060_pt1 | contig 23196 bp, 27 predicted proteins | sample RifGroA2_FD_183992 | JGI IMG/M metagenome (GOLD analysis project Ga0209211, IMG submission 183992) | Groundwater microbial communities from Rifle, Colorado, USA - Groundwater A2 (SPAdes) (version 2) | ecosystem: Environmental > Aquatic > Deep subsurface > Groundwater | place: Rifle, Colorado...
GTTAGGATAATAATTAGTTGCTAGATTTTCATGGAAGCAGCAGGGAAGTCATATCGACCTCTAAGTGTTGTCGATCGTAGTGTTCGATCTACACGCCAAGAGAGATCTTCTCATCCTCTAAATTTCGCCAAAGATACAATATTTTACTCAGGACCGCGTGATGTTCGTGAAACTATGGTGCTAGATGTAGCCTTGGGTGGAGGTCGGTTTTATCCTATTATATGGTCAAGAGACCACATGTCTTGTTTTGGCGAAGCCATGTCCGAAGACGGAAAGGTTGACCGTGTTTGGCTGCACAGGAAAGCGAAAGACACGGAAGGATGGAGAAAACAGATTGAACCTGATGTCCCAGGCGAATTAAAAGCATAACTTCAAAAACCAACACAACCTACCCAGCCAGGGGGTAACGTTAGATTTCTGTGCCCCATAGTTGACATTTTAGTCAATTTCCTAGATAATATAATCACAAGCTCGGTAGCTTGAGCACATTATAAGAGGAGAGAAACGTGACGGATGAGAAGTCTGGGTACGATATCCTGTTTGCGGGACTCGAGGGTGTGACTGATCAGGAGGAGTTCGAGGCTCGGACAGCGAAGACGTTGAACGACAATGTCAAGCTGGTTCTGTCCTATACCCGTGGAGAAACAAATAAGTGGGTTCGGACATCTCAAGGCATGCGTGGTAAGCTCGATGCGATGAGCAAGTCCGGCTATTATGATGGCGTAGGTCGTCCCGGGGGAATAATCCCCGTTTTTCTGTCCATCGAGCCAAGGCCCATTAAGAGCGTTGCGTTGTTGCAGTTCGGCAAAGATGGGCCAACCAGAGACAGCAACGAGGACCTTCTGGTTCGAGAACTGGCTGAAAACGTGTTTGGCGCAAAAGCGGTTGCTGATGTAATCTTGTCCAGCGCGCTGATGCCATGGGAAAAGCGCTAGCGTTCGGTAGTGTGTGAGGGTTGCTGGGGGAGCAAGTTGTGGAGAGTTGGTGAAACTCAACACGATAAGCTTTTTCCAGCAACCCGACAGTTCTTCCCCAGTTCATGATCCACTTTGATACACTTATTCAAAAATAGCCTCAGTTCTACGTCAGACATAGACAGACGAAACGTGTTTTAACTCGTAATTTGAGGCAAAATGGAGTATAATTGAAGCTAGAGAAATAAATTTTCAATTTGAAATTTGAAATTTTCATTGAATTCCGATTCGATCGGAATGAATTTTAAAATTTAAATTTGAAAACGTTTAAATATTTAATATTAAGATTTAAAAATTGACTTTAAATTGAAAATTTAAAATTGAAAATTATTTAAATGAAGGTACCTCGTGCTGTCCAGAACTTAATTGACTCTTTTGAAAAACTGCCAGGAATCGGACCTAAGTCCGCCCAGAGGCTTACCTTTTATTTACTTCATGTTCCCCAAGACCACCTCGAGTCATTCTCGGCCGCGTTGACAAATTTAAAGAAAAATACAGTTTTGTGCTCAGTTTGTAAAAATGTTGCAGAGAGCGATCCTTGTAGCATTTGTTCTGATCCGGGGCGGGATCAAAGATCAATTATGGTTGTTGAACAATCTTTGGATGTTTTGGCGCTTGAGCGAACTGGACGTCACAGAGGTGTTTATCATGTTTTGCACGGATGTATTAACCCATTAGAAAACATTGGACCTGATGAGATATTTATAAGACAATTAGTAGACAGAGTAAGAGAAAGAGATAGAGATGTAGTGGAGGTAATATTAGCAACGAATCCGACGATGGAGGGGGAAGCAACGGCAATGTTTATCAAAAAACAAATTGAACAATTGCCGGCAAATGGTGTACTCATAAAAACTACTCGTTTAGGATTAGGTTTACCAACAGGAGCGGATTTGGAGTATGCCGACGAAACAACTTTAACACAAGCAATTGAGGGAAGAAGAAACTTCTAGATTATTTTGTGGATTCCGGCGTACGCTGGAATGACAGTCTTGAATAGGCTTTAGTCAATCTTCCGACTGATTGTTCCTTTTACTCCACCTTGTGTCGTGCAACAAATTGTTTTTGGTTTCAAACTCGTGTTGGCCAAAATTTTCGTGATAGTGGATTCAACACGTTTACTTCCAGATTCACTCCTTACACCCTTTGCCTCAAGTGTTAGTCCAGTTGCACCTTGAACGACGGTTAAGGCATATGGAGTTTCGATTGTCTCATCGCCAACTCCGGATATGAAAATTAAAGAAATGTGGGGTTCAAATCTTTCGGCTGCTAAAACTGAATTACAAAGAATAAATTTTACTTTTAGAGTTGCTTCTTGGATACTTCCGTTAACGTACGGAGGAAGTTCATATACAAAAGCAATAGATGAAGGAATTGGTTCACCGGCAAAGCTTTCAGTTGTTCCGTAAGAATACTTCTCGATTTGGTATTTTTCAGGGTGAGTAAGAATATCGCTCAATGCAACGGCGGTTCTTTCAAGAACCGGAATGCCACGCCAAAGTTCCCAAAGTTTTTGGGCATTATCAATTTGTTCTATCAGGATCCCTTGGTAGGTTGATTGTTCAACAAACATTGCTGGTAATTATATATCAACTTTGTGCCTACTTCAAATATGGCATCTTTTGTGATAAATTAAGTTGTAATGCAAACCTCTCCTAAGCCACAAAAAAAGCCTGAACCAGGCAAGCCATTTGTGCCCGCTAAAGGCCCGCTTCGACCCAGCGAGGCGAGCGAGGCTCGTGCGTGGCGGTCCGCAGGCAGCGTAAAAAACCAATTTGAAAACTTAGGTAAAGCTGCAGTGCAACAAGCAGGAGAAGCCTCAATTGGCGCAGTAAAGGACATGCCCGCACAACTTTTCGGCCAAGTACCCACTCAAGAACAATTAGTTGCGCAACAGCAAGAAGCACAAAAAAAAGCTGCCGAAAAAAGGCAAAAAGAGGTAAGAATGGTTAATGCGTTACAAGCAGAACTTCGAGATATTGAAAACCGAGAGGAGCAAGAAAAAGTGCAAAAAGCTCAAGTTGAAGAGCAACAAAAAGCAGCAGAAAGACAACAAAAAGCTCAAGCTGGGCAATTTGTTGAAGAGCCAACTTCAGCACCCAAGAAGGGTTTGATGGGCGGACAATCAAGAAAGAGGAAACAAACACAGATGGAAACAGGCAAAGTGACGGGATAATCCAACTTCTTTGTTTACTACTTGACTTGACCTCTTACCTTAATTATAGTCTGCATGAATGATAGCTAAAGAAGGATCGCCAATTCACGAAAAGCACGCAATTGCTGAATTTTGTTCAACTATTGAACTCGCTGAGGAAAGAGGAAAGGAATTGGAAGTTGAAGGTACAGTTTTGTTTTTCAAAAAATTGGAGGAACTTTCTCCTGTATTACTATATTCTCCAGTAGAAGTTTGGTTTGGGCACGACGTTGACTGGCCCAAATTCCCAGATTCATGCTTGCTTGAACAAAAGTGGTTACAAATTGGAAAAGGAATGACGCAAGTTCAAATTTTACTTTTCAATGTAGATTGTGGAGGTGAGGAGTTTACAACAACAGGCATTATCACGATCAACCCGGAAGGAGTAAGCCTGAAGAAAATTATACTTAGTTTAAAGAATTATCATGACGGACAAGATCTGTCGAGGGCATGGGTTCAAGTAGAAGTTGAAAAACCGACAAGGTTTAAAGTTGGAAAAGGTGCAGAAGTTGATGAAGAACCCGAACCAAAAGAAATAAATAAATTGCACCTTATTCAAATCTCCTGTTTAATTGCAGAAAAGTATGTTGAGGGGATGGAAAAAGTACGACTTTCCCGTTAGCTTGATTGACAAACTTTTGGTGTATCTAAGGAAGGGGAAAGAAATGGACAAGACGACTCGTTTGCATCAGATCGTGGGATTGGTTTCGTTGGCCGTTGGGCTTTCGATCACTTTATGTGCTTGCCCAGAGCACGCCAACTTCAGAACGGAGTGTTAATTTGATAGGGAACGTGGTAGTCAACACATGGCTGTTGCTCTCAGTTGCATCTAAACTGGGGATGATATTCAAGGTGCAGAAGAACGTAATATTCACCCGGATCACAGAAGTTTAGCCATTAGCGTCATGGACGTTATTTTAATAGATAGTACTTTGCCCGCAAAGGCAAAAAAACCATTAAAAGTACCAGAAATTTTTCTTTACAATTCATATGTCGTTAACAAAAAAAGAGTTTCAAGTATATACTATTAAATAATATGGCCTTACAAATTTATAATTCACTAACTAGAAAAAAAGAGGAGTTTAAGCCGATAAATTCGCCTTCAGTCGGAATGTACACCTGCGGACCGACGGTTTATGACTTCATGCATATTGGAAACCTTAGAACCTTCTTGCTCTCGGATATATTGCACCGCACCCTTGTTGCTAGCGGTTACAAAGTCAAACTTGTGATGAACATAACAGATATCGAAGACAAGATAATAAAACGTGCAAAGGAACGAAATATAACGCCTAGTGAATTGACCAGCAAATATACAAAAGCGTTTAAAGAAAATTTGCAAAAACTAAATATACTGCCGGCTGATGTTAATCCTCACGCGACAGAATATATTTCCCAAATGGTTGAATACATAAAAGCATTGGTGGAAAAAGGTTTAGCCTATGAAAAAGATGGCTCTGTTTATTTTGATATTTCCAAATTTCCAGAATATGGAAAGCTCTCGGGAGTTGAGACGCGGGAACTTAAAACAGGGACAAGAATTTTGTCGGATGAATACGCAAAAGAAGATGTCCAAGATTTTGCTTTATGGAAAGCAGTGGACAAAGATGAAGTTGGTATGATGAGCCCTTGGGGTTGGGGAAGGCCTGGATGGCACATTGAATGTTCCGTAATGAGCCAAGAACAACTTGGCGAAACTTTGGATATTCATGTTGGTGGAATAGACCTCATGTTCCCGCATCACGAGAACGAGATTGCACAGTCTGAAGGCAAGACGGGCAAAAAGTTTGTAAATTATTTTGTTCATGGTGAGTTTTTGTTGGTCGATGGAAAGAAGATGAGCAAGTCGCTTGGTAATTATTACACTTTGTGCGATATTGAAGAGAAAGGCTTTACTCCCGCGAGCTTTCGTTATTTGGTTTTGACGGCGCATTACAAAGACCAAATGAACTTTACTTGGGAATCGTTAAAGGGGGCACAGACGGCATATGAGAGGCTCAAGAGCCTGGTGTCGGGTGTTGCGCAGTCGGATAGGACTGTTCTGTCGGCTGAAAAAGAGGAAAAGATTGATGAGTATAGGGAAAAGTTTTGGGCAGCGGTTAACAATGATTTGAATATGCCACAAGCACTGAGCGTTGTTTGGGAAGTAGCAAAGAGCAATATACCGAGCCAGGACAAAAGAGACTTGATACTGTTGTTTGATGAAGTGTTGGGGCTCGGGTTGGGAGATGTGCGTAAAGATACAGATACAGATGAAGATAAAGAGCTGTCGGGGGAAGTGAAAAAACTTGTAGAAGAAAGGGAAGAGGCGAGGAAAAATAAAGACTTTAAGAGAAGTGATGAGTTGAGAGACAAGTTGCAAGAGATGGGGTACGAAGTTGAGGATACTCCAGAAGGTACGCGCGTCAGACACGCAAAAAAATAAAAAATGTCAGCCCGTCCCGTATAATCTTACCATTCGCCTTTTCAGTACTATTCGTACACGGCTCATGGAGCGATTTAACGGGATTGCGGCCAATATATTGGCCTTATGAAGGAATTTTTTTGGAATCATGATTCTGGGGTTAAATTAATTTTGATAACAGTCCTTCTTTTTATTGGGCTCAACCTGGTCTACTTGAATAAAAAGATAGGGGAAGTAGGGGGAGTTGGGGAGGGGATAATAACAGAAAAAACTTCGGAGGCCTCGGTAAGTTCTGAAATTTGTGGCGACCTTTGTCAAAAGATCATCGACCAACGGGTTGCGGAAGCGATATCTACTGTATCGGGACAGAAAAAAACCACAACAGTTGTTGTAAAAGAAAAACAGGAACCAAAAACAACTTTTATTCCGCTTGGCGGGTCTTATTCAACGCAAGGGACAGACTGGACAGATGTTAAAAATTCTGAGGTTTATGTAAAGGTTGAGGACTATGGAACGGACCCTTACGTTGATTGGAACGCATTCTTGAAAGTAACAAATGGGAATGGAGCAGCGTATGCGCGTTTGTTTGATGTAACCCATGGTGTTGCGGTTGACGGGAGTGAATTATCAAGCTCGGCTGAAAACTTTGCTCAAATTTCGTCAGGAAGAATTCGCTTGTGGTCAGGGAATAATTTGTATCGGGTGCAAATAAAATCTTTGAACGGATTTACTGTGTATTTTGATTCGGGAAGGATGAAGATTGTTACAAAGTGAGTATAAATAGTTGATAGTTAATGGTGAATAGAGAGTGAGATTGAGTACAAAGAATGAATTTACAAAAACGGAAGATTTTCCGGACTCGGATTTAGTTGTTGATAGTTTTGACAAGATAACAACAGCGCTTCTTGAAAAGCTTTACAAAACAAGACTCGTGTCATTCTAATCTTCGAGAACGTGTTCGGGAGGACATTAGGCCATGTTTTGTTCTACGGCTTCCCAGTTAACAACGTTCCACCAGGCATCAATATATTCAGCCCTCTTGTTTTGATATTTTAAATAGTAAGCATGTTCCCAAAGATCAAGCTCAAGAATTGGTTTTTGCTTCTCCGAGATTGGGGAATCTTGATTGGACGTTGAACGAATGATTAAATTGTTCGAGCTGTCCGCAACAAGCCAAGCCCAGCCACTTCCAAAGTGATTTATCGCAACTTCTGTAAACTTCATCTTAAATTCTTCAAAGCTGCCAAAACTATTTTCAACCGTTGTAAGGATGCTGCCTGTTGGAGTAGCTGTTTTTCTATGCCCCATAATTTTCCAAAAAAGTGAATGATTATGGTGACCCCCGCCCTGGTTTCTTACTTGATCGCGAATTTTTTCTGGAATCTCGTTAAGGTTTGATAGCAATTCTTCAATACTTTTGTTTTGCAAACCCGGGTAGTCTTTCAATGCAGTATTTAATTTATCAATATATCCTTGATGGTGTTTGGCATAGTGGATTTCCATAGTGCGGGCATCGATGTATGGCTCAAGTGTGTCGTATGCATATGGCAATGGTGGTAGTTCAAACATACAAATAAATAATAAACAGTAAATAGTAAATAGTGAATAGAAAATTGTTAGAGAATGGATAGAAATTTCTTTACAACTTCCTTACTTTCTGCTGCTCTTATTCTTATCGCCGCGATATAGCATTTACTAAATATGCCAGGCGAACCTAAAATTACAACCGACCATGACCAGATAAAAACTTGGGTCGAAGCGCGCGGCGGAAAACCAGCAAAAGTTAAAGGAACGGGGAATGGTGAAGGAGGGTTGCTTCGAATAGATTTTGGTGCAAAAACTGCAACGCTTGAAGAGATTTCCTGGGATGAATTTTTTAAAACTTTTGACTCGAAAGAATTAGGATTTTTATATCAAGATCAAACAGCAAAAGGGCAAGAAAGCAGATTTTTTAAGTTTGTGGTGCGGTCCCACGTTGCCAAGGCTTAGCGGGGCACGGTCAAAAGAACGTAAAGTCCGACTAAACATCAAGGCCACGTTTTAAAACGAAAGGAGAAATTTAGTTGATATTTGAAAACATGCAAGAGGCAGCACAAGAGCTGGTACGAAAACTTCGGCGATATAAAAGCAAAAAACTTCAAATCGTTGCGATAGTTCCAGGCGGCGTTCCAGTTGCAAAAGAAATAGCGGATGCACTTGGTGCGCAATTGGATGTTGTTATTACAAAACCTTTGAATATTTCGGATGACGGAGGGCTAGGTCAAATTGGGGCAGTTGCAGAAGGAGAAGTTAGAGTAGTTGACGAGTTTGCGATGGAAATTGCACAAGTTCCATGGGAGTTGATAGAACATGCGGCATTTGAATCAGAACAGGAAGTAAAAAATGAAATTTTGAAGTATAGGGAAGGGCGATCGCTTGATGTTAAAGATAAAAACGTAGTAGTTGTTGCGGATGGTGTTAGCTCGGAAGCAGTTGTTTTGGCAGCTGTAGAAGCAGTCAGGCGATTGGGGGCAAAAAAGGTAATATTAGCTTCTCCAGTTTGCGCTCTATCAATTGCAGAAGATATAATCGGGGAAGTTGATGAGGCTGTTTTTTTGGCAACGCCATTTGATTTAGGAGAAGCCAGGCTTTGGTATAAAAAATATGAGGATGTTGCAGACAAAAAAGTGCAAAGCATTTTGAGAGGTGGAAAGCGGGAACCTTCAAAAGCCTCTAAACATCAAAAGACGTTTTAAACCAAAGATAATTGATAATGGTCTTCGAGGATCGAGCTCAAGCAGGAGAGTTGCTTGCACAAAATTTAACCAGATTTAAAGGCAAAGGTGGTGTAATTTATGTACTTCCAAGAGGTGGAGTTGTTGTTGGGCGGCCTGTTGCAGATCGTCTTGATTTGCCCCTGGATTTGATTATTGTTAGAAAAATTGGCCATCCAAGTTCGAAGGAGTATGCGTTAGGAGCGGTGGCGGAACACACGGAAGTTTTGAATGTGGCTGAAATTGGGGATGTGGACAAAGAATGGTTAAACACAGAGATAGAGCGCCAGAAAGAAGAAATAAGGAGAAGAAAGCGAATTTATTATGGTGGGCATCAAGCAATAAGTGCGAATGGAAAAATAGCTATCTTGGTTGACGATGGGATCGCGACAGGGTACACAATGGAGGTTGCCATAAAAGAAATTAAACTTCAAAATCCTCAAAAAATTGTTGTTGCAGTGCCAATAGTTTCACCGGATGTTGCCCGGAGGATTGAAGAAGAGGTAGACGAGTTAATTGCACTTGATATTTCTTTGGATTTTCTTGGGTCTGTTGGAGCATATTACATGAATTTTCCACAAGTTGAAGACGAGGAGGTAATTGAGCTTCTTAAGAAGTAATAATGTTATATCGTACGGTATCACGCTCGTTCGACTTCACGGCTAAAGTTCGGGGTATGATATACGCCAGAGTAATCAAGGTTCGAATATAAACTGAGTAAGTATACCATACCAATAACCCGATAGTAAAAAAGTAAAGCTTGATAATCAGACAAAAATGGAATTAAATAAATCCAATGCCTGAAGAAGTAACCGATCAACCGAGAGTTTACCTTCAAATTGAAGGATACAAAAATCTTTACAGAGAAAGTGAAAGGGATGTTGAAACTTTAACACCGAGTGAGTATAGAAAAATTGTTATAGAGTCTCGTGAAGCTCTTTTGCGTAAACTCCCGCATTTAACTAGTGAGATTAATGATATTTACAACCTTGCATACAACGTGCTTTTGGCTACGGAAGCGCAAGGACCGGAGGACGTTGCGACAAAAATTATTGGTGCTCAAGTTCAACATAATCTGGTTCACAACATTGTTTTTGCTTCAACTGCTTATCCGACTCCCGACAGGAAAGATATTCAAAACTATGCACGCAATGTCTTTTTAGTGGCGGAACACACCGAGAGAGTATCTACAAGGTTTAATGCTTTTGAAAGAACTGCCTCAAAATTCATTTCAGGTGCTAAAGCTGAATTAGCTATAATTAAGGCTTTGGTTGATGAAAATTTTCCGGTTTATGTGCCCGATTATTCACAAATGGTTGGTGATCTTGGACAAAACGAAATTTATCAATTTGATGTTTTATCAGGAATCGACTTTTTCACATTGGTTGAAAGAAGGAATGGAGTTGTGGCGGTACTGGTTAATGCGAAAGGCTTAGCACTCGAAGAGATGGTCCATGTAAAAAGAGAAGATTCCAGTCGGGTTAATAATTTTGTTGAAAACACTTTGAAACAATACGGAGTTACAGAGATTGTTCGGGCAAGAATTACTATTCCAACGTCGGGACTTGGCTTTGGAAATATGGATTTTCGGACACCCATTGATTATCAACGGGAAATTGGGAAATATTGTGATTTGTCACTAAGTTCGAAAGATGCTATTGTTGGGGGCGTTGAAAATATAGCGCGGATGGAGTTGATAAGGAAATAAGTTTATGCCAAAAGAAATTAAAAAAAATCAAATAGAAGTACCAACAGGAGATAAATTATTCAACCTCTGGGGGGAGGCGATGAAAGACATTGACCAAAGGTTAGAACAGCTGATAAGAAAAAAAAGAAAGGAAAAAAGGCGGCAGAAAACTTCAGAAGACGAGAAAGCTTCGCAAGAGTAGATCCGTTCGCATTTTCTTCGGTATATCCTCAATTATATTGTTAACTTGTGCATAAAAACACATCACACCTCCAGGGAAGTATAACACAGCGAAGTCTCATAGTTAAGAAAGAGGACTAATTTTCAATTTAAAATTTGAAATCACTTTACCACTTCCAGTGGGGTGGTTTGTGTTTTTACGACGGCAGCATTAAAGACAGTTTGAGGTTGGGTTGAATGTTGGGAAGGTTGGGGTGATAAGGGAGATTGGGGACGTAAGATAGGTTGGGATTGTTGAGCATTTTGCGGTCTGGCAGTATCGCGAATTTCTAAAGGCTTGTTGGGCTGTTGGGTCGGTTGGGATTGTTGGGGTTTGCCACCTTGGTTATTTCTTGGGTGTTGATTATCTCCATGTTGGGGGTTTCGGGAACGTTGGGGTGATTGGGGATTAGAAACAGGTTGTTTGAGATGTGCAGTATCGCGAATTTCGACGGGTTTGTTTGATTGGGGAAGTAAGGGTGATTGGGGAGATGAGGGTAAAGCAGATGGAACAGGGCGGGCGTACCTTTCGCGCGAAACCTTTATAACTTTATCTTTACTTTGTGTTCTGCTTTGCGGCAACGGCAAAGATTGGGCAAAAAACGGAGTACTTGTTAAGTTATTAATTGCCATCTTGATAATAATTTGAAAATTTCCAAGAGCCAGCAAATCTTCAGGTTTAAAACGCTCTGAAAATTCTTTTGCAATCAAGTCGGCGTCTTCTGCTCCAATCAAGAAAGTCATCATAGTTCCAACGTTTCCGAAAATCGCAGCGCGAATTGTTTCGTCAACTTGCTTTATATACTGGTTTGCTAAAATAAGATTAAGTTTATATTTACGGGCCTCGGAAAGAATTTTAATAAAGCTAGTTGTAGCAAAGTTTTGGAACTCGTCAACATAAAGATAGAAATCTTCTCTTTCCTCCTCTGGAATGTTAACTCTGTGCATTGCAGCAAGCTGTAATTTGGTAATAAGCATTGCTCCCAAGAGGGCCGCGTTGTCTTCTCCCATTCTTCCTTGAGACAAATTAAGGATTAGGATTTTTTTGTTGTTCATAATATCCTCAAGATTAATTGTCGATTTTGGATGGCCTACAATATTTCGAATAATTTGAGATGATAAAAATTGCCCGACTTTGTTTAAAATTGGAGAGACTGCTTCGTTCCTAAAGTTTTCGGACATCTTGTCAAACTCATTTTTCCAAAAGGCTTTAACAACTGGATCTGTGATTTGATCAACTGCTTTGTTTCTGAAATGAGCGTTTGTCAAAAGTTCTGGAATTTGAAGCAAGGTTGAGTTTGGAACTTCAAGCAAAGTTAAAATAGTGTTGCGCAAAATATATTCAAGGCGAGGCCCCCAGGACTGAGCAAAAAGCTTATAGAAAATAGCAACAATTCCCGAGGCAATAATATCTTTTTGAGAGGGATCAGTAATTTCCAAGGGGTTAAGGTGGAAGGGGTAGTCCGTGTCTGAGGGATTAAAATATATAACGTCATTAACTCGGTAAGACGGGACAAATTCAAGCAAAGTTTCGGCAGTTTCGCCATGCGGATCAATCACGCCAACCCCTTCGCCATTTCTTATATCATTTATCGCCATATTCATAAGCATTGTTGATTTTCCAGTTCCGGTTTTTCCAATTATGTAAACGTGCCGACGCCGGTCGTTTTTCAAAATTCCAAAAGTTGTGGGTTTACCTTTATAATCAGTTTTGGCAAAGAAATTAACTTGTTTTTTGGCTTCTTCGTTAAAATTAATAGCAACTGGAAGGTTTTCCGGAGGTTCAGAAAGAATGGTTTTACTCCACGTGATGTTGGGGATATTTATAAGTTTCTCACTTGGAAAGTGATAAAGTGTTGCGACCTCCAGAATGTTCAAGTATTGATACTTTGGAACAAAAGATGCGCTCCTGTCTATGATCGCTCGCAACATACCTCCCTTTTGCCAAAAGGAGGGTTTTTCCAGGCCCATTGAGTTTCCGTTTGGATTGTTAAAACTTGTAAAAGTTGCACCAATTAAGCCTAAAAGCGCCGAGTTATTGCTTTTAACCAAAAGTCTTATTCCGATTTTAAATCCCGGGAAGGCAATTTTATCTGTGATTTGTGTTTGATAGGTTTGCAAACCAAATGGGTCGGACTTTACCTCTCCTTCTTTTACGGGCTTGCCTTTTTGTTCGATAGCGCGTCGCCCTGCGCCTTGCCAACCTGAGCCGGATGGAACTAAAACAAACTGAACGAGGGCAACATCGTCCATTTCAAGTTTTGAAAGAATCCCTAAAAGCGAGGACAGAGGGTCAACATCTGCAAAATCTTTGTATATTTTTAATGGATAGATGTAGTTGTGTTGCAATTTCATTTGGCCAAAATTGACTTTTGATGTAAGGTCGACTTCTTGAAGCGGATCTTTTGAGGTTGTAATAATAGCTTTTGGATATTGAGACAAAATTTGGCTTTCAACAAAAGATTGGTAATTGACCGGTACAACTGCTAAAAAATGCAAAGTTTGGTGAATCGTCAATATTTCAAAACAAAGTGGAATTTCAGTTTTTTTAAACAATAACGATGGGGATTTAATGCTTGCAAGGCTAGTGAACATCTGGGCCATTGATTCTGGTGTTTCAAGCCCTGTTCGAGGTGTCTTTATCTCAAGAACGATTTTCTCATCCATTGGAGCGCTGAGTTCATTGTAGCAGCTTCGAGTTTAAGTGTCCAATGGTACAAACTTAAAGTTTTATCCTTTTAATCTCAAATGGGATTTCATTCCCCCTTCGTTCCGACATTGTGTCGGAACTACGGTGGGATGTGATGGAAGTCGATGCACTAATCCTTATACCTATAAAGTCAATTTTGGGGAAAACTTTTCTTACTTCGGCACGAAACTTATCTGCTAAACTACTTGAAAACTTGCTGTAAACGCTCCGTTCAGATTTTCCACAAACCTTATTTTCGTATTTTCTTATCAGATCATTAATCGCCTGACCAACGAGATTGAACTCATCTTGGTATTTTTCAGGGTCAAGTTCGTATTTGTTATGAATTTTCCGAAATTCGTCAAAGAGGCCTTTGTTTTGCTCAAGCATTTCTTGGAAGTAGAGTTTATATTTGACCACGATATTAATCTAAACGAAAAAGGGGAAATAGTAAAGATCAAAAAAAAGAGTTGATTTATCGCTCCGTATTACATATCGAAGTGTAATATACCCATTTAACTCAAGTTTGCAACCTTTGTTAAAAGGTCGAAAAATTACAGTTGAGTTTAACGAACTTTTTACTCCTCTTTTGAACAACCTCAAGAAGGTCGCCTCAGACCTCGAGGGGACCTTAGACTATATTTTGAGAGAAAGAGAAGACTCAGCAGAGGTATAATGGAATATCAAAAAATATTTTCTACTTGTGCTGCCGTTTATTATAGCAATTTCCTTGTCGTATGTTTTTCAAGGCACAATACTTTCTCGAAATGAGGAGTTTGTGCGGTGGCTTTCGGATTTTGGCCCTCTAGTTATTTTGGTGTATGTTCTTTTGCAGTCAGTTACCATAATTTTTGCTCCGATTGGGGGCTTTTTCATGGTGATTGCAATGATTACTCTTTTTGGCCCGGAGATTGCCTTAACGCTCGTGTATTTGGTCTCAACCCCGCTTTATGTTGTAAACTTCTATATAGCAAAAAGGTTTGGCAGACCTTTGGTTGAAAAGTTAACAAGCAAAGAGGTTTTGGGAAAGGTCGACCATTTTGTTCAAGACGCAGGGACACTTGCAGTTGTTGTTATGAGGCTTTTTCAAGGTGGGAATTTTGATTATATTTCCTATGGATTGGGATTGACTAAGTTTCCGCTAAAGACCTTTATTTTGGTTAATTTTCTAGTTGGTATTCCCTCAACGCTGCTAAACTACTTTGTTTTGACAAGGTTTGAAAATTTGGTTTTGAACGTTGTTGTGTTTTATGCAGTGACAATAACACTTACCGGGGTATCAATTTATATAAACCACCGAATTAGAAAACACAAAAAATTATTATTCCCATAGGCACCCGAAGAGTAAACCGTTAAAATATCCGAAATACTGCCGAATAATTATGAGTTCGGAGTCTTCGGCCGTGAGTCCTTCGACAGTGAGCTCAGGACCGAAGGGCTCAGCCGAACGGTGTGATATGATTTTATGCGTGTGGAGTACTGAGGTAGCCAAAATGCCGAAGTAAAGGCGAAGACAGTCCCCTTTACAACGCCGTAAAAAGGGCTTAAAAGCTCCTCTTGAAAAGTAACAATGATTTGTTGGATTAGTGTAAAATAGTTTGAGTGAAGAGGTTTTTGTTGAAGAAAATTGACTACGTATGCCTTCTCCTAATTTTTCTTTACATTCCTTTATTTTTTTACAAATTGGGCCAGTCGTCGTTGGTCAGTTGGGATGAGGCTTGGTATGCGGAGATTGCACGAAACATTTTGAGGTCTGGGGACATTTTCAATTTAACTTGGAGTGGAGAACCTTACTTTGATCATCCCGCTGGAGGTTTTTGGTTCATTGCCCTTGCATTTCGTCTTTTTGGCATTTCAGAATTTTGGGCCAGATTTACGCCTGCATTGGCCGGATTATTGTCACTGGGCATTATCTATTTATTAGGTAAAGAACTTTTTGGTCGGGTTGTGGGTTTTGCCTCTGCCATAGCGCTGCCTTCATCGTTTTGGTTTTTATATAGATCCCGTTCGGGAAATTTAGACATTTTCTTAACACTGTTTTTCTTGTTGACACTTTTTTTGGCTTTGAAGGCGGCAAAAAATAAAAAGTATTTAATTCCATTTTCTCTCAGTCTTTCATTTCTTTTCTTAACCAAAACCCTTGTGCCACTAACTATTATTCCGCCACTTTTTATAATCTTTTGGAGATCGAAGTCAATTGCCTTGAGAAATTTAGTTTTGCCCATATTAATAGTTGTTGTACTTGTCGGCGGATGGACTTTCTCCCAACTTCAGCACAAGGATTTTATTGACAGGTATTTTCAAGTGGGGTTGCCGGGAATGGACGCACAAAGTAATTTAAAGGCAAATGTTTTGCAAGCAAAAGTATTGCTCCACAACGGAGTGGGGAAATGGTTTTGGCTGGGCATTGGCTCGCTTGCCATTGGTGTGTTGGCGCGGCAAAAAAGATTTTTAATATTAGCGGCCTTTTTTGTAAGTTTTGTAACTCCGTTTGCATTTTCCCAAAGAAGCGGAATTTGGCATTTGATACCGTTGCACCCAATTTTGATCTTGTCGTTTTTGGGACTTTTATATGTAATTCTTGAAAAAATAATGGGCGTGTTTTCTAGAAACAAAGCATGGGTTGCCTTGCCAATTATTTTGTTATCTATCTATATTTCTTATCCTCAAATTAAACGTTCTTGGTATGAGTTTATTAACGTTAATCCTTATACGTCTGACGAGGAGGTTCTCGCGCGCGAGGCTGGCAATTACCCGCAAAAACTTTTTATCGCAAGTTCAGACTTTCGGCCGGCTGCAGTGTTTTACTCAGGGAAAAATGTTCCTCAGATGATACTTGGCATAAAGCTTCCCGATATGTTTAAAAACAAAGAGGAGTTTTTACTCATTGTGCAAGAAAATGATTTGGCCCAACCTGGTATTTCCAAAGACTCCTACGAAATTCTCCAAAAAGATCGCGACAAAATCCTCTTGTTGAAAAAATAAAAAATAACGTGTCAATAAGAGTGATATTTCAACCCGTATCACACCTCGGAGGTGTGATGTTGGGTGTGATGTTGAAAAAAATGAGAATATTTGTTAAGGCAAAACCAAAAAGTAAAAAAGAATATATCAAAAGGGCCCAAGATGGAAGCTTTATTGTGGCTGTAAAAGAACCGCCGGAAAAGGGCAGGGCAAACGAGGCGGTTTTGAAATCTTTATCTAAGTTTTTGAATATTCCTGTGTCTTCAATCAATTTTGTTTCAGGTCAAACCTCTCGTCAAAAAATTTTTGAAGCCCCAATGACTTCTCAAGACTTAGACAAAATTCCTCAAGATGAAAAGGGGCAAATTAAACTGTTGTGATTATTTACTGAAGTAATTTGTAGAGTTTTGAAAGATTGTTGTCAAAAGTTACAAAGTTTGCATCTCTACTTTGGATTTGTTTAATAATGATACAGTCTGTAAAACTTACTTCCCTTGATTGTTTATATAAATTTATTGAAAAGCTAGTGTTTTCTTTGTTGTCCGTATCCAAGTTATTTACCAAAAATAGCTCTTCGAAAAAATTAATAATTTCTTCTTTCGGCTGTTTATAGAAAGAGCGCAAAACCCATTCCGTCTCAAGAATACAAGGGAGGGGAATGTAGATGTTGATTTTTCCGTCAATGCATTGTTTGAAGCATTTTTGTGCAATTTCAAAGCCTGGTTGCCTTTTAAGCCTGAATTCAAGAAGAATATTCGTGTCAATTCCTATTGATTGCATTTTTTCGTTTTTGAGCAATTTCTCGGGAGGCAAGCTCTTGAGTTTTTAACCGGATTTCTTTTAGTGTTTCTCCGTGGTCTAAATTCTTCAAATCTCCTGCGAAATCTAAGATTCTAGATTTTCTTTGCAATTTTCCTTCAAATCCGTCTTCTGTGGGGTATATCTCAACACGCATTCCCTTTTTAAGACCAATCTTATCTCTTACCTCTTTTGGTATTGTTAACTGCCCTTTGGATGTGGTAGTAGTTGTATAACTCATTTCTTACTTAGAATAGCATATTCTTACATTGGCGTCAAGTCCTTACCACACGGCAGACCACAAAAAGGAAATCTGTATTAGCGATGACCGTCGAAAATGCTAAACTCTCATCACTTGCAAATCTTACCAACTTATATCGGTTTTCACAGTCCTTCGCACCATCATTACTTGAAATCTATAATAATTTTGTTTACTATTAATAAAATATGCAAAAAAAATTGGCCGTTGTAGTTATTATTCTACTTTTAATAATTGCTGTAGTGCTTTTATATAACTCACGTGGCAAAAGTAATGTCTTTGTGCTTCCTCAAGCATCGACGGCAGTAAGTTCGCCAAGCCCAGTTACCGTTGCACCAAGTTCGACTTCTCTTCCATCAAGCTCGTCCAGTACCCAAACTTCTCAAGTAAGTATCAAAAATTTTGCCTACAGCCCAGCAACAATCACAGTTAAAGTTGGAACAACCATTACTTGGAAAAACGAAGACAGCGCACTCCACACTGTAACAAGTGACGACACAAGCGGACCTTTAGACAGCGACCAATTAGCTACGGGAGACACTTACTCTGAAACTTTTTATACTGTTGGGCAGTTTAGCTATCACTGCGATCCTCACTCCAACATGAAGGCTGCTATAATAGTGACAAACTAACTCTTCTCTGTGTATAATAAGAACCCGTTTCAAAACTCCAATATTTGACTTCAACTTAATGTTGTCTTTGCTCAACACACATGACGTGCCGCTAGCCATTCCAACCATTGCAAGTAATCCTGTTGGAAAACCAAGAATGATCTTAGCTGACAAAGGATATGGCTCAGATAAATTAAGGTTAAAACTAGAACAAACTGGAATTAACACAAATATTCCAACCAGAAACATCAAAAACAGGAAACAACAAAAAAGCTACAATATCCCACTAAGTAAAATGAGATTTAAAATTGAAAGAACAAATGCTTGGATAAAGAGTTTCAGGAGACTGCACTTCAGATTTGATTACACCCAGGCTTCATTTTCAGCCTTTACCTACCTGGCCTTGATAGTAATTTGCATACGAAAACTAATTTGACTAAAAATCAAAGATTAGCTGGGCTAACATCCATTGAGTTTTGAAACCAGTATAAAGATTTAATAACCAACTAAACACTCTTTTGACAAATAATTTTAAACGCATAAATCTCTTAATATTGAACACAGCTAAAGCGTCTTTATTTTTCCACTTTGTTTGCCTACCTCATACCAATTAAAAGTGGCAGTGTGGTTGTCTTTTATTTCGTAGACATGGACGGTGTAAGTTTTTTCATCTTCATTATCGATTTCAACAATCCCACTTGGAACTCTTTTTAAATAGTTTTGCACATCAGGAATGCTATTAATATTGTCAAGTGCTTGTTGGGGTGTAATTAGTTGTGGGCTTTCTGTTGCTATTTGGGGTATTGTTGAGGGTTGGGTTGATTTGTTTGCATCTTGAAAGGTGTAAAATCTGGGTACAACAAGAAATAATAACAGCACAGATAACAATATTTCCATATAAGTCAACTTTAATATAACTGGGTAAATAACTCAAATTATGCTTTTGTTTGACATGGTATTTTCATTGGTGCTAATCTGATATTAGAGTGAAAAAATTCCCGCCTACACTAAAGTTTTGGCGGGCAGGCATCCTGCCCATACTTATCTTTTTTGTGGCTGTTTTTGCTTCTTTGTTCCTCATAACTCAAAAAACTAATGCACAAGAAAACGCCGATTGTCAAAATACATTTGATAAGGAACTTTACAAATGTTTGGTGGAATCTACGACATGTATTGACGCTTGTGTTGATAAGGGTAGATCAGTTATGAGCGTTTCGGTAGATGGTGCAAAAGTCAGCCTTGAGTGCCAGAGAAATACTTGTGATCCTGCCAAAGAGGCTTGTGATGATCAGGTGAAGGCAAACTACAAAGCCTGCAAAGGCGAGGCTAAAGAAGCTAAAATTAAAGAAAATTCTCTAGAGGAATCTTGGACGTCAATTAAATTTAAAGACCCAAAAAAGGTGAATGACTGGATCATTGAAAACCTTGGTGATTATGAAATAAAACCGGCTCCCGCCAGCGAGACTCAGGTTCGGGATCGGACACCGCAGATTAAGCCCGATCAACTCGCCAAGGACTCGGTTCTTCATCAGATGATTGAAGAGCAACTAAAGGCTGGGGCAATTGCCACCAATTATAAAGATGGCGTACTGATTGAAAACCTGTTTGAAGGGAAGTGGATCTTTATTAGCCCAAATGCTCTGGTGACTTATTCTCCCGAAATAGGGAGGCATTCATATTCGGTTCAACAAGGAGAGGTGGAGATAAAGGAGGACGTGTCTAACACCGACGTAGAGACACCTAATGCCGCAGTTAAATCCAAAGATACCCACTATTGGGTGAGTTATGATTCGGACAAAAAAGAAACGACAGTTGGTGTTTACAAAGGAAAGGTGGAAGTTAAAACACCTGATGGAAAAACAACTACCGTATCGCCTAAGAAGGATGGTAAGCCAGGAGTGGCGGTCGTTACCCAAAAGCTTCCAGTTGCAAAACTTGCCATTGGAGGTTTAATTCCAATGGTTGTTATAGTTGGATTGTTCTTTGTTCTAAAGAGGAAATTCGCACAGAATATCTCGGGTAAAAAGAAAAGGTAATTTCTATTTTTTCTCTTCAGGAGGTTTGTAGTCTGGGTTGAAGTAGGTGTAGAACCCCTCAACTTCTTTATGGACTTTATTAATTTCCGCAACTTTAGCGTTATACTGATTGACCAAGCCGTTAAATTGTCCAACCAGGCTATTAAATTTGTCTACATCGCCGGAATTTTTAAGTGAAGTAAGTTGATTATTCATATTGGTAAGTTTTGTGTTAAGCGGATTTAGTTCGTATTTTAATTGATCTATACGCCTTACGCGGCTGTTGAACCCACCTTTTTGAAAAAGATCTACAACTTTGTTTCTGTTGACAAAATATTGTTTGTAATACTCTTCGAGTTCCGGGGAAAGATCTTTATATTCAACACCAAACTTAGAGTGTAATTCGCTGTGAATGTCGTCCTTACCCTTTTTACTTTTCTTATCGAGGGTCTCAATTACTGTGGTTAAATGGGGGTCGTTCTGATATTTTGACAATTCCTGATCCAGAAGTGTATTGAGTTGTTCTTTCTCGCTTTGGCTCAACCTGTCATAGGCGTGGTGCAACATCTCATGGATAGAAGCTGCGTACTTATGATCAGCAAATTTTGGGTCGTCAATTTCCAAAAGGAATATTTGCCGCCCCCCAAAAGGGCCTCCTCCGGCTTTCGGTCCAATACAAGCCAGCGCTTCCACACCACCAGCAGCGCAATATCTCTTAAATGTGCTTGCGTCAACAAATATCGGATCTGCTCGGTAAAGGATTGCTTTGCCTTTGTCGGTAAGCCCGTTTTTTTCGGCGAGTTCTGTAACCTTAGAGGCGGGCTGGTATGTTTTTAAAACTTCCTCGTCAGAACGCCGAAGTTGGGCAGTTGCAAAGAAGAGAAAACCAGCAAGTGCAAGTACCGGGACGAGAAATATTATTAAAACTATTTTAAAAGATCCTTTGTGGCTATATGAAGACGACATTTTAAAAATTTTTTAACGGCTTATTTAACCTTTAGCGAAGATGCAAGAGCGTTGGCGGCGTTTAGAAACTTATCAAAAGAACTTTGCTCTGCGGTGTAGGTAATAACATAAGAGGTTTTATTTTTAACGCCAATAATTACCATACCCTTAAGACTTTTATCTTGGTTGCTGATTGTGTAAATCAATTGGTCAGCCGATTCTCCCGCAAGAGTTGTTGGTTTTCTGTCAAGTAAACTAAACGAAGGTGCGCTTTCACTTTGTTTTATCCAACTATCTGTTAGCTGTGCCGATGTCATATTCGGCTTAGAGGAAATATCCGTCGTCGACAGGTTGATATTGTCGACAAACTGATCGTCGTTGCTTTCTTTTGGAGATCCGAAAGCTACAACAACTCCGGCAGCTGGATTTTCTTTTATGCTCCAAGCAGCGGAATACTCCAAACTTAGGTTCAGACTATCATTTTGATACGTTTTCGTTTCAGGAGTGGGTTCTCCCTTTGTTGCTTCGCTGGGTTGTACGGAGGAGGGTTTGTTTTCACTTTTTGAAACTTTACCTTCAAGCTTAAGGGCTCCGGATACTACTAGAAGAGCTATTGCCGCGCCTACAACTACCACAATGATCAAAATTATACTGGCAAATCCTTTCTGGACAGAATCTTTTCCCACTAATTTTATAATGTGCTGTCCAAAAAAGTTTGTCAACTGGTATTTTGCAAAAAAAGCTCCATGCTACGGAGATTAGATAATGAAGGTAAGGGCTATGCCTGTTTTACCGGCTCTGCCTGTTCTGCCAATTTGATGGATATAATCCTCATAGGTTTCCGGGAGTTCGAAGTTTATGACATGTGTAACGTTGGGGATGTCCAAGCCGCGGGAGGCCACGTCCGTTGCCAAAAGAACTTTGATTTGTGAATCCTTAAAGCTTTGTAAAACTCGCTGTCTTTGGCTTTGTTTTTTATTGCCATGAATTGCCCCTACCTTAAACCCTCGAATGTTTAATTCTTTTTTAAGCTTTTCAATACCATGCTTGGTTCGTCCTAAGATTAGTACCTTGTCAAAGCCGTCTTGAATTAAAAGGTCGTGGAGTTTATCTACTTTTTGGGCCGGATTGGAAACTCTTACTATATCTTGGTCAACATTTTCTGAAGGCTCCTGTTTTTTAACAGTTATTGTAACAGGATTTTGGACAAAGTTTTGTAAAATTCCTTGTATTTTTGGTGAAATTGTTGCTGAGAAAAATAGAGATTGTCTGTTTTTGGGCAAAAGTGAAGTAAAACACCTAACATCGTTTATAAATCCTATGTCGACCATCAAATCGACCTCATCCAATACTATAGTTGAGTAATCTTCCAAATATATTGCACGTTGCCGGATTAAATCTTTAAGCCTTCCTGGGGTTGCAATGACCAAGTGGGGTCTTCTTCTAAGGTCGATAATTTGCCTGTTTATATTGGTTCCGCCGATTATTAAGGTTGAGTAAAGCTTTATATCGTAGGCAAAATCTCTAAACTCTTCCTGGATTTGCAGGGCAAGCTCTCGGGTTGGAGTAATGATTAAAGTTCTTTGGTTGCGGTCAACATACATTTTTTGAATTAAGGGGATCAAAAAAGCCGCAGTTTTTCCAGTTCCTGTTGCAGCCAATCCGATTACATCTCTTCCTTCTAAAATGAAAGGAATTGCTTGGTCTTGGATTGGGGTAAGTGTGATATATCCTTTATAGTCGATATTTGCTTTAAGGGCGGGCGACAAATTGAAGCTTTCAAAGCTGTTTTTGGCCAAATACTCCTTATCAAACGAGCCTGGAAAGGCTTTTTTGACAAAAAGATTAGGGTCGTTGGGAAGTGATTTTTGTTTTTGTCCGCCAAATCTACTTCTTGAGAACCTGTTTTGTCTGCCCCTAAGGGCGCTAAAATGTGAGCGTCTTCGAAACATAGTACATTAATTGAAAAGAAAACGAAGAGATTTGAAACTTGGGCGTTACAAATTCTAAGAACCTCCGCAAAAACAAATTCCCACTAGTCAGATAAGGAAGAACTGTATGAAAAGCTTACATTCTAAGTCAACTGGGGAATTATATCACGTTTTTCCTCAAAAAGCAAGCCTATAAGACAAATACACGTTTCTGAAGGGATTTAAGGTGTTTCCGAAGTGTTTTGTATTGGCGCCTCGGGATATTCTTCTTTTTCCATACTTCTTGGTATAATCAACCCATGAGCCTGAAGGTTGGGATAGTGAGCACGGGGCTATATCTCCAGCTTCAGGGAGTCAGTTAGAACCAGAACCGACAAATTCTCTCGATAAAGTAATCCCTTTTCAGTTTACAGTCAAAATGCCTCCACCAAGGTATTATCCAGTTATACTAGAAAGGGATAAAGGAGGAAGGATTATCAGCTCGAGGTTCCCCAATGAATTATAGTAATGATTTGTGTTTTGTTCGTCTCGAAACTATAATATAAAGATTTGAAAATTATGGCCAAATATAAGGATTATTTTTTGCCTCTGGAAAATAAGGTTCTGGAAAAAAAGCTATTCGAAAAGCTTATAAAATTGAGCCTAGATTTTTATTCAGGTAAAACCAGAAATGGCAAATTCTTAGAGTATAAATCTTCTGAAGAGCTTAAAAAGATTGCAAGCGAAGAACTTCCCCAAAAAGGAATTGGCTTG
>Ga0209211_10004061_pt1 | contig 23191 bp, 21 predicted proteins | sample RifGroA2_FD_183992 | JGI IMG/M metagenome (GOLD analysis project Ga0209211, IMG submission 183992) | Groundwater microbial communities from Rifle, Colorado, USA - Groundwater A2 (SPAdes) (version 2) | ecosystem: Environmental > Aquatic > Deep subsurface > Groundwater | place: Rifle, Colorado...
CGTCAGCATACATTAATCCCGGATACAATATTTCCAAAACAAATGGAACGTATTCAGCTTCATTTTTTGAAAACCAAATATGCAAAATAGGAATCAGGAAAGAGAATTTATCGCAGGACGAGCTTTTTTATGAAGCTGAGAAGTTCATAGATTCCCTTTATAATTGCATTAAGGATGAATCTGAGTCCAAAAGCGGAAACTATGTTTTTATTGGAAACGACCACGCAATGTCATATTTTACCTTCAGGCTCGCAAAAGAGCTCGATACAAAATCAAAAATAGGCCTTTTTATTTTTGACGAGCACATTGACATATACGGCATAAAAGATTCAGGAAACCTGCTGAACAAGGCAAACATATTCGGAAAGATGATTCTGGAAGAGTATGTTGACTATGCGGCATTTTTGCATGTTTCTGACATGGCAAAGGAGATTGCAAATTCATCAACAGAGCTTGTCGAAAAAAAAAGCATGCTCTTTAGCAGGATTTCAGTCTATTCAAGCAAAGACCTGGAATTAAACTATGAGAAGGTAATAGAAAATGAAATATCAAGGATGAAAGAAAAAGGCGTAAACACTATCATGGTAAGCTTTGACGTTGACGCGCTTCCTATCCAATATACAGGATTTGAATACTCAGTTCTGGCGCCAGGAATTGCTGCAATCAGATACGGCAATATCTCAAGGAATCAGACACTTGCAGAGTTTGAAGAAGGATTTTCAGAAGGAATAGAACCTGCGGAATTCAGCAAATACATTTCCACTATCAAAAAAATTTCCAAAAAGAAAAACATTAAATTCGGAACAGGAAATAAGGTGAATATTCTTGGGGATTTCCAGGAGCTCCTTCCTGGCCAGGACCTGGACAATAAAACAACGATAGCAACAAGAGAAATGGCAGCGGCATTGATGGAGGCAAAATGAAAAATACATCCAGAGAAAATTTATTCGGCATTGCATTAGTGGCCTTGTCAATAATCATCCTTGTATTGATGACTTATGGATGGCATTTCTTTGTCTGGATCCATCTTGTGCCGTTGATTTACATTGCATACAGGAGAAAACTGAAGCAAGTTATATTATTCGGGCTTTTGTACAGCATTATCAGTTCATTTTTTGTCTTTGACTGGATTATTGACAAGAACCTTGAGAATTCAGGAAAGATGTATTTTAGCATTGCTGTAATTTTCACGGTTTTTGTCACATCATTTCTTGCATTGACCAGCATCTTTTCCAAAAAAATCAACAGGAAATTTCTTTTTTTATTGCCGCCTGTGATATGGGCATTGATGCTTCTTGCATATTCCTGGCTTCCCCTGAAAATCTTATGGCAGGATTATTCCCTCTTTCAGCCGGACACTGCCCCTTTGATTTGGATTTTCGGCAGTTTTGGAATCACATTCGCCATTTTTACATTTAATTCCCTCCTGGCCCAATATTTTTATCTAAAAGAAAAAAGAATATTATACATCTCATTTGCACTATTCTTGCTGGTGGCTGCTAGCATCCTGTACTCAAATTTCCATGTTTTCAGCGCAGAAACGAAACTCAAAATTGCATTAATCCAGGGAAACTTTCCATATTCCTGGGAAGAAAGGAACAAGGACGCATTTGGCAGAATTCTGGATTCTTATGTGAATTTGACAAAAGAGGCGTCTTTTTCAAAACCTGATATGGTCATCTGGCCGGAGTATGCAATATCAGATGATATTTTCACTGATGAATACACCTTTTCTCTTTTGAGAAACCTTGCACAAAACCTCAATACCACATTGATAATCGGAACTTTAAGGTACGTTGACAATGACCATTATTATGATACATCTGCAATTTTCTCAAACAATGGCCAAGTGTCCACTTACGACTCTATTTCTCCAATAATATTTGAGCCTAATGCGCTCAGAAGCACAAATGAAAATATCATAAAATTCAAGGAAGGCAATTTTGGGATATCAATGTGCAACGAAGAGCTGATTGCGCCACTTGCAAGAAAAAGTTCTGCAAAATCAGGCTTTTTAATCTCGCTTTCAAACAACCAGTACTTTAATCGTGGCAGATTAATTATTTCCCAATTCTCAAAATTAAGGGCAGCTGAAAACGGAAAATACATTGCAAGGGCCACGAATGACGGCATTACCCAGATTGTCAATCCTGCTGGAAAAGTGGTCGCAACCCTCGATATAGGAAAACAAAACATTTTAATAGGGGAAATTTATATAAACAATGAGCAGACATTTTACAACAGGTTTGGAAATTTACCATTGTTTTTTGTATTGTTGCTTAGCATTTTACTATTGCAAAAGAGGCCCAATGAGGATAGGAGGAAATAACATAAAAAGGATAGCTGTATTTCTTTGCTTATTCGTAATTCTGTTTTCTGTTTATATTCAAGCAATGGGAGGGGGAGGAAGAAGGGGAGGAAATCCGCCACCACCGCCACCACCGCCATGCCCTGCAGAACCTCCGGGATGTTATAAGAAAACAGGAACAGCGGTTTCAACAACATTCACAAGCGGTGACCCAAATTATGCAAGAGTCGCCCCAGGAGAAATCACAGTAGACCAGTTTGGATATTACTTGACAGAAAACAGGTGCAAGCAGGGTGGAGGATGCGCATGTTATGGATTGCCGGTTTCACCGCCTGTTGAAGAAGATCCTGACCAATCAGGTTCAGCGTGCGCATGCATTGCTGCAACAGATTATAACGCAAAGGGCAAGTGCTGTGGTGACGACATTAATGATTGCGGCAGAATCAGCACAGGAGTCCTGTGCAGCATTGATTCAAATCTCCAGTTTGCGCAATGGCTCCTTTCTTCAATAACTCCCGGAGAAATAAGGTATGTCGGCTGCAATAACCAGGAGTATATCAGCACTGGAAGTGACTGGATTCCATGTGATGGGACAATCTGGAAACAAACAGTTGATGACGCAGAATTCATGTGCGCAGGAAAAGGAAGAAATACAATAGTTGAATGCTGCGGCGACGACACCTGCATCTCAAGCGGCGATGGCAAAAGGCTTTCAACAGGAGAATCTGTGAAAATCGGAGGCTCAAATTCAACCACAAGCCTATCAGAAGTAACATATTATTGCACTCCTGAAAAGAAACTTGTCACAGACCTTGATGTCCCTGAAGCATTCAAGAATGATAAAGTGCTTTTGGCCAGCAGAAAAAAGACTTGTGAAACAGCTGGCTTTACGTGGACAGGAACAAAATGCTGTTCTGAAGCTGATGATCCAGAAGAATACTACAACGATCCAGATGGAAAAGGAGCCTGCTGGAATAAAGAAGTGATCATAAGCGTGGATTTTGTCCCTGAATCAGACGAGTCAGTTGCAAGCTATGCAGGCCAATTCCATGGCTGCGCAGTCGAGAAGACAAACTACAACACCGATAATGATGTTTTTCTCTCATTGACAGACAAGTTTACAGGAGACCAGCTGATTGAGAACCATGGCTACTGTTTCACTGACCCGTCAAAATCTTATTTTTGCAATTTCAATGAAAAATGGGAGCCTGCAGAAGGTATTGACAGAGGCCGTTTGAGCACAACTCCAGTAGAAGGGGCAGAGGTTCCATCAGGATGCTGCGGCATTAATGACTGCTGGGACGGAAGCAACTGCATTCTGAACCAGAAATTCAATCCATTAGCCAAGCCGCTTGACAACAAGTACCTTTGCATAGACGGAAACTGGAAGCCTGCCAATTTGAAATGCACTCCTGACACAACTGTCTGCACGGGGTATTGCCCTGATGATTCACAGTGCCTCATCAGCACTTTTTCATTAAACGGAAGCAGCTGCATAAATTCAAGCGAATATGTCAATGACAATTATTGCGACAACGGAAACTGGAGCTCTAGGACAAAGTACCTCGCTCTTGATTTATTGAGCTTAAGGTCAGGAAACTTTGTAATGTTCTGCGACACAAAAGACAATGCGCTGAACACATTGAAGTATCTTACACCAACAAAAGAGCTTGTATCAAATGTGCTGGCTAATCTGCAGTCTAATCTCTTTTGCGTGATAAAGACAGGAGACAAGGTAATTTTTGGAACCACCATCAACAAAGACATTGAAAGTTTGCCTCTGCCTGCAATAGGGCTTTTGGGAATATCCGGATGCGCAACAGGATTAATTGACGATGGAAAATATCATCCTTGCGACACTTCAAACAAAGTCTGGTACAACAAGCGAATGAAGAGCATCATCTACAGCCAGGTTCCAGTTTTACTTCCAGACACAGCAGACGCAAGCATTTTTATGACGCTAATTTATAATCCTATAATGGACATAATCAATTCCATAAAGTCACTTATTTCAACTCCTCCATATGACGAATCATATCTCAGCTCAATCAAGAGATTCGACAAGCTGTTTATGAGCAGGGAAAACGGAAAATCAATAATAGGCACAGTTGACGGCAAGACATTAAGGAATGCAGTCATTAGGTACAGCGGATTTTCATCAGACATATGCAACTTTGCTGGCAATTACAACCAGGCGAAAAAGGACGCAGCTTCAGGGATTTCGTGCAGTAAAGGCGCGGAAAATGAGTATTATGTGCTCATTCAGGGAAGCAAGCTCACGACACTGAATCCGGACTTAATCTGGCCGGACATGACAGCAAAACTTCGGCTGGAATAATACATTGATATAGAAAACTAAAAAAAGAGAGCAAAAAATGTTTGCAAAGTCACAGGTCACAATAATGATAATACTTGCCTTGGTAATTTTGATTGCAGCCGGCTTCGTGCTTTATCTGCTGAAGGCAGCTGTCAAGGAAAACCAGAAAGTAAACATAGAGGATTCACATGGTACTTCAATTGACACGAACCCAGCCAAGCAATACATTTCAAAATGCCTTGAAACCACATCAAAAAAGGCAATAACTCTTATAGGAAGGCAAGGAGGATACATTTACAGGAGCCAAAAAGGCCCAATTGTCGATTATATAGATGAAGACGAAGGAAACTATTTTGTAAAAAATGGAGATACGACTGTGAGCTATAACATAATGGCGCCAAGGTTTAAGGTTTTGTCATTTTTGACCACCACACCTGAATATCCCTGGGAGAGTTTTCCATATTCGGCAAAGGCATCGCTTACAACAAGCTTCAGCGGATATTTTGGCATCAATACAATGCCGCCATTGCAGATTCCAAATGGCCCAAATTCAATGGAATACCAGATTGAATATTATGTTGACAACAACATTAAAGACTGCATAAAGCTGGAAGGGCTTGAAAAAGAATATGACATATCTCTTGGAAACCCGAGCACAAACGTGAGGATAGGAAATGACATTGTCACAGTAGATACTAAAATGGAAGTAAAAATAACCAACCCAGTAACAAAGGAGACGACAAAAATGAGTGATTTTTCAGTGCAGCTTGATGTGCGCCTCAAGGTGGCTTATTATTATGTGCGTGACCTGATTTCAAAGGATATTGGTGATATCAAGTTTAATATCTCATCAAGAGAGAATGACCAGAACCAGCTATCTGTGAGAATTTCGAAGGATATAAATGGAAGAGACGACCTTGTGAAAGTGGCTGATGATAAGTCATTCATAGACGGTAAGCCATTTGAGTATCATTTTGCAAGGAAAAACAGGGCTCCGGCACTTTACTATATAAAGAAAAACACTTATGAATATCCAAGATATTACCTGATAAACCTGTCAGATATTGTTGATGTCAATGATGTCAAGGCAGAAGACCCTGATGAAGATGAAGTTTACTTTGGAATTTATATCGGAAAGCTCGGAACAGAACCTGCGGCATTCCCGGTTCAGCTTGAAGCTCCATCTCTTGATTTCAGAATTGAAGCTTCTGATTTTGAGCACAAGGACTTTCAGATCATCAATGTGAAGAGGAAAGATGAAATACCAATTTAGAATTCCGCTGATTTTTGCACTTTTGATGTTCGTGCTGCCTTTCAATACTTTTGCCCAGGTTGGATGTTGTTTCAATCCAGGAGCCAGCCTTTTGACATGTTCTGATAATCTTGTTCTTGTTAATGGATGTTGTCCTGCTCCTGAATCTGCAAATCCGGGCTATTATAAAAACTCACAAAATCCAGGCGGGCCTCAAAATGTTAATGACTGCAAAGCTAATTTTTTCCAGCAGGATACAGATTGCTCGTCAATTACGCAATGCGCGCTGGGATGCTGCTGCTCTGACCTTGGAGGGCTGATAACTCCGCAGGCGCAGTGCTCTGGCTCAGGTGTCGTTTTCTACAAAGACCAGGCAGACTGCAGCAAAGCCTGCCCCACTCCGCAGTGCAATGATGGAATTGACAATGACAACAACGGATGCGCTGACTTTGACAATGGCGACTTAGGATGCTCAAGCCAGGCAGATAAGGATGAATCAGGAGGAAGCTGCGTCAAGCAGGGCGCAGGATGCATTGACCCAAGTTATATTCCAAAATTAAGCGCTCTTGGAATAACTCCTGTAAAGGGCCAAAAAAAATTTTCATTAACGTGGAAGGACGAATGTGACTTAAATGTGCTGTCTTATGAAATATTGAGGTGCAAAGGCGCGCCTTGCTCAAGTTTTGCCTCGATAGGAGCCGCAACCACAACCTCATTTGAGGATTCTTCCGGTGATCTTGAATTTGGGGCAAACTACACTTATCAGATAAAGGCAAGATATAGTATACAGAGCGCAATACCGACAATAACAAAATCAGCAAATCTTGGAAGCGCAGAATGCGAAGGAAAAATATCATCGACATTTTGTGTCAACAACACACCTTATGCCTGCGATTCGTTCAACAAGCTTATCATCAAAGGGTCAAAATGCCCAAGCAATAAACTCTGTGTCATGAACGGAAATGCCCCTCTTTGTCTTGATAAGGTGGATTGTACTATTCCGTCTTCACAGCCATTTGGGCTTTTTTCAAGCGTTTCAGAATGCGAGAAAAGCGGAGCTCAATATTGCTTCCAGGACAAAAGCCATACAGCAGTTGACGCATGCTACAACTGCGACACTTCTATGGCGTGCTATGACTACAAATCAAGGGATGCCTGCTCAAGGGACAACTGCAGGGCTGGAAGCTGCATCTGGCGTGACACAAATCCGGAAACAGGAACAGGTGTCTGCATAAGCACGGTAAAATCAAACTGTGAATGGTGCGAGGCAAAAGGCTCAAAAAACATCAGCAACATAAGGTCATATAATGAGGTCTTTGATTTTTGCACGGCTGAAAAGGCTGATACACTTTCATACGGCACTTTCAAGTGTCTTTATTCAGCAGGAAAAGCAAAAGGATGCAGCAACATAATATGCAGGGATTATAGCACCTCTCAATGCAGCAGCGCAAAAATAATGCATGATTCCATAAATAAGATTACGAACCCATCAAATGACGGCTGCAAGATAGGCGTTTGCCAGGTCATTGACAGCATCTGCGTCAAGAACGCTGATGGAGACGATTTAACTGATTGCAACACAGAACTCTGCGAGCTTGATTATTTTTCTCCAAATACAACGTTTTTCCTGTCATCAAAGAAAGGAAGGATAGATAGCGTCCTTCTCCAGATTTATGACAAGACCAGCCCAAACAGCACTTCGACTTTGAGAACATCAGGAGATTACACGACTTACGTTTGTGTTGAGCCATGCAACTCAAGCGGGCATCCCTTTTCATCATCTACAAACGCCAGGAAGCTTGTTGTAAGCAATCTTAATGTCTTTGACAGCGACAATGGAAACAAGCTTCTTACAATGAAAGCAGGAGTCAACGATATTCTATATTATTCAATAGACCCTGCAAAAAACCTGGAAATTGTGAAAAAAATCACAGTGGATGCTCTCGCAACCGGGGATGCCCCAAAGGTGCTTTTCATTAATGTGTCAGACTCAAGAAAAGTGCTTGATAAGTTTTACACTGGAAACAAGAGACCAACAATAGATGTTACTTTTGCAGAGCCTTCTGTCCTGACAGCAGCCAGGCTTGTGAACAATAACACAAAATCAATAATCACGCTGCAGACAACATCAGAATTGAACAGTAAATTCAAGCTGCAGGTCCAGCAAAACCTCACAAGCGCTGAATACAGATTTGAATTGAACGCAAAGAATAACTATACACTCTTCATGGATCCAATCTACACAGCTTCAATCACAGTAGATACAACCAAACCAACAATCAACATTACGCCGGCAGAAGGGACTATATTTGACAAAAGCACGGTCCCTGTAACTGCATTGTTCTCAAAAGAAGTTACCCTTGAATCTGTGAAAATAAATGGCGTAGATTTCACAACTTCATTTACAACTACAGACAATCAGCTCTTTTCCGCAACACTGAACTTATCAGATGGGACAAAGACATTGGTGATAACTGCAAGGGATTTTACAAACAACCAGGCTACAGGCTCAGTGAACTTTATTGTTGATGCATTTCCTGCTGAAATCACGCTTCTTAAGCCAAAATATGGCATGGCATCAAAAAACACTTTTGACTTAAGTGTCGGGACAGACAACAATGCAGTCTGCAAGTACAGCCTTGACCAGGATTTTGAATTCGACTTTATGGAAAAATTCGTTGTCACAGGAGGCTCGACACACACATCGCAGGGATTCAACAAGATCACTGATACAGATAAGATGCATAAGCTATATGTAAAATGCAAGGACTCCAAGTCAACAGTTTCAAAGATTTTTGATATTGGTGTTGACACAACTGCACCAACATTAAAGACTGCATTCTCATTCCCGAATCCAATAGTTGAAAAGCCGTATACCACACTCCTGAATGCAGAAGGCAACGAACTTATTTTGTGCAGGTATAGCACAACTTCCCAATCCTTTGACACAATGAACGGCACTTTTGGAGATGAAAGCATTTCCTCTTTTAAGCTCATAAACAAGCAGCAGATAACACTTGAAACAGACCAGCCAAAGACTTACTATGTGCAGTGCATTAACAGGGCAGAGCTCCTTTCAAGTGTGCAGCCGATTACAATTACAGTAGACCTTAATGCATTGATCAAGGTCGTTTCCTTCACTCCAGAGTATTTCAATACAACAAGCGTGACTATAGCAATAGGCACCAATAAAAAGTCTCAGTGCAAGTTTTCAGAAACAGATTCGCAAGTAGATACAGGAGACCTTCTTGCGCCTCCTGGATACAGCCATACAAAGACGGTTTCTTTCACACCTGGAAAGCATAAAGTATATATCATATGCAAGGACCAGTTCCTTGAGAAGTTTTCAGATGTCTTGCCTGTAACTTTTACTGTTGATGTGACTCCTCCTGATGTTGTGTCAGTTGATGACAGCAGCACAAACTCAAATCCTGAACTGACCTTCAGCACCAGCAACTTAAGAGTGAAATGGAAATCAGTTGACGATGAATCAAAGGTGCAGTCGCACACATACTCATTAATTGAATCCAGTTCTTCAACATACGTAATTAACAACCTTGTCAGCACTGAAAATGACAAGTGGATCATTATTACAGGCCCTAATGGAGCATCGCTTGGGCTTTCAAACAGCAAGAAATACTTTTTCAGGGTGAAGGCAAAGAACATAGTAGGCCTTACAAGCCAGCAAAAGGACAGTGATGGGATCACAATTGACACTTCTCTCCTGCCAGCTAATTGTTTAAACTCAAAGCAGGATGCGAATGAAACAGATATCGACTGCGGCGGAATTTGTGACCTTTGCGGCAACAACAGAAAATGCAAGGCAAATACAGACTGCATTTCCGGAAATTGCGCCAGTGACGTTTGCGTGGCCCCAAGATGTGATGACCTTATAAAAAGCCCAGGAGAAATAGACATTGATTGCGGAGCTTCATGTCCAAAATGCGGTTTGGGGAAGAACTGCGTCAGGAACGAGGACTGTGCAACAAACTATTGCAACTTCGGCAAATGTGCAATTCCTACAACCTGCTTTGACAGGAAATTTACTCCAGGAGAAGCCGACATTGATTGTGGAGGGCCGTGCCCAGATAAATGCAGGACAGGCAAAAGCTGCAATGTAAATTCTGATTGTGAACAGGGAAATATGTGCGAGAACACAATTTGCAAGAAATGCCCTACCAGCAACCCATTCTGCGCAGAACAGCAAGACCCAGGAGATATTGAAAACCCTCCACCACCAGACACCCAAATTATAGAAGAAACTGACTCTGATAATGACGGCATGCCAGACAGCTGGGAGATACAAAATAACCTCAATCCAAATGACCCAGGAGATGCATTGTCTGACAATGACCAGGACGGCCTTAGTAATCTGGATGAATACAAGAACAACACTGACCCAAACAATGCTGACACAGATGGCGACGGCCTTTCTGATGGTGAAGAAATTAAACTAGGGACAGATCCAACAAACCCAGACACAGATGGCGACGGGATAAATGATAAAGATGATACAGATCCTCTTGGAACTTCTACTGGCGGCGGTGGCTGGAAACTTTACCTTACTCTAATAATTGTGGTGATTTTGCTCGGAGTCCTTGGATTTGTTGGATATAAAGTTTACATGAACAAGAAGGAAGAAGAAGAGCGGAAGCTTTTCTCCGGCCAAAAACAGCCTAGCAGGCCAATATACTATCCACCACAGACAGGCTCATCACCAAGACCAACAATCCCAACATTCACTGCAGACCCAAAAGTCAGGGAAATGCTGCAGAAAAAGGAAGAAAAAAGAATCCAGGAAAGGAAGAGTCTCTTTGAGGAATTCAAGGGACCAAAGGGCCAGAAGCCGCAGGAACCGAAAAAAGATGAGAAGACAGATGTCAAGGAAGAGCCAAAGCCAAAAGACCAGCCAAAGGAAGCGAAAACTGAAGCAAAAGAACAGGAAAAGCCTTCTGAAAAAGAGATTGCATCCAAGACAGAAAAGAAACATCCAAGGAAAAAATACAGCTCCACTGCACCAAAGAAGAAGGACAAAGAAGATGTCTTTGAGAAGCTCAGGAAAATGACCAAAGAGACAAAGACTACATCAAAGAAGAAAAAGAAATGACCGATAAGAAATCGCAGATTTTTAGCCAAATATTTACCTATATCCTTGCAATAGTCATCACAACCCTCATACTCATTTTTGGATACCGGTCCATGATGATAATCCAAGAAAGAGGATGTGATATTTGCCTCGTGAAGCTGCGAAACGACCTAAGCAATTCAGTCGAATCCATCATAACTGACTATGGAAGTGTTTCAAGGAAAGACATTCAGATGTGCTGCGGCTTAAACCAGATTTGTTTTGTTGAAAGTGTTGACAGCTTCTCAGTCCCGTCCAGCATAGATCCGATAATAAAGGACAGCATTAAGTCAGAAACAGGGATGAACGTATTCCTCCTTGGTGAAAAGGGAATTCAGCCATTCAACATAGGAAAAATTTCAACAGAGCCGAATGTGATGTGCCTCAAGGGGACAAGGATGAGCCTAAAATTGGAAGGCAAGGGAAATTATGTTCAGATTAGCAAGTGGGGCTGAATACTTGATTAAAATTCAATTCTCAAAAATTCAGTGGTAGCTTGCAAAATGAGAGTATTTTTTTGATATTTTAAATATTTAATACATCGCCTTCGGCGACGCTCATCGTTACGCTCGCCCCCAATATCGCAGGGGCTCGCAGCCATCACTCAGGTCAACCGCCTAGCTCGGTGGCAATTCAGACCTCGCACTAGATTCCTGCACTTTCTCTCCTGACAAGTTTGTGCAACACGCATTGTTTTATGCAAAGTTTAGCGCTGGTGGGTCCCAGTCAGCTGTCAACGGAACGAAGTGGAGTTGACTATCACGTTTCCACGAAGTGCGATTTGAAGGGAGCCCCCTATTTTTATTTTTCAAAAGCCTCTTAGGCTGAATTGTGCCTTCGCAGAGAAATAATACTAAAATACACCATTCCCATTTTTTCACTAATTCTTGAGTTAACTTATTATATATGCTTTTGAACTTTTAGATTATGGACAAAAAAGGGTTTGAAGTCCAGTTCAACTGGATATTCGCTGTTATTGCAGGAGCAGCAATTATTGCCTTAGCCGCTTTTCTCGTTGTCAAGAACAGGGGAATCACAGACTCATCTTTTGATGTGCAGACTCTGAAGACAGTTGATGCGATAGTGACAGGAACAGGCATAAGCTCTGATGTCACAAAAGTTTCGGACATAAGCTCAAAACTAGCGGTCGGGTGCAACAGGATTGCAATCGGCTCTGCACAGAGAAATTACCAGAATATCGTGCTGTTTGCGCCGGATTCCATAATTGAGGGCAAACTCATAACCCTCACTTTGCCTATTAATCTGCCTTTTAAAGTCTCGAACATGCTTTATGCCACAAGCCCTAAGATTCGTTATATTCTTGTCGGGAAAAATGAGATAATTTCTATGATTAACAAGTCACTTCCAGATTCAATGCAGACAGAGATGGCTTCAAGCGTCATGGCGGCTTCAGCAATCAAGAACACAAATAACTATAAAGTCAGGTTCATTGTGGCAGACAAGGACGCATTTGCAGCTTTTTCTGTCCCAAAGTCACTTGAAAAGATGCCGAATTTTGATGTAAGCGCAGTTGTTGTTTCAGGAAGCACTGACAACGGGGAAGCAACCTTTTACCAAAAAAAAGGACTTGTTTGGGAGCCAAAAGGAAGCTCCAATTATCTCACATTGCAGGGGCTTTTAGGGGCAGTTTTTGCAGAGAGCAGGGAAAACTATGACTGCAGCCTGAAAAGCCTTGAATCAAGGGCAAAGATAATGATGGAAATATACAGCCAGAGGACAAAAAAGCTTGCGCTGCTGGCAAAAGATTCTGAATGCAAGCCATTGTATGCAGAGGCTGAAGCAAGGATAAGCTCAATCCTCGGAAAATCAATTATAACAAATCCTGAAGCCTTTACAAGCTTTGCCAATGACTGGAAGAACAAGAACTCTGACTTGGAAGTTTTGTCGTGCCCTTCGCTTTACTAAAATGAAAAGATCACAGATACAGATGAGTGAAACAATTGCAGTGCTTTTTGTATTTTTCGTGCTATTAGGCCTGGGATTCATCTTCTATGGAAAATACATGGAAACCAGCGTAGTCCAAGCTGGAGAAGAGTCAGCAAAGTTAAGGTCAGTGGCCATAGTGCAGAAAATAATGTTCTTGCCGGAGCTTGAATGTAATTCCAAGAAGAGAAGCAACTGCATCGATCTCCTAAAAGTTGAGGCAGCAAAGGAAGCCATAAGCAAGAACCAGCTTTATTATTACGACATTTTCGAGAACAGCGAGATAAACATCTCTGAAATTTATCCTAATGAAAGGAATTTTGCATTGTACTCTAGGAAACTCACAGAATTCAGCAACATCTATGAGACAAGCGTCCCTGTCGCGCTTCTTGACCCGATAGCTGGCAAATACTCATTTGGTATGATAAAGGTGAAGACTTATGTCAAATAAATCCCAGATGGAGATAATGGGGCTTGCAATTATTGTTGTTATAGTCATCATTGCGATAACTATCTTCGTTGGTTTAAGCCTGAATTCAGAGCCTGCTAATTTCAGGGGAGGGTTCATATCTGCAGAGCTCTCTAACAATATAGTGTATACCTACCTTGACACTGCTTCAGCAGCCTGCTCAGGATACACAATGACAGAGCTTTTGCAGGATTGTGTGCAGTCGAATGCAATAACGTGCGATGACGGGAAAGATTCCTGCGAATATGCTTCCTCTGTTGCAAAGCTTATTTTCGGACGGACAGTTGAAAAATGGAAATATGAGTATTATTTTTCTGCTAAGCTTGAATCTAATGCCCCGTTCATTCAGGAGGGAAAACAATGTCCAGGATCAAAGATTGGGAAGCCTTATTCTCTTCCAACAGAAGCAGGAACAATTACAGTTACCTTGGATATTTGTTCTGGTTGATTAGTAGAATTGAATTAACAAAAGAAAGATTTAAATATATGGTTATATTACCATAATTCTATGGTGTTATTAACATGAGAAGTAAAGAATCAACTATTATAAAATTCCTTATAGAGAACAAAAATGAAGAATTGAATATTCGCAGCATATCCAAATCCCTAAAAATGGACTATAAGAATATTTATTTTATTATTAAAAGATTAGAAAAAGGGTTACTGGTAAAGATTGAAACATTTGGGCAGTCAAGCAGAGTAAAGCTTAATACTACTTTTCATCCTCTTATTTTTGAAGCGGAATTTGAGCGCAGAAAGGAGATTTTAAAGGATAAGGACCTTACAGTTATGCTCAGCAACTTCAAAAGGGCAATAAAATCAAAGCTGTATGTTTTGCTGCTGTTCGGCTCGTATGCAAAAGGAACGCAGACGAAGAGTTCTGATATTGATTTAATGGTCATATGCCCTAATGGACTTGAAAGTGACTTTGAAAAGAATATTAATAGGACAGCAGGTTCCATGCCTCTGCCTATACATCCCTTGGTTTTTTCAGAAATACAGTTCATTGAGATGGCTAATACAAAAGAGCCAAATGTCGGACAGGAAGCTATAAAAAATAATGTAATTTTATATGGGATAGAGCAGTATTACGGGCTGATTTGAATGATAGATATAAATAAGAAAAAGGAAGCAAAGCAGAACTTTGACCAGTATCTACAGGATGGGCTTATTAAGAAAGAAAAGAATGAAACAGCAAGGGTAATGTACATAAAAAATGCAGAGCAGTCATTGAACCTTGCTGAAGAATGCAATGGAAATGGACAAACGCTCAAGATTCCAGTATAATATGACCGAAACCATACAGGAGCAGAAAGCTAATACTTCTTTCAAAAGGGCAAGAGAGTTTATGTTTGAGATGAAAAAATTACTGCCAGAATTCAAAATCAATCCAAATCTTTAAATATGAGCGATGCCGTAAATCAGCAAAAGGTGATTTAATGAAGAAGGCACAGAGCATCTCAATCAACACAATCATTATTGCGGCAATAGCGCTTGCAGTCCTGGTAGTTCTTTTTATGGTGTTTACTGGGAGGATGGGGAATTGGATTAAGGGGACTGATGAAGCGACAAATTGCCCTCAGGGATGTAAAGCAGGCGGTTTCAAGGATGGAAGCCCTATTGATGAAACAAGCATCGGGTCATGTTCAGGTTCTTCAGGAACTATACTTCCCGGTTACAGGATTATTGAAAATGGTGTTCCGAAGAAATGCTGCTGCACGCCAAGCTGAATTTTACCCAAATCTTTAAATATTAAACTCGTTCTGGTTATTTTATGATTTTTCAATCAAGAAAGTCACAGGGAATGCCGATAAATGTTATTATAATAGCAGCATTGGCGCTCATGGTTTTAGTCATTCTGGCGTTTTTCTTTTCCGGCAAGATAGGCAGCATCAGCGGTGAAATTGACAGCTGCGAGGCAAAGCAGGGAAAATGCCAACCTAATGTATGCGGCCCAAACCAGGCGCAAATAACCGGCAAATGCAAAAATAAAGATAATAAAGACGAGGGTTACTGCTGCGCAACTATAACACCTGCAAAATGAAAAATGGAAGACCAGGACAATTCAAATTTTGGACCGGTTGTCAAGATTCTAATTAGCATAATTGTTGGAGGCCTATTTTTGCTTGTAGTGTGGAAGGCCTTGAAGGTGCTCGGTGTTTTTTAGCAAAAAAGGAATAGCAATAGGAGTTTTGATCGGAATGATTTTGCTTCTTGTCACAGCTGGTATTCTGATAGCATTTGTAACGTACATCAGCGCAAACGCAGATGAAAAGGCAGCAGAAGAGCTTTGCAGGTCATTTAACGTCCTGAGATTTGGAACGCAGCTTGAGGTTGCAGGCGTAAAAGTCAATACAGCTCCAAGGGCCTGTAAGACAATAGATAAAGGAGATATTCCAAATAAGGATTATGCAAACCTTAATACACCTAAGGATGGAGCGAAAGCCCAAATAAGGGGCATGATGGCAAAATGCTGGTACATGTGGCTAGAAGGGAGGCAGACAAATATGATGGACACTTCCACATTGTCTTTGTCATCGTCATCAAACAAATGCTTTGCGTGCTATGACTTTGTCCTGCAGAAAGATGCGGGAAGCATAAGCATGAACGAGCTTCTTGTTTCGCTTGAAGATGCCTATATTGCTAAAGATTCTTCTGATAGATGTGCGGCCGGAGGAGGAGGTTACTGCAAAAGCTCTTGCGACGGAATGCATACAAAAGAATCTGTTTCAATAAGATGCAAGGAAAACCAAAAATGTTGTGTTAACAGCGAGGCAACAAATGAGTGCATAAATAAAGGGGGAAAGTGCAGCACGAATTTAGAAACAGGATATGCAAGATTTGATAAATGGCAGTGCAAAACAGGAAACTGCTTCGTGAAACAAGAGAATTTTGGCTCATACCTTGATTATCTGCAGGGAACAGGAGCAGGAGAAGGGCGAGGTTATTTGGTTTTTCAAGAAAACTTTAAAGGTTTTGAACCAGGGAAAATGTATGGGATTACTTTAGTGAGTCCTGGCAATAGCTGGAGTTGGGGCACTAGCGGATTTGTTGGGGGAGCAGCATTTGTTGTACTAGGGGCTGGTGCAATTACTTATTTTACCGGATTTAATCCTCATGTGATATCTGGAGGGATAGCTGCTACAACCTATACTGTGATTTTGGCTCAAGGTTCAGGCACCCCAAACATCAACTTCCTTTATATATCAGATTATGATTCTATAAAAGACAAGTGCGCAGTGCAGGCAGGAGTTGGTCAAGCTTGAAAATGTCCAGAAAAGGAGTGGAAAGGGGTTTTCTCCTAACATTTATTATAACATCTGTACTCATGGCAGTGCTTCTATATCTTTACGGAGGAGTCTGGTACCAGAGCATGAAAAGAATGGTAATAGGATTGTTTGGGTGACCCAAATATGTCTGAATTTGTTTCAACACTTTTGAAATGGATTATAGGGCTCGCAGCAGTTGCGCTAATTCTCTGGATACTTTTTAATCCGACAAGCGGAAAATTCGGAAGCTTATCCCGATTAGTTTTAGGCCTTGAGACAAACATCCCAAATAAAGAAGAGCCGATAATTACAAAGCAGCCTAATATCCCACAAGATATTATCAACTCGCAAAATACCCTCATGGCCGCATTAAAAAACTCCCTTGCAGCTTCTCCAACAAAGAACCTATGTCTTGTAAAAGTTGATTTGGCGGGCTTGCAGAACTACGGTTTGAGCCTTGTAAATAACAATGGTATTATTTCAAGAATAATCACTATAGAAAAATATGGGGGAAACGCCCGCTCGAATCCCGTCACAATAGCCAACGCAAAGCTTTGTCTCCTATCTAATGATGTTTTTTTTGGATGTGTTGCAAATGACCCTAAATTTCCATGTTTAGTAAATCATTATATCAAACCAACAGACGTCGTGGAAATATATCCAGACTCAGCGAAAATAAACGGCAATACTATGCAGATTACCAATTCATTTATAAGAGTCGGAAAACCGGAAAACCTTTGCATTATCTCAGAAGACGAATTCACAAGTGGTTGTGATAATACAAATAAGGTAATCGGGAAAGGCTGCATAAACGAGCTTGTCACCCAAAACAAGCTTTCTTACTGTTAAAATGAAATCAAAGAAAGGCGACGGAATAAGCATAGAATTTATTATATGGCTTGCTATTGGATTAATTGCAACAGCTTTGATTCTTAAGTTTCTAGTATTTGATAAGATCACAAAAGCAGGCCAGGAAGTTGACACCCAGCTCGACAAGCCCGGAGATTTTGATGGAGATAAAATCATAAACCTAGTGGACAAATGCCCCTGTGTCCTAGGAACAATTGAAAATGACGGATGCCCGAACAACTATAAGATAACTGGAAAGCAAGAAGGTAAAGAATCTACAAAATGCCCCAAAAAAACCTGAGGAAAAAAGCCACGACATTGATGCCAGAATCTTTAGTCAGGATACTAATAACAGTCATTCTGGTTGTTGCCGTCATTGCATTAGTAAAGAAAGGTGGAGAAGCAGCTGGCTTGTGGGGAAAAAGCCAGACAGCAGAATCAGCAGAGCTTTTGGTAGCGCAGTTAAACTCTGTAGAATTCAAGCCAGGAGAATCGCGCCAGCAATTGTTGAGGATCGATGACGGAACAGCAGTCATCGGCTTTAGCAAGAATTCTGACTATGAATGCTATGGCTGCGGAAGCGACCCAAAAGGCAAGCTATCTGCAAAATTAAAGAGGCCTGATAGCAGTGAATGCAAGGACTCCGCATGCATCTGTGTCTGCTATAGCGGCCTGCCAAAGATACTCGGCAACCAGAATGTTGTAGATATTTCCTGCGGAAAGCTTGCATGCAAGAAACTAAATATAGACATTATTACTCCGCTTGAGCTTGGAGAGCTTATCAAGAAAAGATACGGCTCTGGATTATTTACAGGGTCCAGCCAGACTTCATCCTGGAAAGGCGGGTTTATGTATATCAGGAATGCCGGAGAAGTCGATGCCAAAATGAGCGGACTACCAAAAGAAAAATTGGAATGGCCTTTGACAGTCATTATAGAAAAAAAGATAATAAATGGAAATTCTTTTATTGGGGTATGTCCAGAGAGGCCATGCATTCCGTGAGGATTTTTATATGAAAAAGAGAGGCCAGCTTGTATACAAGAACATAATTTCATTAGTCGTTTCTGCTATAATAATAGTGGCTTTTATTTCAGCCGGAAGGTCATACGGCAGCAACGAAGCCAGCTTCAAGCTTGCCCTTGCAAAGGACATAGCACTTGCAATTGATGTAATCTACGCATATGATGGCGACATTGTTTTTAATTACCCAAACGATATTTCTGGATTTGAAATAGATATAAGAGATGGTATTGTAAAAGTTTATAGCAAATCCCAGGGAAAAAATGACATAACTGCGCAATCTTATTATTATTCCGGAAACACAAAAGAGAATCTTGATTTCAGCATCATTAATTCGAAATTTATCAGGTTTGAAAAATCAAATGACAAGCTCAAGATATACGGCATTCAGGAAATCGAAACGGGTGGAAATTTTGGAGGGGGCGGAGCTTCCTACACAGGAAATGTAATCCAACAGAAAATCACCACAACAGATGCAGTGAGTGCAGCAGAGCCATTAAGATAATGAAAAACAAGAAAGCAAATGAAAACTTCGGCATAGACAGTGTATTCTTCTACATTATCACAGGAGTTGCAATAGGATTTGTGGCAATTTTTTTTGTTATATCAATGTCAAAATACAGCTCGACACAAGCAACAATACCTTCAGGCATTGAAAAGGATTTTCTTATTGAAAGATTCCTGAAATCAGAAAAATGCTTTGTATCTTCTAAATTTTTTGGAGCAAGGAACATAATTGATGTATCAAAATTTACGCAGGAAAGCATCGACAATTGTTATCCATACAGCAAGGAGAAAATACCTGCTTTCCAGCTACAGCTGATTTCAGGAGACTTAATGCTTGATAAGCGCATTAAGACCTTTAACTGGAACGATAACAGGGACATTTCTGAAAGAAAACCGCCAAGAACACTTTTTGTTGATTCTAACAGCAAGACTAGTAACGGAGTGATGATAATTGAAATCCAAAATCCATAGAAGCAGAAAGGCAGTTGCAATTGACAATGCAATTCCCATGATTATTTGCATTGTTATAGTTGTAATAGGTATAATTGCATTCACCTTATATAGCAACTTAAAGGAGAAAAAGAAAGTTTCTGTGGTTGCTGAAAAGAAAGATAATCTTTACTCTCATGAGATGCTTTTGCGTTACCTGAACCAAAAAAAAGAAAATGGTGTAACAAGCGGGCAAATTATTTCTGACTCTGTTTCAAAGAAGAATATGGATGATGCTATCAAAGATATTCAAAAATATTTTGACAGTGCAGTGGCAGACCGATTTTGGAAAATCATAATCACAGATTCTTCAGGATTGGAAATTGCAGCTATTTACTCCACTCAGAATAATCCAGAAGCATATTCTGAAGTAATTGCCGTGGATTCATCCAAAGTTCCAGATTACAACGGAAACTATGTCACTGTCACTTTGTACTTTTCATTTTCACGACTATGAAGAAAAACAAGAAAGGAGTTGCGATTGAGAACATCTTCCTTGCGATAGCGCCATTTATAGGGTTCATTGTCTTTATTATCTTTTACTTTGGACAGCAGAAAATAATGCCGAACTATATAGGAGAGTACCAGTTCAAAATAGCAGATTCAGTAAACCAGGCCGAAAAGGCAATTATGTACCTTGACCACGCATCAAAGTATTCTTTTGAAGCTTCAATAGCCAAATTTTCAAGAAACGGCGCATTCTACTCCAAACCCGACTGCGGCTTATATTATGGCAGCAATCTCTGGATAAGCGGAGAAGAAAAAGGCAGCAAAGTTGATGTAACAATCTGCGCCCCAAGCATTATTGACGCCGAGGAAAACCTAAAAGAGACTTTTGATGAAAAACTTTCAATTTATCTGGAAAGCAATCCTGATGCATATTTTCCCATGAATTATGATTATACTATAAACGAGCAAAACAGCGAGACTGAAATAAATGTGATTTCAAAGGAACCGCTTGTCGTCCCTATTGGAATGACAATACTGGAATTCGCAAAATCACAAAAATCCAGAACAAACAGGCAAGGCACAACACAATACACAACCTCAAGAACCAACAACCAAAACCAGCAGGTTAATCCAATCCTGCAGCCTCTCAAAGTCCCTAAGCAAAAAGGAGTGGACATTGAAACAATAAGGGCGATTAATCCCAATGTTCTTGCAAATTACGAGGCTCTTTGCAAGGAAATGAAAGCAACCAGCTTATTCGGGCAAGCTCCTTATGTATGCAGCGGTGCAAAATACCAATGCTGCATAACAGACGGCTACCGAAGCTCAAAATACAACAGCGACATTGGAGGCGCAAAAGATTCTGCACACTTATATGGCTTGGCTCTTGACATCTACGTTGGCAACTATCAGGAACAATTGAAATGGGCAAAGGTTGCGTCAAAATATTTCACAAGAGTTGGCATATACCCAGGAGACAGCCACATTCATGTTGACATGCTGCCTGTGCAGGGCGCTTCAAACTTTTACTGGATTGGAAAAGGAGGAACTACCATAGCGTCTTCAACAAACCTTGGGGCTCTTGACAAAACTTCAACTGCGTAAAAATGGAAAAGAAAGACTTGTTTTTGATTTTAATCTTGCCGATTTTGTTATTTTCAGCGATATACCTGGCTCAAAATGCCAGCATTACAGGTCTTGCTGTCAATCCTCAAAACCAGCCGCAGGACCTTGGAACCTATTCTGTGCTGCCTTCATTCAGGGCGAAGGCAAATTACAGCATGAAAGATTTTCTTGAAATCAGAAAGTCATTTGATGAAATACTCAATTGCATCCAGTCAGGAAACGACGCGCAGAAATGCGCTGAGAAGCGGACAAACGATAAATTTGAATGGGGCTTTGACTGCGACAAGGGACAGGAATATGCGCTGTATGATTTTTCAAGATTCCTTGAGGAATGTATCCATTCAGACGACTCAAACTGCATCTGCAGGAAAAACCTTGAAATAAAACCGGAGGAAATCAAAAAGCACGAACTGTTTTCAACTCTTGACTATTTCAATACAGGCTCATATAAGCTGAGCATTGTTGAGGAACCGCAAACAAACACCATCAATATTTTTGTCGATGAGCCCAAGACAAGCGAAAAACTTTCTTACGTAATCGATTCACGCGGAATTACAGGACTCATACCAAGAAAATATCTTATCGGATATACTGCAAACGGGTTTCATTCTGTCAATATGTTTTTTACTAACAACTTGGAAGCACCCGGGCCTTTGAAACAGCTTGCCATTTACAAGTATAAAGATACAAACAATAAAATTTTAATTGATTTTGTAAAGGAAGACAATGACAAGCTTGTCTATCCAAACGGCGTAAAAAACAAGCCTGCAGGCATAAAAGACTGCCGAATTCCAAACAGGAATATCTACAAGTTCTGTGTAACAGGCAAGAACTCCAACGTAACTTACTATGATTTTATCGACGACAAAATCAAGGAGCGCAAAGCCACTTTGAAATTCGCATCGTACATTCCAAACTTGCCTCCTCCGCCTGTTTTAAAAATATCCGCAAGTGACAGGCCTGTCGCTCAAAATTCAATTTTGCTGAAATGGCAGAAATCAAGCGATGCTGCAAAATACAGGATTTACTTAAGTGAAGATCAAAATTTACTGAAAGCAAACCCTATCCAGCCAAATGGAAAAATCATCTTGAATGAAATAGATTCAAATGACGCAATGAAACTGGTTTTTGAAGAGGAAGTTGACACATCTCTCTGCAATTTCGATTTAACATTGAATAAATGCATTTTCTTCAACAAGAAAGGGGACAAATTACCGTTCAAGGATGAAAACTTCTTTTATTATTACGAAAAAACCGGTAATTTTGTTTATTCACTTCCAGTGCCTTCTGACGAGAAAACATATTTCGTTACAATAACCCCGATAAGCAAGGAAGGGCGTGAAAATTCAAACGACCAGAAGTTAATTATGGCTGCAAAATCCATCGACGACCTTGCCCCTGGAAAAATATCAGACCTGAAAATTGAAAATTCTGGTGCTAAAATAAAGTTAAGCTGGATAAAGCCATTAAATAATCTAGACGGCTCTTTATCAAATGACATCAGCGGATTCTTTGCTTATTACAAAAAATATTTTCCAACAACTATCCTGGAAGCCAAAGTCGACTCTACTTACAGCAAAACATACGTCAGCACATTGAATGCCAAATGCGACAATGTGAAATTAACATGCGAGCATCTTATTGACAATCCGGAAAAAGGCCCGTATAATTTTGCTGTCGTCGCAATAGACACTAGCTCAAATGAGTTCTTGGACAATGCTGTTATGGTTCCTTTTGTTGTGGGATGATTTTGTAAACTCAATTGGCAAGAAAGATGACTCATGGTTTGATTGGACTAACTTTCTCTCCGAAGGGACAAGCCAGCCTAAGAGGCTTTTGAAAATAAAAAATCACTGGCTTCCTTTCAAAAAGCTCCGCAAGAAAAGGAATCCGCTAATCATATTGCACAATTCTCTCAGGAGAGAAAGTGCAGGAAACTATTGCGAGGTGTCATTTGTCACCGAGCTTAATAGTTGACCTGAGCAATGGCTGCGAGGGCCTGCGACATTGGGCCCGAGCGTAAATATGATCGTCACGAAGTGACGTAATTAAGATTTATTTTGGTTT
>Ga0209211_10004062_pt1 | contig 23189 bp, 18 predicted proteins | sample RifGroA2_FD_183992 | JGI IMG/M metagenome (GOLD analysis project Ga0209211, IMG submission 183992) | Groundwater microbial communities from Rifle, Colorado, USA - Groundwater A2 (SPAdes) (version 2) | ecosystem: Environmental > Aquatic > Deep subsurface > Groundwater | place: Rifle, Colorado...
TCAGTTTATCCGAAAATTAAAGTTATTTCCTATAGTTTGTTCGAAAACTAATTCCATTTAGTATATAAACAAGCATTACCTGCACACAGACCAAAATGTCACACATTTAACCACTAAACAATAGTAAACTTTATATATAAGTATTACTATGGTATAATAAACTCACTAAAAGAGGCTAAAAATGGGAAGACTTATAACAAATTTAGGGGCATTTGATCCAGCAAAAGATGTAAGAAGAGAGCATCAAGGTATGCCGCAGACTGAAAGAAGGGGCGGCTTAGATGTTGCTTTAGATCCAAGACTTGCTGAGATGGGTATTCAATCAGAAGATCTCACACTGGATGAAAAGACAGGATTATATGTTTCAAATGCAGAAGATGATAAAGGCGTTCCTAGAGACAAAGCAGTATCTATTACAAGAGCAGATGAAAAGGTTACACGATACCTTGTTTTAGCTGGTTTAGAGCAAAATGCACAAATACTAACTATGCTGCCAAGATTATTAACTAGGCAAGATTTGCGATATGACGCAATTATGTGTTTTGGCGGTTTGGGTCAAGAAACAGATCAATTAGGGCTTTTATTGGCATTCCTTGCAAATAATCCTAAAAGAAGACCAGTTTATGCTTTGCCTGGCAATACAGAAACAATGGATGTATGGGAAAAAGCAATAGAAGGCGCAAGAGAGCAAGGAAATACTGATAATTTATTTAATATGGTCGCTTATGATCCACGAGTAAGATCAGATAATCATACTTTATTATTTATTCCAGGAACATCAAAACCTTATGTAAGAAACGGATACGTTGTTGTTCCAGATTCAGAGCCAAAGACACAGACAATAACCAGAAAAGAACAAGGCACAAGAACAAGGGTATTAAATTTAGATGAGTATTTAAGTGGCATCGACATGGAAAGAGCATCACGATACATTGTTATTTGCGCAGATATGCCTAAATTAGAAGGAGAACAGGCAATTGATTATCAAGAAGTTATTGATGTAATGGATAAATCAGGTGTTATAACACATCCAAGCATATCTGCTGTTTATAAAAAGAGAGCAGAAGAATTAGGTTATGTTGTTAGTGAAGTTAGAAAAGAAAACACAGGAAATGAAAAATTAGCAGAAGCATTAAGAAAGAGTTGTATTGGGCATGTTCTTTGCGCAGGTATAACTGCAACATTACAAAAAAGCTGTGATAATGAAGGGAAAACAGTTGGTCAAGAGTATGCAGAAAGGAGATATCACAATGCTACTGGCTTAAGTAACGGCTGGTTTTCAATGCTTGAGGTTGTTGAAACACCAAACTTGTGTGATGAAAACGCAAGAAAAATGCCATCTGATTATGGATTAAGAACAAGGGTTACACCAATTCATATTATGCATTCAATGAGATAAATTTATATAGAAGATAAGATATGATTATGTTAAAATAATATATTTAATAAATGTTAAATGATATAATTAATTAAGAAAAAGATAATCTATAAAAAGAAAAGATAATCAATAAAGAGAAAACGGAGGATGAAAAAATGACACAAGATGCACATGGTCATGGTGGACATGGTAACGGTCATAGTCATGATAAACCAGAGATAGTTAAACAATTAGAAGAAGCAGATGAATTAATAAAGAGAATTACAGGTAATTATTTTCATGTTCATTCACATGCTCATTCAGCTGCTATTGAACAACTAGCAAATGAAGGGATTCTAGAAAGAGATGAACAAGGATTTATTAAATTTGATAAATTAGATGAGAAAGAAGCGCAAGAGAAACTTCATGAGTATATGATGGGGCACTTTGATACCTTTATGAAAAATCACCTTAAAGATATGTGGGGTGGCTTAAGTAAACAATGGAAAGAGTTTTACCGGCAAACACTTTTAGGTGTTACAGAAAATAATCTAAAACAGCTTATAGACGCGCACGGGAAGGATTATAATGTCGAACAACATAAAGATGCACATAAAAAAGCATTAAACACAATTGTAAACCAACATCAATCTATTAAGATGGGTATGGTTAAAGGAGAACACGCAAAGGATGTATTAGAAAAATACTTAAAAGTTGATAAAGAGCATTTAGGTAGTATTGATTATGATATATTAGGAAATGATGCACAAATGCAAGAGTTAATGTATGCACATGCAAATGGTCATGTAAATGACAAGTATATCAAACAACAAGTTTGGTACAAAAAAGACGGCCACGACGCTCATGCTCACGCTGGTCATGGTCACGGCGGGCATTAAACCTTTTTTATTCCCGTCTGGGTTTTTTCTTTTTTTTCATGTCTGTGTTTTTGATTTTTTAAAATTTTCGTATTTTTTTGTTATTCTATCTTTTGATTTATAGTAAGTGACGTAAATTTTTATACATATCGTGTCACTTACTATATTTGTCGGACATAACACTTTGTATAAATATTTATGTCCGACATTATAGTAAACATTTTTTCAATATCTGTTTATCACTCTCAATCCTGTTTTCCGCTCTCAATCCGTAACTTGGGACGCAGTCCACCGTCTCATGGATAAAAAAGTAAGAAGGTTTGAAGGTCAGATAGTTTGATGGTAACGATGAATTTCCGTCGGATAGTAGTACCTTCTTACCTTCAAACCATCTAACCATCTTACTTTTATTCGTGAACTGGTTGGTCATGCCGAGAACGACTAAAATCATCTTCAATGCAATGCTTCTTTCTTTATAAATATCAATAAAAGAATTCCTATCACCATAAAAATAAGCCCTAAAATAAATAATCCAAGATTATAAACATGCATTAAAACAAGCGGAGCTAACGCGCCCACAATCTCGCCTTTTGAAATATCAGGGGCAAACTCTCCTGTGTCGCCTTCAGATTCCTCATTAAAGCCAGCTTCTTTATTTTCTTTATTTATTTCTCCATTTAATTCTCTTTCTGATTGTCCTTTATCCTGCTGATATTTCCCTTGCTGTTCTTTTTGCTGAGTTTCTTTTAATTTTTCTAAAAGTTTTTGCCTGTCTTCTTCTTTTAGATTATTTATGTCTGCTATATCTTTTATTCCATATTCTTTTTGTATCTTCTCAATGTCTTTTTGCGGCAGAACAGAAATGTCAGACACGCCAGACAATTCAGACACACCTGCATCATCATATCCCTGCGCCAAAGGTCCTCCTGATAATCCAACGCTCATTAACTTTAGCAAAGGCGTTGTATTTATAGGATTCAAAAGAATATAACCTTGAATTAATAGATAAGGGATAATCAGCGCAATACCAACCTTTAATGATATTTTTCCTAACTGCCTCAAATATAATTTTGGCTTGTGGATAAACATCAGATACAGTAATCCAAATAAAAATAGAATTATTATTGGAAGCAGGATTCTGCTAATCTTGACAAAACGAATAACTCCCAGCAATCCATTTTTCTGATTGTTCTTTAAATTATCATTTAAATCGATATTTTGCTTTTGTGTGTTTTGCTCTTGATTCTCATTCTCGCCTGAAAACTTGCTGAGTTGAGAAGATAACACAGAGGAGATGCTGTTAATAAAAAGGCTTTCAAAAGTGATTTTATTTGCCTGATACTCGCTGCATAACTCAGCTACCTCAAACACCATCTCTGCATTCTTTTTTTCCTCGTCAGAAGAACTGCTTAAAAGAGATTGTTTAACATCTTCAACAGATTTGTTTTGCGATTCGAGCAGTTTAATCTGCGAACTGAAATAATCGCATAAACCATCAAATTTTTGTGTGAGATTATCTTTGACGCTTTGGTCGCCGTAATCATAAATCCCTTTTGCAATAAACGGCATCAGATTGTTGAATGAGATAAAAACAGTAAGGATTAACAAAACAAGCAATGTTGATATGAGAAAAGTAATTAGCCAAATCGCTAGTTTATGAAAAAATATTCCAATTGATTTAGCGATTTTTTTTACAACCATCTTTGTTTGATATAAATTTGATATTTGTTTAGTCAAGGTTATATTTCTTATCCGCTTTTTTCGGTTCCTAACTCGTTCTAGGGACGAAGTCCAGCGTCACATGAAAAGAAAATAAAGTAAGATGGTAGGAAAGTATGATGGTTTGATGGTAACGCCTCGTTTTCGTCGTGCCTTCAGACCATCAAACCATATTACCATCTTACCTTTATTAGTGAACGTGTTGGACATGCCGGGAACTAAAAAATATTGAATATCTTTTTTTGATTTGTAAATAGTAATATTATTTATTCAACTCTTAACTTGTCGAATACCCGCCACTATACCCGCTGCCATATCCGCTCCCAAACCCTGTTTCAGTAGAACCCATATTTTGGTTAGGGTAAGAGTTTAGATTGGAGTTTGACTGGAATGGCTGCGAATAATCCATATTTGGGTTGTACGCCCATTGGTTTCCATAATAATCATATTGTTCTTGTGATGTTTGAGACGGCGGCAGATTAGGCGCGCCAAACTGTCCGGGAACAACGTCCTGCAACTGCTCTTGGTTTGGTATACTTGGGTCAAGGATAACTTCAGCAGGATAATGTGGCTCGCCCCAAACAGCGCAGGCACCAGAACCTAGACATAAAATATTTCCGCCAGAGGGTGTTTGTGTGACAACCATTCCCTGAGAGGAAATTCCTGGCGGTAAAGTTGCATAACTGTAAATTGACGGCTTTGAAACTATCTTGAAACCTTTTGATGACTTTCCAACACTTTCGCCGTCGCTGATATCCAGAGTGATTGCATAATAATCCATATCACCAGGTGTAAAAAATGTTGAAGCAGGAATCTCCTGCAGGTTTATTTTAAATCTTATAAAGCTTGGTGCACTGAGCTCGTTCGGCAATAAATTTTCAGTTCCCCTTGCCAATCTGTTCAAATCAACGCCGCAGCTATTTTTGTTTGGATCACCGATAACATTAATGCTTGCATCAACACTAAACTCGCTTTCGCAGGCTTTCTTTGATTTTGAATTAACTATTCTTAATTTTATTTCAGTAATCTTATTTTTGTCGTCTAATATGTTTGCACCAATCCATAATTCTTCAAAATCATTCACATATTCTGTTACAGGCTCGATTATATCAACCATCGGCATTAAATTTGTTTTTGGTGTTTCTTTGATATAATAATTAAATTTGAATTGCTGCGGTTTGCCTTCATATAATAAAGGTGTGTCGCCTTGCCCATTATTATTTGTATCTTTTAACAGTGTCATTGTGACACCAACTGTTTTTCCAGTTATATCTGTTGACTGAGGCAGTGATATCTTAGTAAATTGCCTCTCTGCCTGTTGTGAACCGCTAACTATTCTTAACGTAGGCATAAGATGCATATATTCCTGTTTTTGAATGACATTTGCAGTGATTCTTCTGACAATAATAACTTGATCGCCTTTTACAGCCTCTGCCTTTGGATTAATGACGCCAAATTTTCTTTGTAATGTATCTCCAGGTATTAAGCATTTAGTATACAATCCGTCTGCCATCTCTAATCTTTCTTCATATTCACTTGCGTCTGGCTCAGATGTTGTTACCTGCGCAACTGGCTTGCCTGTTTTTTGCGCATATTTCAACAATAGCCAATTCTTATAGTTATCTATTTGTATATTCTGTGCACTTGGCGTGCCTGTTGTGCTTGTATCGTAGAAATCAAAGTAATGAGAAGCCATGCCTTTAGAGCCAAGAAGTTCAATTAATTTTGCCATCTCTTCATTTGTCATTGTGAATTCTGTTGTGCTAAATGGTGTTGATGATGCAGAGGAAACAGTACCTTGAATATTTTCAGTTTCCCATTGATTTGCGCTAGTACTATACACCCATTTAACATTCAATTCTGATTTATCAATAATTTCAACAAGCTTATCCTTTAAGCTTTGGCTTAATGCATTATCTCCGTTTAGTTTTGTTTTCAACCCTTCTTTATTACTTGCGCTTGAATCTCCGACGAGGTTTTGGTTGATTGTTATGGAAGTAGATGTCTGCACATCAGAAAATGCCATTATGGCAAGCTCATCATTTGTCTTGGTTGTAGCTTCCTGCCCTAATTGGCTGGTTATACCTTTTTGTTTTGAGACGAGCTGGCCGTTAATTCTTACTGCGCTGGAATATGTCGGATCCTGCAGATAAATTTCAGAAGCGCTTTTATCATTGCCCCAAACAGTGCATTTAAACGGTTCCAAGTCGACAAATTGATTGTCCTGTGTTTTTATTTGTGCATAAATATTAAGTATGGCTTTTTCTGCGCCGATAACCTGCATGTTAAGCCTACCATTGGAGTGCACGCCATCTTTTTTATCCAGTGCAATTGGCTCGTCGAGTGTGAAATCTATATTGTTCATATTATATTGCTCTCCGCTGCTTAACCCTAATCCAGTGCTTCCTACTGTTCCAAGCCAGAGATTATATACCTGTTCTCCAAATGATTGTGATGCACTTCCAACTTCTCCTCCACCTGCACCAGGCAGTGTATATTCTAATGGACTCATAGAAGGATCATCAAAATTAAATCTCACATAAAATTCCGGCTCTTTAAACTGGTTTCTCACTCTCAGCATCAAATTTACTTTATTGCCTATGAAAAAAGTATTTGTCTTTGGTGAAAGGAATGAGCCTGCCCCGACAGGATATGCCTGCACAATTCCAGCTTCCTGCTCAATCAATCCAAGGGTTTGGCAGGTTATTCCTTGTGTTACAGAGAAGGTGCAGCCAAATGCCAAATCACCTTTTTTTGTAATTGGCACTTCAATAATTTCTGTTTTTATATCTCCTGCAAGCTCATATTTCATTATGAAGACTAACTTATTATACCATGATTGTGCGTTCTGATCAACAAACACAATATTCTCGTCGATAGGCGGATAATGTTTATCTAACTGCCTGAAACTTCTTGGCACAGGTTTTCTTTCTCCTGCCTTGCACATAGGATTTGGATAACTGGGATCGCATTCTAAATACATCTCTGTCTGTGTTCTTCCGCCTGGCACAAGGCCTAAATAAATATTATAGCCAATATTCATTCTTCCATTGAAAGGATCATAACCATATGCCCTTGAATCAGCTTCAACATGCGCAATTGGCTCGACAGGAATAGCGTCGACAACCTGATTTAGCATTCCTTCCAACACAGACCAGTCCATTGTTATTGCAGCTATGCAGAATTTATTTACAAGCTGGTCACTTGACAGCCCTAATTTATTCTTTACAATGCCGCCGTATCTGTTTGACAATTGTTTCGAAACCTGCCTTGAATTTTTCTTGAAGTCGCTTATACCTTCTCTGCCGCCGGCACTGCCGATAATTCCATAATCATCACTTCCGACGCCAATTAATGATTTAAGTATGAGTTCTGTAAACAAATCGCAGATAAACTGCGCAAGTAATCTTTCACAAAATCCACCTCTTACTTCGCCTATCTGCGCCTGTTGGAGGCATTTTTTTGCTCCTTCCATTATCCTTATTAAATTATCCAAATGAGATTTTATTCCGGGCAGACACCCGCATCTTGTGCTCGCCCACAAGCCTGCTGGTGGATTAATATCAGCTGTCCAGAAACATTTTGTCTGGTCAAAGTTCGGGCAATTTTCTGAATAACATCCCAAGAAACTTGGGTCTGGCTCTCCTAATTGGTCAGGACTTTGTGGATGGCAGAAATAATCTGGGCTTACTATCTTTTTTGCTCCGGAAAATGGTGTCAGGTCTTCTGTGCTGGCTTTTCTCACTCTTACCAATGTCTGGTCAGTCATGTCACAGTCTCCTGCTTTGATATCAGCTTCTGAAATCCTTAAATTGATTATTGGTGTTCCTTGCGATTTCGTCAGCTCACTTAATGCTTTCTTGTCGACAACATTTCTGTCTTTTATATCTATATACTCAAATGTTGTTACTTCATCTGTAAGTTCGTCTGTATAAGTATAAATTCTCGGCTGGTCTTTTAAGCCAGAATAATATTTCATATTATTTTCAGAAGCCCATGCCTGTATAGCTGTTGGTGATGCTACGGTAGGATTACCCATTTGCTCGACAGGAATATTATGTGCATTTGCATATGCTAATTTTGTCTGGTCATTTGTTGTGCCTCTTTCATTCCATTCTTCTTCTGACACAACACTGTCGCCATCTAAATATCCTGATTTGGCCCATGATTTTTCTTCACATCTTGCAGGAGCGCTTGGGCAGAGTATTCTGTCGCACAGCCAGTATGTTGTCTGCATTTGTTCTTCGACAGGACTGCATGCTCCTGCTGTGGTTGGTTTTACACTTGTAAATGCAGCAGAAAGATAATTGTACGCAACCATTGCACCGCAGCCAAGCATTGTGTATAATGCAGCTTCTTTGACGACGTTAGAAATCTTTTTTGAGGTATCAATTGTTTTATCAAGTGCTTGTATTGTTTTATTAATCATTTCAGGTGTTAGGAAAATAGAATAATCTATTGGCTTTTGGATGCTGTAGCTTATAACCGGATAAACATCGCAGGTGGCATATCCAGATTCAGGGTAATAGCCAGGAGACATTTGACCGAAATAACTGCCAGTATACGTACCACCATAATAACCTGCATCATCTGATCTGTAGCTTATTCTCGCTTTGAGATAAATATTCAGCTGGTCAGGCAGTTGTTTGATTGATCCAGTGTATCTGTTAATTGTTATAGGTGCATAAACATAAATCTTTCTTGCAATAGGATCAAACTGGCTGAACTTTGCTGTTCTTAAATTAATTAAGTCTGTTCCGTCGTCTTGCTCAATAACCTCTCCTGTGTTCCCCAAAATTCCTTCGTGGATAGAATTAATATCTTTCACAACAGAAACCCTTATGTTCCGCGGGTTTCCTGAGCCAAGATATTCAATAGGGATAAATGTGCTTGCCTCGACGTTATTATCAGTGAAATCCTTTGTGTATAAATTAAAAGGATATGATTGTATTTCCCCTAAATTAATCTGCCAGTCAGGGCATCCCGGCTTATAATTAATGTTTACCACCCTTGTTCCGATATTTCCTGCGTTATCACTTGCTAAAAATTCTATCCTGTTTTTCCCGCTTACTTTTAGTCCAGTACTCATAAATAAAGGCACTCTTATTGTAAATCTGCCGTCATTATCTGCGCTGGCTTCAATTGTGCTTCCTAACACTAGACCTATTGGGTCAATACTGTAGCTTACCATTGTTCCGGGCACACGATGCTTCTTGCCAATCCACGTCGTGCATTCTCCAAACATTTTTATCCATTGAATATCATCGCAGCCGTTAAACTCGCCGTAATTAGTAACATATAACTTTGAGTTAGGCTTTGTTTTTCCCTCAATAGTCAAAATTTTAAAATGTGTTTCTGCTTTTAATTGTGTAAGAATATCAATTTTTGGAGCAAGTTTGTCGACAACAATTAATTTTTCAGCCCTCTGCTCATTTCCTGCCTTGTCTTTTGCAATTACAGTTATACTCTGGTTTTGGTTGCCAAGGGCAACATTTGTCCAGAAACTGCCATCTGAACCGATTGTCAAATGTGCTTTTGTCTGATTATTCACAAAAATATCAATAGTTGCATTTGGCTCGCCGATTCCTGAAACATTTAATGTATTTTCATTTACAGCATCTGGCAGTTCATTTAATTCAAAAGATGGCTTGACAATATCAACAATAGTTGAAAGAAGCTTAGTATCTTTTTTCATGGTTGGATCCCATGCAAGAACCTTAATAATATTTTTTCCAGAAATGCCGTCCTGCTTTGATGCAAAGTTCAGCAGAATTTCTTCGCTGAATGAAGTTGAATTAATTATTTTATGCACTTTTGCAAGAGGATCATCATTAAGGAAGATATATAACTTTGAGTTCTTTGTGACTTTTCCAGTGATATTAATTGTTGGAGTAGTGGTGTACATTGGTATTTGGTTTAGAGTAAGGAATTCACCCTCCTCGCCTGCCAATGTTATGAATGAGTTTACTGCACTTTCTTGGGCGCCGCATTTTATTTTGTAATAATATTTAATTCCTGTAAGTAAATCATTAAGAAGTATCTTATGCTCTGTTCCAGCTAAATCCTCTTTCTTTGAGCTTGTAAAGCTGTCGTCAATACCATAAAATACTGCGCATTTTTCTTCAAGGTTTGTTCTCCATGTGATAGTTGCCTGCTGTTTGGTTATTTCACTTGCAGAGATATCAATAAATTCAAGGGCAGTGTCAATTTTTAGAGTTGTGAAACTTTTTACTTCTGATTGGGCGATGATTTCTGGGATATTACCTGCGCTTCCTGTTCCACCTGTTGTTTCATCTGTTCCCTTGTCCACAACAATCATAAAATAATATGTTGCCCCTTCCTGAAGTTCTTTTAGTTTCAGAGAGTGGTCTGTTGCAAGAGCCCCATCAAATGCACTTAAGTCCAATGTGCTGTCTTTGTCATACATCACTTTGCTTGAGGTAGGAAGATTTGAGTTCCATTTGATGATAGCAGAATTCTTTGTTACTGAAACCGCTTGAACAAAACTTATTTCAGGTGTTAATTCTTTTGTTGTAAATTCAATCTCGTCGCTGAAAAGCCCTTCCCTTTCAAGCTCATCAACTCCAACAACCTTTGCAATGTATGCTGTTTTTGGCTCAAGATTATTCACGTCAAGTGTTGTGTAAGTTCCAGACGCATTTAATTTAAATTCGCTTGATTTAAATTCTTTGGGTTTCTGGCTGTTTTTTTCATCTTTTTCTTTTTTTGCCAGATAAATATTATATTTCTTTGCCTTGGCAAGTTTCTGCCAGCTTAATGTTGCTGTTGAGGACGAGGTTTCATCAACTTTAACATTCTGGACAGGGCTTAATATGGTTGTGAAATCCTTCCATCCTGTTAGTTTTGCAGTAACAACACCATCGCTTGATTCAATAGTATAATAATATTTTTGACCGTATTCTAAATCATTTAGCACAACTGAATGGGATTGTTTATACTCGCCGGTTTCTGGGATTGTTGAAATGCTTTCTGTGCTTTTGCCGTATCTTACAATCCCAGAAACCGGCGAGTATAAACCCCATGATATTGTTGAGATTGGCTTGCTCTTGTCAACCTCTGCCTTGATTGTTTCCGGCTTTATAGACAAAGCATAAGATATTGGCATAGTTAGAATTAGGAAAATCATGAATATTGTGCAAAGTTTGAGTGCAATAGTTGTTTTTTTCATTATCTAATTTTATCCATTTTATTCTATTCTTTTCTAATTCTTTCTACTTTTTCTCCCACAAATATACCATCTTTGGCGGGTATTGTGTTGAAGTTTTTAATGAATCATCATACAATTTCTTCCATTCTTCAGGTGTTTGCGGGGGCAATAATGTTTCTTTTTTTGTAACATAAAATATAATCTTGTTGTTTGTTGTAATTTGGCTCATTGAAGGTGTCCAGTTATAGCTTGCACCTCCCCAAATCTGCTCGTCTTTGACGAGTTTTATGTCAACAGTATAAGGAATATTATTGCTCACAATTAATTTAAGATTGGTATAAGGTGATGTTGTGGTTGTTTTTTCTTTTTCAGTTGGGGCAGCAGCAGTTGAGGTTTCAAATAATTCTGCTTCTGTATTATCCTCTTCAATATATTCCGGCGGATAAAACACAGTCTGCTCAAAATTATTAGCTCCAGAATCCTGTGCGCTTTGCGCGCTTATCATCACAATTGCTGCCTCGCCTTTGACCATATTTCTTTCTGTAATAATATTATTTTTATCCTCAATCACCTTCACTTCATAGTCAATATCTTTTAATGGCTTCATCTCAATATTAACAGATGTTCCAAACGATTCAGGTGATTCGGCTAATCCATTATTATTATTATTATTATTATTATTATTCTCATCACTGATAGTAATCTTCTGCCTTGCAGTCAGATAACCCTCTTTTTCAGCAATAATATACCCGTTGAAACATGACGGGAACTTTGCGCTCAGCATTGGCGCATCTCCAACATAATAACCTTCCTCTGAAGTTGGCAGCTCTGTTGTGCCTATTTCGCATCTGAATTTAACACAGTGATAACTGATTTTGACGTCTTTAAGCGCTCCTTCAGGGTAGCCTTTTACTGCGTCAAATGCATAAACATCCAATTGAACTTTTCTGTTTTCCTGCAGTGAAGGCTGGACAACAATGTTTCCTGCTTTGTCAAGATTAAATATTGAAATTGAGGTTGTATTGCTGCAATACTTCTCGCTGCCTGTCCTGTCCACTTCTTCAGGCCATGCAGGAACATTACCATATCTGTCAGGCTCGTCATGCGTCATAATAACAGGAGTTGCAAAATAAAACATGTCCTCTGGATTGTCGTCAGAAATTAACTGGAACATTATAGGGAAATTTACAGAATATTTGTGATGATAAATCTTTATGCAGTTAAAAAAGAATTTTGTTGGGTCATACTCTATTGGCTTTACTGTGTCTCCATGCTTTGGCTGGACATCAACATTTAACTGCCATTCTGGATTATAAATTGTGTTTACTTTTATGTTTGAGAAATCATTTAGCTTGTTTATATTTAACTTGTTTTCATTTAATTTATTTAACTTGTTTGAGGTTCCTGAGATTCCTATTGTTCCGCCTAATTCAACCTGATAAATCTTGTCAAAGTAAGGAATATTTGAGGGTTCAAACTTTGTATTCTTGAAAGTTAAGAACTTGATATTATGCATGATAACGTTTTTCAAATATTCATCAATTTTAGCTATTGCCCATGACCTTGGCTGGCATGTTATTTCCATTCCTTCGTGAGGCAGATATTCAGAGCTTGCAATCATGTCAATTACATAACCTTCGAGAAATGCCTCTTCGTTTTCCTGCTTCATTATTTTTGTTGCAAGCTGGTACATTTGTCCAAAATCAGTATTTACCTTTGTTTCTATTTTGGGGAAAGAGTAGATTTGTGAAGAGCCTTTTGTAATTCTTTTTAATTGTATTGGCAGATTGACATTAATTGTAACGTCGTGAGTGTTTATTGTTGATTGAACTTCAATATCATCAATATTGAAATCATTGTTGAAATCATTGCTTGAAATATTTTTTTCTGAGGTTCCACTTTTTCCACTGGTTGCTTTGGTTGCTTCAACTGAGAATTCATTGGAAAATTGCTGAAAATTATTAAGACAGTTTAGAAGATTCTCTTTTACATATTTCTCTATATCCAGCTCAATATCATTTTTAGTCGGCGCTCTATCTTGGAATTTGTAAAACCAAAGAGGAACTTTTAGACCAAGATTAACGTATGACTCTTTATCCTTTGCGATAGTTTCAGGAAGATAAATATACCCTCCTTGTGTTCTTGCGAAGAATAATGCGTCTTCTGTGGTTTGTTTAACACATTCCTGAGTAAAAATAGTTATAGGAACAATTGGCGACGGAACAAATTTACCAAGATAAACATAGTTTCTCATGAGTACAAAGACTCCTATAGTTATAAGAATTAAAAGTCCAGCTACTATGAACGGCGTTACAAAACCCCTTTTTTTCATCAATACTCCCCTTTTTACAGCTCTGTTGAACCTTTCGTCATTTATGACAAGTGAGCACCATGCGATAAAGGAAACTTATGCAAGGTTGCTGTCCCATTCAAAGCAAAGCTATGCGACTGGACAGCTGCGAACGAGAGAGGTTCAACAGATTCTCTTTTTACTCCCGAAATAAGATGATTATAATAATTTTGCGAAGTATATATTTATAAATCTTTTGAATTTGATTATATAATTATAGTAAGAATATAATATACTAAATAAGAAAAAAATAAAAAAAGCGTTTTCGTTCTAGCGCAAAGCCAATCATTAATTCTAACAGATATGTAAATCCTTACAATCTTAATGGTGTAATAGAGCTTCACCAAATATTAGACGCTGATTATCTTTTCTATTCGTATTAATTAATACTTTTGGGGTGTAATCTTTTCCTGTCCTTTGGCTTTCCTTTTCTATTGCATCCAATGTTGATATTAAGGAATCAGTTTCTCTGGTGTCTAAACATAAAAATACTTTTTCAACACCTACACCGTCTACAAATTCTCTGTAATTCGCAGCTATATCTCCCGGTTCAACTGTACCCCCAGCAACGTAAACAATTGCATCAACTGATTTTATCATCATATTTTTCATAAATTCAAATGCATTTTGTAGAATAGTATCGCCACTATCATCGAAAAAAGCGATGTATGTAATATCATAATTTATACTATGATAATCTGTTAGCTTTATAATTGCTTTTGCTTCACATCCTTTTCTGTTCAGTTCGTAAGCAATTCCTCTTGCGGTCTCCGGATTTGGTCCACAATTGAAAGGTTCTTGAACAAACACTAAAACTTTCTTAGCATCTATCCATTCTAACAATCCATCTATCCCTTTTGTTTCAATTTTTGTTTCTTCCATTTTTATTCACCTTTCTTTGTTTTCAATCTCTATTATTTTTTGTTTTTTATTCCATTTCTGTTTCTTGATCTTAAAGCACCATAAGGATGATTATTACACTCAAAAGTACAACTAAAACGCCTTTCTTCTTTTTGCTGTGTACTTCTTTTAGGTCTTTTTCGTACATTGCCATAATACTTGCATTTCCTTCCATTTTCATCACCTTTTTTCTCACTTTCTTTTTTCTTTTCTTTGTTTTCTTTTTTACTTCTTTTTTCTCGTTTAGGTTCTTCTGTTTACCTCTTTTTTTGGTTGTCTTAACACATTTTTATCATTTCATAGTAAGTACATTGGTTGTGTAAGTATTTAAAACTTCCTTTGTTATTTTTTGCATAATGGAAAAATTTAAATAGTTATTATGATTATATTACTAAAAATAGTGGAAAATGAATGAAATGGCGAAAAATTAAGAAATTGATAAGGATGGCTAAAAATCAAAAAAATGGATAAAAAGGTTAAACCATGACAAAAATTGACTTAAAAGATCGTAAAATCATATCAGCATTAGACATGAATGCAAGAATGCCTCTGACAGAGCTTGCAAAAAAAGTAGGATTATCAAGGCAGGTAGTTGAATATAGAATTAAAAGGATGAAAGAAGAAGGGGTAATTCTTGGCGCAAAAGCAGTGTTTGACTCAGCGGCTGTTAATTACAAATGGTACAGAACAGCATTCAGGATGCTCAATGTTAAGAAAGAGGATAAACTTTCTTTTATAGAATATTTAAAGAATCATCCCTTTGTGTTTTGGTTGGGTGAAGTTGGCGGTAATTGGGACATTGTTGTTAATTTTATATGCGAAGATAATTTCAAATTCAATGCATTGTTTGAAGAAATAACCAATAAATATGGTAAATTAATATGTGATTATGAAATATTGATTTATATTAATGTTTATGATATGGAAAGAAGCTATATACTAACTGCTAACAATACCGAAAAAAACGTTACAAATAAGGATGTAAACAAAACAGTAAACCAATCAGGAATGAGCGAAACAGGAATAAGAAAAGAGTTTTTTCACGAGATGAAACTAAATAAAGATTTTTTTCTTGATCCTCTCGACAAGGAAATTATTAAACACATAAATAAAGATGCCAATATTTCTAATATTGAGCTGGGCCAAAAACTAAATGTAACAGGTAATACAATAAAAAATAGAATTGATGAAATGAAGAAAGCAAAGCTTTTGCTTGGGTTTAGGCTGTTTGTTAATCCTTCAAGTTTAGGGTTCAGTTCACACATGCTGTTTCTCGGCGTGAACAATATAAGCATAGAGAAAGAAAAAGAGCTTGTTTCATATCTTAAGGCCATACCTGACATCACTTTCATCGTCAAACATATTGGTAAATGGAGAATTGGTATGGAGATTGAAACAAAAAGCGAATTAAAATTTTATGAGCTCTTTGTTGATATTCGAGGAAGATTTAGTGATATAATTACAGGGTTTGAATCATTTCCATTGTTTAAAGACCATGTGGTAAATTATTTTCCTGAGGGCTGTTTGAAATAATCTGTTCTACTTACAAAAAACCGAAAAGTTTATATATAAAATATGTTTTAATATTAAAATACATTGTAGGTGGTGTAAAATGGAAGTGTCTATAACTAAAATGTCAGAAAATGGGCAGGTTGTTATTCCTTCAGAAATCAGGAAAGATGCAGGTATAACCCCCTCAACAAAGTTTATAATATTTAATGAAGATGGTAATATAATGTTGAAACAAATTAAGAAAGAAGCATTAAGGGATGATATGCTGCTAATTGAAAAAATCAGAAGAAGCGAAGAACAAATAAAGGAAGGCAAATTTGTCAAAGCAGATACTGCTATGAGCGATGAAAAAATAGATGATTTATTGATGCATTAAGAATTTCATAGGAATTCTTATGCCAATAAAATAATTGATTGTTAAATATTAATTGTTCAGGGAATTAAAATGCAAATAATATTCTCAGAAGAGTTTAAAAAAGATTTTAAGAAAATTAAAGATAAACCTACGCGAATAAGAGTAATTAACCATCTTAAGAAATTAGAGCAGCTTCTTGAATCTGGAAAGCCCTTACAATATAATTTGAAAGGCCATCGTAGTATAAGAGTTCCGCCTTTCAGGATAATTTACAGAATAGAACAGGATAAGATTATTATAAATTGCTTTGACCATAGAAAAGATGTTTATAGCTGAAGTAGGGAGTTTTTCGACATGGTCTTTGTAATCAGAAAGAACACAATTTATTATTCTCTTCATTATTTTTAAAAACTTTACTTTTTAGCCCAATACTACATAAATCATACACCACTTACAAGTAGTAGAAACAGAAAACTTTAAAAACCCCCGCATTTATCTCATTTACACATGCAATACATAAACCCAGAGCTACTTATTGAAATTGATGAAAAAAAGGAAGCTATAGAGAATTTTGACCTCGCTGCCTGTGTCAGAAGATTTCTTGAAACAGAGTCAAATGCGCATTCTAATCTTATTGACGACAGTACATTAACTAATGGTGCTCAGGACAGTGTTACCATAACCCAAAGAATGAAGAAAAAGCTGATTGAGCAGCAGGAAGAAGAAGAAAGAGTGACACTAGAAAATCTGACAAATGCTTGGAAATGGGCAATTGCCAATTACAATGGCGAATTAAACAGAAGATTTGTTGAAGAGGTTGCCAGACAAATAGAGCCTGAAAGAGCAGACGTAAGGAGGGGATACCGTACTGAAAATGTTTCTATACGCGGTGAAGAGGTTATGCTCCCGCCAAGATATGAAAAAGTGCATGGTATGATGGAAGAATTATTTTTAGAGGTTTATACTGGTGATATGCATCCAATTGAAAAAGCTGCATTAGTTCATTTTCATATTGTAAGAATACATCCTTTTACTGAAGGGAACGGAAGAACCTCAAGACTATTGCAAAACTTATTATTGAGATATGAAGGCTATGCTCCTGCTACAATAAAATCAACTGAAAAAAGAGAATATTTTACTCTTTTAAGAAAAGCTATGGATGCTTATAAACAAAGAAGAGGAGATGGCAATGGCGGTTATGGCAGAAGTTATATAGATAATCTTGAAAGGGGCGGGGTAAGTATAGAAGAAAGGGCATTTTTTGATTATCTAGCCGAAAAAGTTAAAGATGAGTTCACCAGAGCAGAAGCTATTCTTCAAACACTTTCTGAATATAAATTAACTTTGACTAGAGTAAAAGAAAGAACATTTATCTTTGAAATAAAAAGAGCGCTTGATGGTTATTTCCGTGCAGGTCACATCGGCAATGCAAGATTAACAGACAGTAAAAGTGGTGTTTATATAATAAAAGGCGATATTCAAGAAAGCAATATTGGGGAAATTGTAAGCCAAATTGGCACAAAAACAAGCGGAACACTTATCAAATATTCTGTGAAAAGGATAAAATAATCGAATGTAGTGAAACCTGACAACTGATCTAGCACTCACTGCTTCCTGTTTCTTCTCCTAATGTAAAGAATCCTGGGCCGTTTGTTAAATCAACACAATATGGCTCAACGTGCTTTTCGTCATCTAATACTTTAACACAGGCTTGATTAAATCTGCAGGTTTTCTTCCCTGTGTTTCCTGCTGTGGGTGGTTCTGCGCAGTCAAAGAGCATATTATCGCTGGCATAATGCGCCTGATGCACGCCTTTATATCCTAATATTCCTTCATCTCTCCATCCTGTGATATATGCTTTTTGCGTGGCTGTTGCTTGGGGTTGTCCACTTCCAGTAAAATATTCTTTCCAGCTGAAGCCTTGTGATGTTGATGTCGTTGATGCTGATGCACTTGAGGCACCCTGCTCAGTTGTAAGCGCTGTTGAAAATGATTTTTCTTTAGTGCAGCTATTATATAAATAAATGACATAATGCATCTGCCCAATTAATTTTACTGAGAATCCATATCTGTATGTTGTATTCGTTAACTGCTCTTTCTCACCTGCTATGTTGACGACAAACAATTTTCCTGCACTTTGATCCCAGTCATAATAAAATGAAGGCACTTCTACACTTCCTCCTGCAATTAAGTCTTGGTCAGTATCATCTCCTCTGTAATATTGAACATGGCAGACGTTTGAATAAAGATAATATTCTAATCTTGAGCCTAACCATCCTTCTGACCATTTGTCAAATAAAGCGCCGAAGACAACCTCTACTCTCGACCTGAATTCAAAGTCTAAATTATCCATAACTTTACCGAAAAGAACATTAGCGTTTACACATTCCTCTCCTTCGCCTTTTTGAGCTTCGCATTTATTTAGAATTCTTTCCTGCTCATCGTCTGGGTCAGCGCCAATTTCTGCTTTTCCAAAACCTTCTTTTTCTGACAAAGTATTATCTTTCAAAAACCACTTATCACCTTCTTCAACTATCTCGCAGCCTTTACACAATTCTTTTTTTCCTGTTTTTGGGTTTATTTTATATATCTCGTCGCTGAATAAGCCTTTGTCTCTGAAAAAATATTGTCCAACTAAATTTTCACCTTGATTGAGATTAATAACTAAATCCCCTTCAGGATCAAAATTGTTATAAGCTGCGGTGATTGGCTGGGGTGGTTGTTCTTTTTGTTCTTTCGCATCTGCCTTTGCCTGCTTTGCCTTTTCTTTTGCAGCTTTTTGGGTTTCAGCATCTTTCTTTTTTTTATCGCTTTCCCCTTTTTTTGATTTAACTTTATCAATAGCTTTTTTTACTTGCGCATCAGTTGGTGTTTTTTTAGGATTGGTTGGGTCAGTGCCGACTGCCACTTCAACAGAATCCTCTACGCCATCTTCATCACTATCTATATTATAAGGGTCTGTGTTCTGATCAAATTCTTCGCCGTCTAACAGACCATCTCCATCATAATCAGGATTATTCGGGTCAGAGCCCCAGTCTTTTTCTGTTCCATCTGGCAGTGTGTCATGATCTGTATCAGAATCTGTTGGGTCAGTGCCTGTCTTAGAATATTCATCTCCATCAGATATTCCATCACCATCAGAATCTTTGTTTTTTGGGTCAGTTCCTAATTTTTTTTCAAATTCATCTGGCAAAGTATCACCATCACTGTCGTCTGAAGTTTGTTTTGGGGTTAATCCAGCACTATGCTGCAAACCAGATTCATACAACAATTTCTCTTCTCCACCTATGCCTTTTCCTGTCTTCAGCAAATTTTCAGGGGACAATGTGCCTAGCTCTTCGCCAATCTTTGACAATATTTTCGATTTGGATAAATCAACATTTCCCTGCTCATCTTTTAAGTTTGTGAACAGCATAGAAACAGAAAACACAACTACAACTATTGCAACAAAGATTAATCCTCTTTTATACCCTCTTTTTACATGATGTTTTGGATAAGCCATGTATTACTAAATCTTTAATGGATTATATATATAAAGTTTACTGATTAGCATTATACAAAAAAAGGTATTGGTGTTTATCATCACTTTTAGTATACTAAACACATTAATCTATCTTGGAAGAACACATTTCAGACAATAATCTTCTTCTGAAAATGGTTTCTGTAATCCTTCAAACCTATAAAATTCATAATTTGGCTTGTGGATGGCTATTTTTCTTAAAATCCATAAATCATCTTCTTTTTTGTATGTAAATGAATCATTGTAGAAAGTATCGCCCATTTTATATCTTGTCAGTATAATTACAAATTCATTAAATTTTGGCTCATTTTTTTGAAGGTACTCCAAGTAAAAGGCTGGATTATCTCTCAATAATCTTTTTACCTCGCCAAATCTAAAGTGTTGTGGTGAAGTAAATATCTGCCTTAATCTTTGTTTTTCATTTCTCAAAGGTTCATCTTCTATATCTTGTATTATGTTAGCTAATCTTCTATAAGTAATTCTCTCTTTTAATTTTGCATATCTTTTTGGAAAACCATTCATAAATCTTCTGTTTGTTGAAAATTGAGAAGTTTCCATAGGTAATCCTACTTCCCTGCAAATTTCATTGTATTCATCAAAACAGATTTCTTCAAGTTTAAACTGTCGCTTCATTAGTGGTAGAACAAAAGAAGGGTTTATAAAAGTTTAGCTGGGTTTCTGTTGTGTGTTTATTCTAACTTAATCCGAAACATTTTTTTGGAAAAAAAGATTAAATAGATTGGTATAGAATTTGACTGTGCTTTAACAAATTTTATATAAAACATATTCTATATTTATCGCATGACATTAAAAATTGGGCATCGCGGCGCAATGGGATATGAGCCTGAAAATACTCTGCGTTCTTTCAGAAAAGCTGTTGAGTAAACTTCCCAATCGCAGCAGAGCTGCGGGGCTTTATTTTGCCAACGCTTCAGATGGGAAGTTTACTCTTAAAAATGGGTCACAGCAGAGCTGTGGGGTTTATAACCCATTTTTTTTGAATTAAATATTGACATGGTGGAATTAGATGTTTATGTTTGTAAAACAGGGGAATTAGTGGTAATTCACGACGATAAACTCAACAGGACAATCTTTTCGACTATGGGCATTTTAGTAGCGAGGAGAAAAGTTGTCCGTGAGCACTGCCATTATTGTTGCTGCCACAAAAATTATTTAATTTTTAAAATTTATAAAACCATTCACGTGGAGAAAATGCCGAGTAATAATTCAATATAACTATGTTATGTTTCCCTTTGGGGCAAATTCCGCAGAATTTGAGTTGATTTCTGGCGCATAAAGCGAAAAATATAAATATACTTAAGTATACCTTAGTATACGGTGATAATAATGGAAGCAACAACAATTAAAATTTATGAAGATACCAAACTTCAATTAGACAGATTTAGGGAATGTAAGAACGAAAGTTATGACGAGGTAATAAAAAAAGTTATTTTTATAGCCAAACATTGTGAAGATGAACCCGAGCTGAGCCAAGAAACAATAAAAGCAATTGAAAAAGCAAGAGAACGAGTTAGAAAAGGTAAGTTTCTAACAGAAGAAGAGGCAAAGAAGAGGCTTGGGTTATAATGTATACGCTTACATTCGATGAAGAGGCAATAGATTTCTTATCTAAATTGCCATTGGAAATAAAAAAAAGAATTTATAACAAAATAACATCGACTAAAGAAATACCTCATCATTATTTTGAAAAGCTGGAAGGAAGAAGTGAATACAAATTAAGGGTTGGTGATTATAGGGTTATTGCTGATATCGACGATAATTCTAAGAAAATTCATGTGCTTGTTGTAGGACATAGAAGGAATATCTACAAAAACATGTAATGTGCCAGAAATCAATTAAACATAATCTGTGTTATATTGCCTTGAGTTTTCTAGAGCTGAGTTAGCGGTTATGCGCGTTAAGACTCCCATAGCAAAACTCAAGGTCGAGGATTTTTGCGTTAGCAAAAACCGCAGAAGTTATGACGAGGCATTTTCTTCTAAGGTTTTCGCCAAAGCTGAGGGGCAGACTTATTACATACTTGTTTTCGAAAATTATATAAACTTCACTTCAACAAAAATAATTATTATGACAAAACCATCAAAACTAAGACAATGCCCTGAATGCGGCAGCGATAATGTTAAGTACATGGAAAAGGAAGACAAGTTATATTGCAATGACTGCGGAGAAATCTTCGCTGTCTTGACAAAAAAACAGGAGAAGAAATTTGAGAAAGTGTCAGATGTGATATAAAACGAGTAAGATGGTAGGATGGTAATAAGGTCAGATGGTAACGAATCAATTTCCTAATCCTTCTTACCATCAGACCTTCAAACCATTTAACCTTAAAAACATTTATAAATACCTCGTTTTTCCAGTGTATAATAACATTGAATAATAATTATGGAGATATAATTAATTATGAGGGATTTTTATGCAAGGTACAATAGTTCATTTTAGAAGAGGAAAAAGGACACAAACAGATAATCAGATGGTTATTCTTGTGGATGAAGTAGATAATAAAGAAAAAGCCCAGAAATTAGTTGGAAAACAAGTCATTTACAAAACACCTTCTGGTAAAGAACTAAAAGGAAAAATAACCTTTCCGCACGGCTCAAAAGGCGCTGTAAGAGCGCTGTTTGAAACAGGAATGCCAGGCCAAAGTATTGGGAAGAAGGTTAGTGTTGAGTAAGATAATAAACTTGTATTTATTCTCTATTTTTTATTCTATCTTTGTTTAACTGATGTTTTGTTTCTCAATATCTATATATTTACCGCTCACAATCAGTTTGTGGGCGAAGCCACCATTACATGAAAAAAAGTAAGAAGGTCTGAAGGTCTGAAGGTCAGATGGTTTGATGGTAACGACTGATTTCCGTCGTGGCGTTCGTAGTACCTTCAGACCATCAAACCATCAAACCATATTACCATCTTACCTTTTTTAGTGAACGTGTTGGACATGCCAGGAACTAAACAAGTACAATAAATCTAATAACCCCCACCCCACTAATTAATTCATCACTATTACATAACAACATTTATAAATAATTGATTAAACCTGTGTGTAATGGAATCTGAAGAATTGGTTTCGCGCGTAAACAGAGCATTTGAAGAATTTCAAAGAGCTGAACGTTTGAATAGACCGCAATTTTTAGAAGCAAGAAGAAGAATAACCTCTCAACTTTCAGCAGAAGAATGGAAGCTTTTCCTGAAAAGATGGGTTTCAGCAAATTATCAGATACCTGAACTTGCAAGCAAAGAAGATTTATTCGATAGCTTATCAGAGGATGTTTGTTCTTTCTTAGGGACTGCTATAAAATAAATTGCCAATTTCAACTGATTGTATAATTCCATTGCGGATTAATTTTGTGCCTTACAAGATTAATTTTTTCAAAATCTTCATCTGAAACTTTTTTCTTTATCTCATAAA
>Ga0209211_10004063_pt1 | contig 23181 bp, 26 predicted proteins | sample RifGroA2_FD_183992 | JGI IMG/M metagenome (GOLD analysis project Ga0209211, IMG submission 183992) | Groundwater microbial communities from Rifle, Colorado, USA - Groundwater A2 (SPAdes) (version 2) | ecosystem: Environmental > Aquatic > Deep subsurface > Groundwater | place: Rifle, Colorado...
CTTTCGGTGCTTACGCTCGGCGGGCCGGAGGCGCGGTATTCCGTCGACGGACTGCAAATAAAAGAGGAGAAAAGATTCATGCACCATTATAATTTTCCTCCGTACTCTTCGGGCGAAGTGGGCCGGTACGGATTTACCAATCGCCGAGAGGTTGGGCACGGCGCGCTGGTAGAAAAAGCGCTGGCGATGGTGCTGCCGCCGGTGGCGGAATTTCCTTACACGATGCGCGTTGTTTCCGAATCGATGGCTTCCAACGGCTCCACTTCCCAGGCCTCGATTTGCGCTTCGACGCTTGCCTTGATGGACGGCGGAGTGCCGATTAAGGCGCCAGTTGCCGGTATCGCTATGGGGCTCATGTATGAATCCGACCATAAATATAAAATTCTGACCGATATCCAGGGACCGGAAGATCACCACGGCGATATGGATTTCAAAATCGCCGGTACCAGGGAAGGCGTGACAGCCATCCAGCTGGATGTGAAAGTTGAAGGCGTGCCGATAAAAATACTCTACGAGGCAATGGAACAAGCCAAAAAGGCCCGTATCAGCATCATAGATAAAATTGAAAAAGAAATTCCAAAACCGCGTCCAAACATTTCTCCCAATGCGCCGACGATACTGATTATCAAAATCAATCCGGATAAAATTGGCTTGGTTATCGGCGGGGGCGGGAAAACCATTAAGGATATAATGGAAAAAACCGGCGCCGAGATAACCATTGACGACGACGGGACGGTCTACCTGACCGGCAAGGGTGACTCGGCAGAAAAAGCGAAAAAAATAGTCGAGGAGATAACCCATGATTTCAGGGTCGGCGAGACATTGAAGGGCGAGGTGGTGAAAATCGCCGACTTCGGGGCTTTTGTGCGGCTGAATTCTTTCACCGACGGCATGGTGCATATCTCCGAAATGGCGCCGTTTCGCGTGGAGCGCGTTTCGGATATAATAAAGGAAGGCATGATTGTACCGGTGAAAGTCATCAATGTTGACGCCGAGAGAGGCAAAATCGGCCTGTCTATCCGCGAAGCGGATAGAGATTTTTTTGGTGGAAATCAACAAGCGAAGCGAGTATAATTTCCCTAACCCTGTTAAATAATTTTTGTAAAACAAAAATTAAAATCTAGAAGATTTTATTTAACTGGGTGAAGATTTTAATATTCATTTCATTCATTTAAAATCATTCAATGGAGCAAAAAAATAATATTGACAATAGAATCATAGAAACTTATGCCGAAGACATGGCTAAGGTTATTGAAGATGAGGGCGGCGCTTTGGTCAAGAAAATAATACACGGGGAAGAAAAGCACGAGAAAGAGAAAGAAAATTTGTCTCCTGAATCGAAAAGGAACAAGCTTTTCATGTTGGTCGGCATTTTACTCATAGTTTTTTCTCAGGGCGCTTTGTTCTATTTCTTCCTCGTGATGGAAAGGAACAGGCCGGTCAACGTGGCCCTGCAGTTTTCTCCGATTATTTTCCACGACCAGAGCGTTTTTATCGAAATCCCCGGCCTTAATAAAGATGAAATAAAGCAGGTTGTCCTTAATCATGTTGATGCAACTGAAGTGAAAAGCGGGGGGGTGGAAGGAATTTATCTGACGGAGAACAAAAAAGTTATAGGGTTGCGCAGATTTGTTGCAAAGATTGAAAGCAATTTTGTTCCGGGCGACAATACGCTTTTGGTCCGGGACGATTTTCTGATGGGCGTCGTCAACAGCCCGGCCGACTCCGCTCCCCCGGCCGGCAAGGGTTTTTTTATCCTGCTGAAAGTTCTTTCGATTCCGGACATTTTCGACGCTCTGCGCGCCTGGGAGGGCAAAATGCTTTCCGATCTGCATAAATTCATCGGGATTGAAATATCCAAGGAGACGAATTACCTTTTCACGAAAAATTTTGAAAACAGCATCGTGGAAAATAAAAACACGCGCATTCTCTACGACCAGGACGGCAAATTGGTTCTGATGTATATATTTGCCGACGACAATTCCATTATTATCACCGATTCGCAAAGCGCCGCGCACGAAATTCTGCTCCGACTGGCTTCTGAACGGAGGAATCAATAATTATCCAATGCGGAAGGTTTGACCTTCCGCATTGGGTTTCCGTCTAAACAGACGGCAGTTCCACAAAGAAAGTTGAGCCCTGACCTGGTCCGGCAGATTCCGCCCAGACGCGGCCGCGGTGCGCTTCCACGATCAGTTTTACCGTGTAGAGGCCGTAGCCCGTGCTGTCCACGTTCATTCTGACCGAATCCTTGCCCCTTCCGCCTTCGGTAAACAAGCCCTTTTTGTCTTCTTCGGTTATGCCCATGCCGGTATCTTTAACATAAAGTTTTATTTTCCCGTCTCCGTCCTCGAGTCCGACCGAGATTTTTCCCGCCGGCGTGTACTTGATGGAATTTTCAATTAAATTATTTATCGCTTCCTTGAGCCAAAAAGAATCGCCCACAATATGATAATCTCCGCCTTTTATATCCGTTTCCATTGCCAGTCCCTTGGCCGCGGCCGGCCCCTTTTTTTCTTCCAGCGATTTAAAAACCACTTCCTTGAGATCGGCCGGTTTCATATCGTATTTGATTAGTCCCTTCTGCATATTGGCGACATTCAGGACCAAATCAACTGTCTCGATGCCCATATTGTCCGACTCCAATCCTTTCTCCGCGTTTTTTTTCACTTCTTCGCTGACGTTGCCGAAAGTGCCGTCCAATATTCCGGCGAAAATATATTTGGAGCGGGTAAATGACCCCTTGACCTTATGGGTAACCAAGTGCACCAAGCTTTCCCTCTGCTTGATGGATTCCTCCAAGCTGATGTTTAATTTTGCCAGTTCCTCTTTCTGCGATATTTCTTTTTTGACGGATTTGATGAGGAAATAACCGAAAATTATTGAAGCAACAAATGTAAAGCCGTTTAACACAAAATTAATTGGTATTTTAATAAAGAAAAACTGTGAACCAATTAAAATTGCGAGTCCCCATACTAATGCTTGGGTTGCAAGAAGTTTTACATCAAAAGAGTTATATTTTACAACTAAATAAGCGAGAATACCAATAAGGACTGGCATGGTAAATAAGCCGAACTGAGAGTAATTCCAGTTTTCTGAAAAGCTACTGAAGACATTGCCGAAAGAAAACGCAAATAGGAAAAAGATTGTTCCGACTGTTGCGAAGATTATCTGCTTCCTAATTCTGGAATCTAGGTTCTTGCGATAAGAACTGATGGCATAGAATAAAATCCATAATATAGAAAACAGCTCTACACCATAAGAATAATATTTTGCTATAAAACCCTCTGAAGCGTCACAATAATCAATATCAATACCTATTAAAGTAAGAGAGGTAGGGAGAGCAATAATGATAGGTAAAACAAGGGCAGACATTAATAATTTCTGTCCAAAGCTGATATCCTTATTTTTATTGAAAGTATGAATAAAATACACTGAAAATAAGTAAACAAGGACTTCAAAAAGAATAATTGCGGACCAAAAAAACATTACCCTAGAGGGGTCATTAGTTGCCCATATATATAGGTCGAGTAATACCCACACAGAAAACAAAAATGTAACAACAAAAAACAATTTAGCTGCTAGTACATTTTTTGCTTTAAATAAAAGTATAAAACCAAAAACAAGGGCAAAAATTACAGATAGACCATGAGAATAGTAAAATAAAGGTGGTACATTGCTAGAAAAGAATAAATATTGAGCTGGTTCCCATGGGCAAAACATAATAGTATTCAACTTTTTCTTTTAATTTTTTTTTCTAAAAATGGCTGGAAAAACCCTCTATATTTTTTCTGTATACTCTTTTTTTTCCAGTCCTGTGTAGAAATTTTTTTTCGACAGTTTTTGGCACCACATAGACAATTTTGCATATCTTTAGTAAGAGATCGGTAATTATCTGAACACGTAGCATAATCTATACATATTTCTTCCCCCTTATTTATATTACGTAGAGCAACAACTGTAATTTCTCCAAAGAATCCACAGTTTGGATCACAACTATGATTTAAGAAGTCAGCCGGCTCCATTTCTGAGATTTTATAGAGACCAAAATATAAGTTTTCGTCTATTTGAAAAGGTAAATGTTTCAACTGGAGCGACAGATTATCAAATTGATGGTTATTCATCACATAGCCGCCAAAAACAATAATCTTTTCAGCTTTTTTGATATTTTGTTTAGCAAAAATTCCAAAACCATGTACAGTTCTGGATTTTTGCGCTTTAGGAGTTAACCAAGAAAAAGAATGTTTCATAATATGATTTATTGAGATATTTCGCCATTACCATCTGCCTCACTCTCGCTGGAATATGTTTCATAGTTTTTATCAACGAAAAATCTCTGATATGCAAAATAAAAAGATAAGACAGTTGAAATTACTAAAACAGAAACCACAAGAATCAATTTTCTCTCCATAAGAAAGATTATAAACCCATACTTAGTCTAAGTAAAGGAAATAACTGCCAATTAAAATAATAACAATGGCCAGCATTCTCTGCAATAAATGGCGACTTGATATCTTTTCAGTAATAATATGAGGAAAAAACAAAGTTAAAGATATACCTATAATGAAAGTAAATACAGTTTGATAGGTATTTACAACAAGAATAAGAGCCACAGGAGCAAGTAAAGTTGCAAAATTACTTATTAGATTGCCCAATACATAGAAAAATTCACTAAAACCATTTAGTAGAAATATTTTTATTCGGTTCATTTTTATTAAGGAAAAAAAATCTTCTCGAAAATTTTTCAAAAATAGGAAAAAAGATATTCCAATAATGAAAATACCGAAATGTTGCCAAAAAAGAGAGACAGCGAACGAGCCCCCATATATCGTAAATTTTTTAAATAAAACATCATTAAAAGCAAAAAACAAAGCAGACAAGAGAATAAAACATATCATTTCCCATTTTATCAAAACTTTCCCTTCTACTTTTTCAATATCAAAAGATAATATACCGGCCCCGATTAAAATGGCAACAGAGGCAAAAATCTGAACTAATGTCAAAACTTCACCTAAAAAAATATAGCCCAAAAAATAAGCGAAAACTGGAGATAATTGGAAAAGTGCTACTACAACTGAAGATTCTTCTGTCTTTAGTGATTTAAGATAAAAATAAAGACCAAAAGCATTTAAAAAACCCGGAATTAAAAAAAGAAAAAAGTTTTGAGAATTAGAATATAAAATTATCTCAGTATGTTTTAAAACAAAAATTGCTGCAGCAAAGAAGAGAGAAAAAAAGGTGGAAAATAAAAAAACTGACCCAACCCCTCTTCCCTTACCGTATTTCGAAAGTATAAACTTATCAAAATGAGTATTTGCGCTCCAAAAGATCGGAGCAAGAATAGCTATAAAAAACCAATTCATAAAGTAATTATAACACTATTTTAATCCATTTTCCTCATTCCGGATATGGGGATTTTGTTTTTTATGAAACCTAGCACGGTTTTTATGTGAAGAAGCGTATTTTCCGGTAAATTTTTTTCGTCGTACCATCCGATTTGGTCGCATTTTCCCGGTTCTTTATTCTCCGGTTCGCCTTCATATTTTGAAATTTCAAAATAATAATCCACATAAGTTCTGTCGGAACCGCTCATCCGGTGCATCGCGTGTACTCCAATTATTGATTCAGGATTACAAATTATCCCTATTTCCTCTCTTAATTCTCTAAGCATTGTTTCTCTAGGCAATTCATCTTTTTCAATATGACCTGCCGGAAGCGTTAAAAATCCGTCCCTATATCCAGTATTAAATCTCCGCATCAAAAAAACCTTATTGTCTTTTCGCAAGATTCCATAAACCGCGGAGTAAATTTGGTGTCTTTCGCTGGACATATGATTATGATATCACAAAAATATAAGCATTTGCAGATAATCTTTCATTAAGATACCATAAACACATGCGTTTTGTGATAAAAATAGGCACACAATCCATTTCCGGAAAAAGTGGATTAAATAAGGGAAGAATCAGACAAATTGTGGCGGAAATTGCCGCGCTTTTTAAGCTTGGGCATGAAGTCGTGCTGGTAAGCTCGGGTGCCATCGGAGCCGGATTGCCCTTGGTCCAGTTTAAAAGCCCCCTGCGAAAAAAGATTGCCGCCGCTGTCGGGCAGCCTATTTTAATGCAAAGCTATATCCACGAAGCCAGGAAGCGCAGGATCGTTGCCGGTCAGATCCTCATCTTGAGCGATGATTTCACCAATCGCAAACATTTCAAAAATTTTGTCCTGAACATGGAAGCGATGCTCTCGCACAAGATTTTGCCGATAATAAACGAGAACGACGTGATGAAAAGGGAGGACTTGAGGGTTAACGACAACGATATGCTGAGCGCTATGGTGGCTGTAGGGCTCCGCGCGGACAAGCTCATTATTCTCACCAACCAGGACGGACTTTACACGAAAAATCCGGATATTGACAAGAACTCCGAATTGATAAAAAACGTCACTAAGATCGATTCCAAAATAAAATCTTTATGTTTCAGTAAATCCGATCTCGGAGTGGGGGGAATGCTGGCCAAGGTCAAAGCGGCCGAATACGCGACCCAAAAGGGTGTGGAAACATTAATTGGCAACGGAGAGAGGCGGGGCATCATGGTCGGAGCTTTGCGAAGAAATTTTTACGGGACAAGATTTATGGCTAAAAAAATCTAATATGAAAACCAAAGTTACAATTATCGGTTTCGGCACGATGGGTAGGGCCATAGCAAAGGCCTTGTCCGGCAATGACCGCACAGTCAAAGTTTTTAGCGTCGAAAAAAATATTAAAAACATGAATATTACGGGGAAAAATATAAGAAAATCAAATTTTTTAATCCTGGCTGTCAAGCCGCAAGACGCCAAAGAGGCAATTAAACAGGTCAAAAAATATTTTGATAAAAAGACAATCTTGATTTCGATTATGGCGGGAGTTTCAATCAAAAAACTTATTTATCTTTCGGGCCGTAAAAAGATTATAAGAATGATGCCGAACTTAGGACTATCCGTCGGACAGGGGATAGCCGTCTGGAAAGGGATGGGATTGTCAAAATCGGAAGCCAGGAAAGCAAAAAATTTCATAAATAAAATTACTGATAATTTTGAAGTTCAAGACGAGGACGTAATCAACAAAGCAACGGCTGTCTCCGGCAGCGGCCCGGCGTATTTTTTCTTGCTGGCGGATTGCTTGATTAAGGCGTGCGGCCGTCTTGGATTCACAAAAAACGAGAGCAGGCGGCTGGTGGAAAAAACATTTTCCGCTTCGGCCTTGCTGGCCCGGACAGGCGACTATTCTACTCTCGTAAAAAAAGTCGCTTCCAAAGGGGGCACGACGGAGGCGGCGCTCAAGGTTTTCCGCAAGAGAAATTTTGATAAAATCGTGTCCGAGGCGGTCCGGGCCGCCTATAAGCGTGCGAAAGAATTGGGCCATGCGTAAAAATATATTAGAACAATTACACAAGGCGAAAAAAGCTTCCGAAGAGCTGGGCCTGTTGCCCCATGCCAAGAGAATTTTAATTTTAAAAAATCTGGCCGGGGGATTGCGCCGGAACAAAAAAACAATTATCAAAGCGAATTTGAAAGATTTAAAAAAACTTTCAGCGAACGATCCGATGCGCGACCGGCTGCTTCTAAACGGCGAGCGCGTAGAAAACATGGCGAAAGAAATTGAAAATTTGATAAAAATGCCGGATCCGATCGGAGAAATATTCGATTGCCGGGACAGGTTCGGCCTCAAAATTTGCCGCAAAAGAGTGCCGATCGGAGTTATCGGCGTCATTTATGAATCACGGCCGAATGTGACGACGGACGTGGTTGCCATCTGCGTCAAAGCCGGCAATGCGGTGATTCTCAAGGGCGGGAAAGAGGCGAGAGAGAGTTATATCGTGCTTCATAACATTATAAAAAGAGCCCTGACTCTGTCGGGGGTCAGCCCTGATGCAGTCCAGTTTATTGATCCCAAAATAAAAAACGGGGCTCTCGATATCATCAAAGCCGACGGTTTGGTTGATGTGATAGTTCCGCGAGGCAGTTCTGGCCTGATTAATTTCGTTAGAAAAAATGCAACCGTACCGGTAATTGAAACCGGCGCGGGGGTCTGCCATACTTTTGTCGATTCAACAGCCAAGCTTGATCTTTCCGCTAGAATTGTTTTCAACGCCAAAACACAGCGACCCAGCGTCTGCAATTCGCTCGATACATTGTTGGTGCACAAAAATATAGCGGAAAAATTTCTTCCGATAATTTCTAAACTGTTGCTTCAGAAGCAAGTGGAGATTTTTGCCGATCCGAAAAGTTTTGGAATATTGAAAAATCGCTATCCAGCCGATCTTTTGAAAAGAGCCCGCGCTGCGGACTTCGGTCGGGAATTTTTGAGCCAAAAAATGTCGGTGAAAGTTGTTTCAAATATAGACGAAGCCATAAAACATATCGGTCGGTATTCCTCGAAACATTCCGAAGCGATTCTTTCGGAGGATAAGCAGAACTGTCAGAAATTCTTGGATGAAATTGACGCCGCGGTTGTTTACGTGAATGCTTCGACCCGGTTTTCCGACGGCTTTATGTTCGGACTGGGGTCGGAGATAGGAATTTCCACTTCCAAACTCCACGCCCGGGGCCCCATGGGACCCCAAGAGGTTACCACTTATAAGTGGATAGCGATTGGCAAATACTCCGTTAGAAAGTAAAAACTTGAATTTATTTTAGCTTCTCGATTCTCTCCCAAGGCATATCCCTTCTGCCGAAGTGGCCATAGGTGGCTGTTTTGCGGTAAATCGGACTGCGGAGGCCGAGGCGTTCAATAATGGCAAGCGGCCGAAAATCAAAATTTTTCTTTACCACTTCCGACAGGTCCTCACCTTTTTCGTTGACAGCTTCTATCATAAGTGGCTCGGCCATGCCGATAGCGTAAGCGACGGAGACGAGGACATCCTTGCCGAAACCGTTTGCAACTAGATTTTTGGCGACAAAGCGCGCCATGTAGGCGCCGGAGCGGTCCACCTTTGTCGCATCCTTGCCGGAAAAGCATCCTCCGCCGTGCGGGATGATTCCGCCGTAAGTGTCCACCATTATTTTCCTTCCCGTGAGTCCTGTGTCTGCTTCAAAACCGCCTTGCGTAAATTTGCCTGTCGGATTGACCAGAATTTTCACATTTTTCTTTTCTTCCTCGGAAAGAAAAGGGTTGATTATTTTTTCTGTGATTTCTTTTTTCACTTCCTCGATTTTTATATCGGGAGAATGTTGCGCGGAGACGAGCACGGTGTGCAATTTACCGTCGACATAAGTGACTTGTGTTTTGCCGTCCGGCTGGAGCCACTTTATTTCCCCGCCTTTCCTGGCTCTTTCCAGACGCTTGGCGAGCCTGTGTACCAGCACTACACCTTTCGGCAGAAATTTTTCAGTTTCATTGGTGGCGAATCCGTACATTATTCCTTGATCGCCGGCGCCGCCACTGTCCACCCCCATAGCTATATCCGGAGACTGAGTTACAATATTGGCGGATATTTGAAGCTCGTCATCATAACCTATTTCTTTATAAACATCACGGGCGATTTTTACGTAATTTACCTCGCCCTTGGAAGTAACTTCTCCGCCGATTACGAGTTTGCCGTGTCCGCCAAAAATCTCAACAGCGACCCGGCTTTTGGGGTCTTGCGCCAAATAAGCATCCAAAATAGTGTCCGATATTTGGTCGCAAATTTTGTCTGGATGGCCGGAGGTAACACTTTCAACTGTGTAGTTGTTGTTGTGTTTATAAAACATTAATAATACTAGTATATCATTATTAATATTTCTGACAACCGGCACACTCAATATTTTTTAAACAATTTTTTAACTTTAGCCAGTCGTTCCTCGGGTGAACCAACTATCTCAATAAATGGAATCTTGTGGTTTTTTAAAATGTCTCTAATTTTTTGGTCTATATCTTGCTGAAATTTTATATCAGTCATTCTCACGCCGTCGTCTTCAATCGTAAATTGCCCGCTGGGCAAATACACGACCAAGTCGTAATTACTAAATCTCGGTACCAACATTTTGGTGGCGAATTCAATCAGGGCCGATTCTTCAGAAAACAAATGATGGATATACGCAAGCAAATCTATGGCACAACGGTCAGCCACCCACCTGCTCTCCGTATTTTCTAACTCAATTTGTTTCGTAATCAGCCAACGCTCCGTTTCTGTTGTCGCGGTTTGGTCCAGGTTATATCCCGCTTCCTTGGCCAGTCGCGCCGCCTCAGGTAAAATTTTAAAATCGGGATAATGCTTATTAATTTGCCGGGCTAGGGTGGTTTTACCCACTCCTTGGGCGCCGGTAATCGCAATTTTCATTTTATTTTGTGCCGTTTCTCCAGCCAGATATGTATTTTTTCTGACGCTCGGAAAGCGTGTCTATCTTTATTCCTAAATTACACAATTTCAGAGCGGCGATTTTTTTATCCAAAATTTCCGGTAAAAGATGAACGGAATTGGAAAGCCTTCCCTTGTTTTCAAGAATAAATTTTACAGCCAGTATTTGATTGGCAAAACTCATGTCCATGACCGAGGCCGGGTGCCCTTCAGCGCTCCCGAGATTGACCAAGCGTCCACCCGCCAGTATGAACACTGTTTTACCGCTTTTCAACTCATAACTTTCCACAAAATCACGCAGAACTTTCCTGGATTTGGTAATTTTTCGGAGCGCGGGAAGATCAATCTCAACATCAAAATGCCCGGAATTTGAAATTACGCACCCATCCTTGATGTTCTTGAACGTTTCTAGCCCGACCACTTTGATATTTCCAGTAACCGTGCAGATAAAGTCCGCGATTTTCCCCGCCTCTGCCATCGGCATGACGCGGAATCCGTCCATCAGCGCCTCTATGGCTTTAACCGGATCAATTTCAGTAACAACGACATTTGCTCCCATCCCTCGCGCTCGCATGGCGAGTCCTTTTCCGCACCATCCGTAGCCGGCAATGATAAAAACAGAACCGGCGATCAGCTTATTCGTGGCGCGGATTATCCCGTCCAGTGTTGATTGCCCCGTGCCGTAGCGGTTATCAAAAAAATGTTTAGTCATGGAATCATTCACGGCAACAACAGGGAACAGTAGCGTCCCTTCTTTGGCCATCGATTTCAGGCGGGAGACGCCCGTGGTTGTTTCTTCCGTTCCGCCCAATATCTTTTTTGCCTGGCTTTTTCTGAAAGCGTGCAGTTCCGAGACCAAGTCTGCCCCGTCATCCATGGTAATATTTGGTCGCATATCAAGTACCTTGCGCAGATGCGCGAAGTATTCTTTTTTGTTCTCGCCTTTTTTGGCAAAAACAGGAATCTTGAAATTTTTTACCAAAGCCGCCGCAACGTCATTTTGGGTTGAAAGGGGATTAGAAGCGCACAATCCCACTTTAGCGCCTCCTTCCTTGAGCGCAATCATCAAATTGGCCGTTTCAGCTGTTACGTGGAGGCATGCTCCAACGGCAATATTTTTGAACGGTTTTGACTTTTTGAAAACAGAAGCGATGCCGGAGAGTACTGGCATGTCCTTTTTGGCCCACTCGATTTTAACCATTCCCTTTTTTGCCGAATTAACGTCTTTGATGTCGTATCTCATGATAGGTATTTTAACACAAAAACACTAAATAGATTTAGCCCCTTGCTATGAAAAATGAACATGCTATTATACCCACATGTTAGACAAGAAAAAGATAAAAGAAAAACTGGAAAGCGAAAGAGACGTTCTGCTCGAGCAGATGAAAGGCCTGGGCAGATTGAACGAGGAGACGGGCGAGTGGGAGACGACTCCGGAGGAGTTGGAATTTCCGGAATCGGACGAGAACGACAAAGCCGACCGCTTCGAGGATTTCGAGGCGCGTAGTTCGATGATGAAGCCCCTGGAAACGAGGTTGAGCAATATTTTGAAAGCGATCAAGGGGATTAATAGGGAATCTTTCGGCAAATGCGAGGTATGCAAAAAAGATATCGAGATGACGCGCCTGGAAGTGAACCCGGCCGCCCGCACCTGCAAAAAGCATTTGGACAGCATTTCGGAGGAAAGTTAATATCAGCAGCTTATGAGTTTTGCAAAAGTATATTCGGCGCAAGTCAATTTATTGAGGGGCGCAATCGTGACAATCGAAGTGGATTTGTCGAGAGGGCTCCATTCTTTCAGTGTGGTCGGACTGCCCGATAAAGCGGTGGACGAGTCCAAGGACCGGGTCAGCGGGGCCATCAAGAATTCCGGTTTCCAATCACCCAAGGCGAAGAACCAAAAAATAATCGTTTCTCTGTCGCCGGCCGATTTAAAAAAAGAAGGGCCGTTTTTTGATCTGGCTATCGCCATTGCCTATCTCCTGGCGGCCGGCGACATCAAGTTCGATTCAGAGAGGAAAATTTTTCTGGGAGAGCTTGGGCTCGACGGCACGCTCCGCGGAATCCGCGGGGCCCTGCCCTTGGCGCAGGAAGCCAAACGGATGGGATTTGAGGAAATTTACCTGCCAAAAGAAAATGCTGCTGAGGCGGCGTTGGTGGACGGTCTTGCGGTTTTCGGCGCGGGTAGTTTACGGGAAGTGCTAGAGCATCTTGATGAAAGCAAAAAGCCAGCGGAAGCCAGGCCGAAAAAAATTTCAATTCAGCCCCCGACCAAAGTAAATTATCAAAAAGAAGCGGCGCGCAGTGATTTTTCGGATATTCGCGGGCAGGAAGGCGCCAAGCGGGGACTCGAGATTGCCGCAGCCGGAGGGCATAATATCGCCATGTACGGTCCGCCGGGCACCGGCAAAACGATGCTGGCGCGGGCCTTTTCGCAATTATTGCCGGATTTGAGCATTGAGGAAGTTTTGGAAATTACCGGCATTCATTCGGTGGCCGGAAGCACGCGCGGAGAACTTGTCTGCTTTCCGCCCTTTCGCGCTCCGCACCACACTTCGTCCTACGTTTCCATCATCGGAGGGGGAACTTTTCCGAAGCCGGGAGAAGTGACGCTGGCGCACCGCGGAGTTTTGTTTCTGGACGAATTTCCGGAATTTGAAAAGAGGGTAATTGAATCGCTCCGCCAGCCGCTCGAAGACAATATCGTTTCCATTTCTCGAGCGCGTGGTTCGGCGATTTTTCCATCGAACTTTATTTTAGTGGCAGCCATGAATCCGTGCCCGTGCGGAAACGCCGGCAACAAACAAAAAGCCTGCATCTGCAAGCCGTCCGACCTCGACCGATATAAAAGAAAACTCTCCGGGCCGATCATCGACCGCATCGATTTGTGGGTTTCGGTCGGCAACGTTGATTACAAAAAACTTGGCGAAGAGGGAAGCGGGGAGACAAGCGGGAAGATAAGGGAGAGAGTGCTAAAAGCCCGAAAGATTCAAGAGGAAAGATTCTCCGCCCTAGGCGGATCCGCCTCTGGCGGAAAAAAATTGGGGAAAAACATCACGACCAACAGCGAGATGAATGTGAAAGAATTGGGGAGCATAGTGAAGCCCTCCAAGGAAGTGAGGGACTTACTCGACGATAGCGCCGAACGCTTGGCGCTTTCCGCCCGCGCCTATCACCGCGTGCTCAAAATTGCCCGCACGATCGCGGACTTAGAGAATTCCGAAACCGTCGAAGCCAATCATATTTTAGAAGCAATCCAATACCGGCCGAAGGTCACGCAGTAAAAGTTTGTTATAATTATATTATGCAAGAAGAAATAGAAACAAGGTTTTTAGAAATAAATAAAGATGAATTGGTAAAAAAGCTTATCTCACTCGGAGCTGTTGATAAAGGCGAGGAAAAGTTGGAAGAAATAATTTTTCACGCGGCGGATGGATCATGGGTTGGAAAAAGAAAATTTGTCCGTCTCCGAAAAACCAAAGATAAAATAAAACTGACTTATAAGGAAAATGTGGAGCAAACAGCCAGCAGCGCGCGGGAGATTGAATTTGAAATATCAGATTTGGAAAAATGCTCAAAATTTCTTGAGAAAATAGAATTGAAAGCAATGAGGCGGTTGGAGAAATACCGGCATACACTAGAACTCGGCGATGTGACTGTCGATGTTGATACTTGGCCGAAAATTCCGACTTATGTTGAAATAGAAGGACCATCAGTAGAATCTTTGAAAAATTTTTGTAACGAATTCGGTCTTGACTGGGAAAAAAGATTTGACGGCGACGCGCGAGAGGTCTTCAGACACTACGGTTTTGATTTAGATAAAATCGATGTAATTACCTTCAGTGAGTTTAAGCAAAAATAAGCAACCCCCTCTTAACTTGCGCTTTATTTTTTTGTTAGGAGTATAATTTAAACGGAAAGGGGAGGTGTACATGCTGAAAGATGGAGTTCTTGTCTGTGACAAGTGTGACCGGCCCATTTGGCCGGGACAGTTGCGGTCTATCTTCAAGGGCGAACATTACCACGTGGGCCCGAAGGACGGTCCCTTTGGGGAGAAGTCCTGCGAAGAGATGCATCACGAGGATTTACTCGCCAAGGAGTCAGGGGACGTTGCCATCGAGTTCACCAAGATGGCAGCCAGCACTTGTTGAGTTCGCCACGATCACGGCCGGTGCCCTAGCAGGCATCGGCCGCTTCACTTTTTAGACCCTTTTGAGTTATCCACAATTGCTTATTGACAGGTGAACGCTCGTTCACTTATACTTGTTTAAGTCGAGTTATTAGTTTAAACAAATATAAATTTATGTCACAAGAACAATATTTAAAAATGTTAGAGAGGGAAATACAAAAAATCAACAAGAAAATTGATTTGAAGATTCTCCAAGGAGAAAAGTATTTTAAAGAGGCGAGGGAACACAAACTGCTTCTGCAAAAAGTCCGCTATCACAGCAAGGGTCGCTTTTTCAGAAAGTTTTTTCCGTCATTTGCCGTTCTTTTCTAGCCGATGAAGAATCCATACCAAACAAAACTGGAGTTCTTCTACGAAAAGAACAAAAGAATGCCAACATATTCCGAAATGCTTCCGCTTTTTGGATTCAAATCAAAAAATGCGGTTTTCAAGGTGGTGGAGAAATTATTGGAAGCGGGCCTGGTAGCGAAAGATCACTTGGGTCGGTTGATTCCGACTGAGACCTTCGGCGAAGTACCGATGCTGGGCCTGGTCACGGCCGGTTTTCCGGCGACGGTGGAAGAAGAACAGGCGGAGACGGTGAACCTGGACGACCTTTTGATTAAAAACAAACCGCTGACTTATATGCTGGAAGTGGACGGGGATTCCATGATTGACGCGCATATCGAAAAAGGGGATATGGTGCTCGTGGAGAAAACAAATCAGGCGAAAGATGGCGATATAGTGATTGCCGAAGTGGACGGGGAATTTACGATGAAATATTTGCGAGAGAAAGGAAACAAGCGGTGGCTCGAACCGGCCAATAAAAATTACAAGCCGATTTATCCGGAGCATTCGCTTGACATCAACGCGGTCGTGAAAGCGGTAATCAGGAAATACTAGATATGATTCCTAGGGCAAAGAAAAATTTACATGAGTGTGCTTATCACCTAGATAAAATGGTAAGTGCTAATCATCTTGAAGATTTGGAAATAAGTTTTGCTGCATTTGTTAATTCAGCAAGAAGTGTTACATTCATATTACAAAAAGAATACAAAGACAATGAATCCTTTTTAAATTGGTATGGAAACTCTGATTTTTATAAGGACGGGAGATGGATTGGAAAAATAGAAGAACCAAAAGATTCAAAGATTTATCAAATGGCTCATGATGAACTTTGTAAATTTTTTGTAACTTTACGCAATCAAATTACAAAAGAAGGAATAAATGGTTTTGTTTGTAATACCAGAATATCTTCTTTTAACTCTAGCTCTGATCTTATTGACCGACCACCAAACTCCTCAATCCAAATAGGAGGAAACGGAATTTATTACTTAGTAGGAGAAAAAACCTCTAAAGAAGACCGAATTCCAGCTAGAACAAGGGCAAAAATAACAACTGAGGTATTTATAAAAGATACTCCTTCTGTTCACCTAGGAATAAGTATTCCCGATTCAGATAGACACATTATTGGCCTCTCGGTAAGATATTATGAATACCTAAAATCTCTCGTAGAAGAATGGACCGGAATAATCAATAAATCCTAATGAATATAAAACTTAAAAAACACCCTCTCGGGTGTTTTTTAAGTTTGTCTCGAGACAAAAATTATGCAATCGAGTCCTTCAAACCTTTGGCTGGTCGGAATTTTGGAACTTTCTTGGCAGCTACTTTGACTTGCTCTCCGGTTTTTGGATTGCGAGCCATGCGAGCGGCGCGCGCCTTGACGGAAAAGATTCCGAAGCCGGCGATTGAAACCTCGCCTCCCTTTTTCAAGGTGTCGATGATGGCGTTAAACAGACCATCAACGATTTCCTCCGCTTGGACCTTTGTTCCGCCCAATTTTCCATGTACCCATTCGGCTAATGCTTGTTTATTCATATATTTTTAGGTTATTTTTATAATTCTTTCGACCGTGCCTCGCCGTAGCTTATGCGTAGGCGGGCCTTTTGCCCTTATAATTACTACCCCCTCATTATATATCAAGGGTTTTTTAAGGCAAGCCCGCACACTTACTTGCAAAATGCGCCTTTGGCGCATTGTAATCAATATTTTGAAAGTAGGTGTGGGGGCAAGGGCTGTATAAATTGATTTTTTAGGTCGTGCATTGTGCTCGGGATCAGAATTAGGGGAACAATAACTCCTTTATAATGAGAGGTCCAGGTGTAATAAAAAAAGAAATGAGGCAAACTGCAAAAATTATCCTAGATGGGCTGTCAGGGGATCGGCGTATGAAACGATAAAGCGAAAGAATGATAAAAATAACATTTAACATAATTGTTAAAATAAAAATTGGATATTGAAATCCAAATTCCCCTCTTGGTCCCCCTACCACATAAAAAAGATTTATTAGGGTGGGTATTCCCCCAAAAAAAGAAAGATCACATAGCTTTTTTTTAAAAAACATTGGTTTTGAAACTTTCAGCAGAGGAGTTTCCATATAATTTTACTTGCTCATTATATATCAAGGGTCTTTTAAGGCAAGGGCTAATGATATTTTGTTTTTAAGCAGGATTTCTGCCTTTCTTTAAAAGAAAAACACAAAAATTAAAGAAATAAGGCAAAGAATCAAGATTATTTTAGAAGGCTTTGGGGAGAGATTATTAGATAAGGGATTATTGGCAAATTGAAAGAGCCAAGAAATCACAAAGATACCATTTAAGACAAGTATCGGTGGGTTAGTCACAAAACCAATCCAGTTATCACCACCAAACCCCATTTTTATGTAAAAGATATTTACCAAAATCGAAACTATCCCCAAGACAGAAGCCCCGGATATTTTCCTCTTTAAGATATTGGTTTTTGAATTTTCAACAGGAGGAGTTTCCATATGATTTTACTTATTTATCATTCTTTGGAGCTCTACTTCGCCGAGCGGGTGGTCGTCTTTTGAAAGTTTGAAACTTTCTTTCATTTCGAGCCAGAAATCCTTTCTGTATTTCATATTAATGAGAGCAATTATCAAAGCAGCTAGACAGGCGCCGGAGAGTGCCAGGAGCATATCTTTTTGCGCGTCCCAAATATCGCCTTGGCTGCCCAAGAAAGCCAATCCGGCGGCCGGGTTTACGCTCTTGGCCGTCTGCCATTCGATAATCTCATAGATGGCCGAAAACGAACCCCAAAGGTCAATCGGCAGAAGATAGGACCAAAATCCTTTTGCTTTTGCCAGCCGCATGAACACTTCCCGGACCGGATAGAATATCAAAAATCCGCTGGAAAAATGAACTAGCCGGTCGTACATATTTCGGCTCTCTCCTAGCCAATCCTGGAGTGTGAAACCGAAGGGGACATGCGCGTAAGTATAATGCGAGCCGATAACGTGCAGAATGAGAAATATTGTTATGAGAGTATAGGAAACTTTTGAGAGCTTGAAATAATAGCCCAAGAGGAGAACAATCGGGACAAAAATAAAAACCAGATAATTTTCGAGCAGCCAATCATGCGGATAAACCGGATTAATCGCCGCCCAAACCCAAACCGCGAGAAAAGCGACAATCAAAAACCAATGATATTTTGTCATAACAACATTATATCAATGTGGTTTGAGATAAACAATTTTTATCTGGCGTATTCGATGATTCGCGTCTCGCGGATGACCGTCACTTTAATTTCTCCCGGATATTTCAGTTCCTGCTCTATTTTCATGGCGATATCGCGGGCCATGAGCTTGGCTTCGGCGTCGGAAATTTTCTCCGGCGTGACGAAAATGCGGATTTCGCGTCCGGCCTGCAAGGCATATGATTTTTCCACGGCCGGGAAGGCGTTTACCAAGGCCTCGAGGTCCTGCAAGCGTTTCAGGTAGTTTTCCACCGAGTCGCGCCGAGCTCCCGGGCGTCCGCCGGAGATGGCGTCAGCCGTCTGGACGATGACCGCTTCAATCGTTTCGTAAGGATAATCTTCGTGGTGGCTCTTCATGGCGGTGATGATTTTTTCATCCGCCCCGAACTTCTGCAAAATGCGCATACCGATTTCAATGTGCGTGCCTTGCACCTCATGGTCGAGCGCTTTGCCGATATCGTGCACTAGGGCTCCGGCCTTGGCGACTGCAACGTCCGCGCCCAATTCCTCGGCAATCATGCCGGCGATATGCGCCATTTCAATGGAATGCTGGAGAACGTTTTGCCCATAGCTGGTGCGGAAATACAGCCGACCGATAATAGCGATGATGCGCGGATCAAAATTAAAGATTCCGCACTCGTACACCGCCTGCTCGCCTTTTTCCTTGATTATTTTATTGATTTCTTCCTTGGCTTTCTCCACCAACTCTTCAATCTTGGCCGGCTGGATGCGTCCGTCCAAGATCAGATTCTCTAGCGCCAAACGGGCGACTTGCCTTCGGATTGGATCAAAAGATGAGATAATAATCGAGCCGGGCGTATCGTCCACAATCAATTCCACTCCGGCTGCCCGCTCAAAAGCGCGTATGTTGCGTCCTTCTTTCCCGATAATTTTTCCTTTGATTTCATTGTTCGGGATGGTTACTGTCGTGGTCATCAGCTCGGAAGCGGTGCTGGAAGCCAAACGCTGGATGGAAGTCGCCAGAATATCCTTTGCTCGCCGGTCCAACTTTTCCTCATTGCTGGTTTCGAGCTTCTGTATTTTGACCATTATGTCTTCCTCGTATTTTTTCTCCACGTCTAGCAGGAGCTCTTCCTTCGCTCCTTCCTCCGTCAATTTCGCCACCCGCTCCAATTCCGCTATTTTTTCTTCTTCTAATTTTGAAACCTTTTCCTGAATCTTTTTTATTTCCTCCACCTTGAGCTTGATATTTTCCACTTCTTTATTCACTTCAACCTGCCGCGCGTCCAAGAACTCGTCTTTTTTGATGAGCCGTTTTTCCGTTTCCCGGAATTCCTGATCTTTTTTCTTTTCTTCCTCCTTTAAATTGACCAGCTGCTCTTCCGATTTTTTCTTCGCCTCATCGGTGATTTTTTGCGCCTCTTCCTTGGCGCCGACCATCATCTGCTTGATGTCTATCTCAATAGATCTCCTCTTTCCCAGGGCGACGATGACGCGGAGATAGTAGCCGATGCCCATGCCCAAAAGAAGGACTCCGACTCCGATTAGAATTACTATTATTGTTACACTCATAAGCTTTGCGCGAGCTTACAAGAACAAACCACTATATTTTTACCCGCCTGCATTCGCTATGCTGAAAGCATTGCGGACAGGGTTTTATTTCTTAGAACAATAAAGATTTGATTTCTCCTTAAACACTTCATAATATATGGAATATTCCCGCGAACCCGACTTTGATTAAGAAAAATAATTTGTAAAATTCAACACCAACAGTATAACAAATAGTTCTTTTTTTGTCTAGTCGTTTTGCTTAGTAGCTGGAGCTTTTGATTTGGTGACTATCTCGTCCACAAGGCCGTATTTCTTTGCCTCCTCCGCGTCCATGAAAAAATCCCGCTCCACGTCTTTTTCTATTTGCGCGAGTTGCTTCCCGGTGTTCTTGGCCAGGAGCTTGTTTAGGGTGTCCTTGGTTTTCAAAATATGCTTGGCGGTAATCGCGATATCCGTCGCCTGGCCTTCCACTCCGCCGAGCGGCTGATGAATCATCACTTCGGCGTTCGGCAGGATGAATCTTTTCCCTTTTTTGCCGGCCGACAGTATTATCGCTCCGCCGGAGGCGGCCAGGCCGACGCAGAAAGTGGAAATATCCGGACGCACGTGATTCATCGTGTCCACGATAGCCATCGTGGAAGTCACCGATCCGCCGGGAGAGTTCACATAAAGATAAATATCTTTCTTGGCATCTTCCGATTCCAGGAAAAGCAACTGGGCAATCACGATATTGGCGGTATGGTCGTCGATTGGCCCACCCAAAAAGATAATCCGCTCACGCAGGAGGCGGGAGTAAATATCGTACGCCCTTTCCCCGAACTGGCTTTTCTCAATAACTGTCGGTATTAACATAGCCCCTATTATAGTCCTATTTTTAATCTTTTCAAGCCCTTATTTTTATGAGAGTTTTTCCACTTGCCCTGTCTTGGCGGGCGTGCTAACATTCTACCCAATGTGTAAAATGAGAAAAAATCCGAATACCAAGCAGATTCCGCTCCGTTATATTTTCTCCTTTTTTCTTCCTATTATTCAAAAGTCCCGACCGCGGGGCTATTTTTTTGTCTTTTTACAATCATGAAAACGGCGGAGCTAATTTTGAAAGACGGAACAAGACATAGGGGCCGAAGTTTCGGCGCGGAAAGATCTATGGCGGGGGAGGTTGTCTTTGCCACGGGCATGGTGGGCTACCCCGAAGCGCTGACCGATCCGTCGTTTCGGGGTCAGATTTTAGTCCTAACCTATCCTTTGGTCGGGAATTACGGCGTACCCAAAAAAGAATTTTGGGAGTCGGGAAAAATCCAGGTTTCCGGGCTGATTGTTTGCAATTATATAGACACGCCGTCGCATTATGCTTCGCGGATGACTTTGGGGGAGTGGTTCAAAAAGGAAGGAGTGCCTTTGTTGGAAATTAAAGATACCCGAGCCCTGACGCAGAGATTGCGAAGCGAAGGCGTTATGCTGGGGAAAATCGTTTTCTCCCACCACCCCGCCCTAAAGGGTACCCCTCCTCGGGCAGGAGGGGAGGATCCCGGATTTGAAGACCCGAACCTGAGGAATTTGGTGGCGGAAGTAAGCACAAAAAAAGTTGCGTTTTGGGGCGCGGGCAAAGAAACTGTTGTGCTTTTGGATTGCGGGGCAAAACAAAATATTATCCGGAGACTAGCGGCCAGAGGATTTCAAGTCGCGGTCGTGCCCTGGAACACCGATGTGGTCAAACTCGATTTTCCGTTTTCGGCCGTGGTTGTTTCGAACGGTCCCGGAGACCCGAAGAAAGTAAGAATCGCGATCCATAACGTAAAAAAAATTATCGCTAAAAAAATTCCCGTGCTTGGCATCTGTTTAGGCAACCAAATTTTGGCTCTGGCTTCGGGCGGAACTACCTACAAATTGAAATTTGGTCACCGTAGCCAAAATCAACCCGCCGTAGAGAAAAGCACAGGCAAATGTTATTTGACAACGCAAAATCACGGCTTCGCGGTTGGCAAAATCCCCGCGGGGTTTCGAGAATGGTTTTATAACGCCAATGACGATACCAATGAGGGAATTATCCACAAAGAGTTGCCGATAATGTCTGTGCAATTCCACCCCGAAAGTTCGCCCGGGCCGCTCGATACCGATTGGGTGTTCGATTATTTTTTTAGAAAAGCAAAAATATATGCCCAAAAATAGATTCAAAAAAATATTGATTCTGGGTTCGGGCGCGCTCAAGATCGGCGAAGCCGGGGAGTTCGACTATTCCGGCAGTCAAGCAATCAAGGCCTTAAAAGAGGAGAAAGTCAAAGTTGTTTTGGTCAATCCGAACATTGCCACATTCCAGACTTCCAAGGATTTTGCCGATGAAGTGTATTTTTTGCCGGTGGACGAATATTTCGTGGAAAAAGTAATCAAGAAAGAGCGTCCGGATGGGGTTCTGTTGTCGTTCGGCGGGCAGACGGCGCTCAATTGCGGATTCGCGCTGGCCCAGAGGGGCGTGCTGGAAAAATATAACGTGAAAGTTCTCGGCAGCCCGATTCGGTCGATTGAGCTGACCGAAGACCGGGAAAAATTCGCCGAGCATTTGCGTAAAATAAATGTCCCAGTTCCGCCCTCCGGCAGCGCGACTAACTTAAAAGAAGCGAAAACGGTTGCGCAAAAAATTGGTTTTCCGCTGATGGTTCGGGCCGCTTTTGCCCTAGGCGGGCAAAAATCCGGAGTGGTTAATAACGAAAAAGAGCTCCTGGAAATAGTTGGGGGAGCGCTTTCTATATCTCCGCAGGTCCTGATTGAAAAATATTTGCATCATTTCAAAGAAATTGAATATGAGGTTGTGCGCGACAAATCGGGAAACTGCGTTACGGTATGCAATATGGAAAATTTGGATCCGCTCGGAATCCATACAGGGGACTCCATCGTGGTGGCGCCCAGCCAGACATTGAATAACGAGGAATATCATAAATTGCGGGAAGCGAGCATAAAAATCGTACAAAGTCTGAAGATAGTCGGCGAGTGCAACGTGCAGTTTGCGCTTAATTCGAAGCCACAAAATGGCGAGCTTGACTATTTCGTGATAGAAGTGAACGCGCGCCTTTCTCGCTCCAGCGCGCTGGCTTCAAAGGCCACCGGTTATCCGCTCGCTTATGTGGCCGCCAAACTTGCTTTAGGGTACAATCTGCTTGAAATAGAAAACAAAATTACCAAAGTAACCCAGAGCTTTTTCGAGCCCGCACTCGATTACGTGGTGGTTAAAATGCCGAGATGGGACTTGGCAAAATTTGACGGCGCGCTTTTACATATAGGCAGCGCGATGAAATCAGTCGGAGAGGTAATGGCTATCGGACGAAGTTTTGAGGAAGCATTGGAAAAAGCTGTACGCATGAGTTCAGACATTGTCGAGAGCGTGACAGATAACAATTTTAACAATAAGAAAGATTTAAAAAAATTTTTGAATATAGCGACCCCAAAAAGAATATTTGCCATAGCGGAAAACATGAAAAAGGGGATGAGTGTTGAAAATATTTACAATATAACCGGAATTGATCCGTGGTTTTTATATAAGGTACAAAACATTATAAATATAGAAAAAAAGTTTTTAAAAAATAAAATTTTGAATAGAGAAACTCTGCTAGTTTTGAAACAGAATGGCTT
>Ga0209211_10004064_pt1 | contig 23180 bp, 16 predicted proteins | sample RifGroA2_FD_183992 | JGI IMG/M metagenome (GOLD analysis project Ga0209211, IMG submission 183992) | Groundwater microbial communities from Rifle, Colorado, USA - Groundwater A2 (SPAdes) (version 2) | ecosystem: Environmental > Aquatic > Deep subsurface > Groundwater | place: Rifle, Colorado...
CAATGATAAAATTTTCGGAGTTAATTGATAAAAAACCAATATCTTGCGAGGTTTTAAAACGCCCAAATCTATCAATTGGTCCAATTAATAAAGTTGGTGTAAATGATAGGAAATTAAAATAACTTACAAAATCAGCCATTTTTTCATTAGGAGCTTTATCCATATAATATCCGATTATACGAAAACTGGCGTAAGAAAGTCCAGCAAATGATAATATATTGTTGAGCTTAAATGGATAAAAATCAAATCGAATATCAAACTTTACCAGAAGCATTGGTAGAAGTAAAATTAAAATTCCCCAAATTTTATTTTTAAATTTAAAAATATCTGATATTATGTAGGTTGCAAAATAAGAAAACAAAATCAGTGAAATAAAATGATATGGTTTCGGGAAAATAACAGCTAAAAACAAAATATTTAACGCTACTAATAAGTGTTTGTAATAATTTGACTTTAAAAAATATTTTGATAACGCTATAATCGTAATGAAAATAGCCATTATTATGAAAAATTCAAAAGAACTAAATGGGAGCATAATTAAAATTGCTGATAAACAAATTGAACAGAAGAACCGGTTTTATTATTAGGATGCTCATTTAGTGGCGAATACAAATAATATAAACAAAACACAATCAATGTGTATATTACAATGTTTAAAAAAAAGCGTATTGAGTTTGTTATTTTCATTTTGCCAAATTATAAGTTTCAATTATAAATTTATCTACTTTATACCAACCATAGCTACTTAGGTGCATAATGTCTGTTAAAATGCCATTATCAAATGTTGTTGAGTCTGAATTCCAAAAGCTTAAACATGAAAAATTGTTTAGTGATATTTCAGATTCCAAAGATTTTATAAGAGGAGTTAATTCATTTGAATTTCTATAGTAACAAGGATTTATTGGTAAAATAATAAATGATGCCTTTGTTTTTTTTGTCTTTAATAATTTTACAAGCATCTTAAAATCTTTTAATTCTTGATTTATTTCGTCTTTAACTATTGAAACAGTGCTTGTTCTTCCTTTTATATAATTATTAAAATATTCATTATAAATAAACCAATTATTATTAGTACAACTTTCAATTTGTTTTTGTTTGCTATATGTAAATAAACTATCCCAATTAATTATGAAAGAATCAGATATAATCGGAAGCCTATCATGTCTTTTATTCTTAATTTTTAAATTATTACTTTGTAATTTTAATTTAACGTTGTTAAGTGTTTTACATGTTTTAATAAAAGGGAAATAGACGATTTTATGCAAAAAACTCTCAGATAATTTTTTTTCAAAATATAAAATTTTCAAACTTAAATCAGGATTTATAATTTTATCATAGAATGATGAAATTCGTTCAATCTCATACTGTTTAAAATTAGCAATAGAATCGTTATTAATAATTGAGTTTAAAAACCGTGATGAATTAAACTCTAAAAATAACGAAGCAGTAGTCCCATTTGCAGTTTCTGAAATAAACCATCCAGGCGAAAGAATTATAACAATAGGAGCATTATTCAAGCGATTTTCGTTAGCAAGCAATTGTGAATAAATCGAAAAACATTGATTTCCTGCATGTCCAACGGCACGTAGTTTCGTTTTAAAGTTTTTGGTAATGAAATTATAAGGTGTTGCTTCGGTGTTTACACCAAGTTCTGAAGAGCCTAGTAAAAAAATATTCTCGGAATTTGAATTACTTAATAAAAATTGTTCCTCATAATATTGATTTCCTTGAAAATTTTCAATATAGTGATAAGTAGAATCTATTGAATAATTCGCACTTCTGGGTTGGAATAAAAATGAATTTATATTAGTTTTAAAAACAATAATTACAAGTAAAGTAATAGCAAAAAATAGCGGTAAAAAGTATATAAAAAAACATTTTTTCATTTATTGTAACTATATCTTTTTCAGCGTTTCTGTAATAATATTTATTGTATCAAGATTTTCTTCTGTTATTAAATGTTGAGAGATTTTTTTTCCAATTTTCTCTTCAATTGATACTAATAAGTCAACCACAGTAATTGAGTCTAAAAGCTTTGATTTTATAAGAGAGCTATCAAAATCAACCTTGACAAATGCAAGATTCATTATTTCGTTTTGTATAAATATTTTTAAATCGTTCATTTTATATTTTATAAATTATTGATTCATTTTCAATTAAATACTATATCTTTAAATCGTACATCTTAAATATTACATTTTACATAACTGTTATGGTACAGGGTCATAACCACTTCCACCCCAAGGATGACACGAAAAAACTCTTTTTACAGAATAGTAAAAACCTTTAAACGGGCCATGTTTTTTCAAAGCCTGAATAGAATATACCGAACATGAAGGATTATATCTGCATGAGTTTGGTAAAATTGGCGACAATGTATATTGATATATTTTTACTAATAATATTAAAAACCAACTAATTAATTTCATCTGTTTTTTTTTGACACTGATTTACCCTGTTAGATAATTATCTTATTTAATTGTATATTCATTTATTAAAAGTTATCTCACAGGGTGAATGCGGATTATTATGATTTTTTTTGCCTCAGATTACGCTAATTATCACAGATTTGCTTCAAAGATTTTCTTATTAGAATTAACATAGAATAAACAACCGTTGGTTGTTTTAAATCTGTGAACATAGCGAAGCGACTCACGAATGCCTTTAAAAATATGCGATTTATGAGTAAAATCTGTGTAATCTGTGGCAAGGTCTTCTAAATAATCATTCATTCCTTTATTCTTCATATTCTTTTCTAATCTGATTCAAAATTAAAATTATTTTACTTTCAATTTCACTATATTCTAATATTTCTGTTGAAATATAGAGAAACGAAAGAATTAGCTTCTTATTTTTATTATTTAAAACTTCGTAAATAATTTCTTTATTTTTTCTGTAAGATTCTTTAATTCTACGTTTTATAAGATTTCGATCAACGGCATGTTTATGTTTTCTTTTTGAAACCGAAACGAGCATTTGAACCGGAAAATCAGATTCATAACTTTCTTCCTTATAAAATATCTTAAAGGGATGTTTAAAGATAAACTTATCGCTATTAAATAATTTATCAATAAATATTTTACTACGTAATATTTCAGACTTTTTTAAACTTTGAGACATTAATTCGATGAAAAATAATTTAATAGAAATAACAAAAATAAAAAAAGGGAGCGTAACTCCCTTTATAAAAAGTGTTAATATTATTATTTCCCTGCTTTATTAGCTTTTTTAATGTATTGTTCAATAGCAGCAGGCATAGATGGTGCAGTTGGGTTTGGAGCTTGTATATCAAGTCTTAATCCAGCATCAGAAACGGCTTTTGCTGTAGTTGGTCCAAATGCCGCAATAGCTGTTGTATCTTGTTTAAAGTTTGGAAAGTTTTGTGTTAATGATTTAATTCCTGAAGGACTAAAGAAAACCAAAATGTCGTAATTTACATCAGGAATGTCTGACATATCACAACTTATTGTGTTGTATATTATGGCTTTAGTATATTTTATTTTATTTTTATCTAAAAGTTGAGGAATTTCTTGTTTGTGAATTTTTGACAAAGGAACTAAATAGTTTTCATCTGGAAACTTTTTGATAGAATCTATAAGTTCTTCAAATTTGCTTTTTCCATAGAATATTTTTCTTTTCCTATATACAATATATTTTTGAAGATAGTAAGCAATGCTTTCAGAAATACAAAAATATTTTGTTGTATCAGCAACTGTAATTTTTAATTCACTACAAATTCTAAAAAAATGATCAATAGCTGTTCTGCTAGTAAAAATTAGTGCTGTGTAATCAGGAATATTGATTCTTTCTTGCCTGAATTCTTTTGAACCGATGCCTTCAATCCGAATAAATGGTCTAAAATCAATTTTGATATTATACTTTTCAGCTAAATCAAAATAAGGCGATTTTTGTGTTTCTGGCTCAGGCTGAGAAACCAATATTCTTTTAATTTTCAAGTCTTTAAAGTATTAAGGTCAATACTTAGTAATTTATCGAAATTACCTAAATAATTAAATATTAATTATTATTAGTTTATATATTACTAATAGAGGTAATATTTCGAGCACGCAAAGATACAAAAAGCTATAGAATATTGAAAAATTTACTTTACTACAAATTTGTAAGCCACGTATTATTCTCATAATAAATACAATGAAAAGAATTACAAACCCTGAATAAACAATAGCATTAGTATAATAAATTGTCGAATAAGCTAGTGCTATTATAATGGGAATCAAAAATATCCCTGCAATTCTGTTGAATTGAAAAACATTATATAAATATTCAGAATAAGAAGCTGAATCAAGAAAAATATAACCAAGAATTTTATAAACAGCATATTTTATTAGATAAATGGACACAATTGATACACTAATTAATATAAAGAGAAGGAAATTATTTTTAGAAAATCCAGAATTTGCAAAAAAATCGTTGCACAAAACTACAAAAAGCGAAAAACTAAGAATAAACAATATGTTTGAAATAAATGACAATCTTTGATTGACAACATTATTTTCTTTAAATAATTTTATCGCATGTTGATAACTCCATAATGATTTAATAGAATCAGAAAAATATCTACTATATAATATTCTTAAGATAGTTGTAATAGATAAAACAACAATTAAGATTGCTAAAAACCAATCTGCATTTTTGGATTTTATATAATTTGCTGTATTAATGCTTTTTATTGTTTTTATTTCACTTTGGTATGCCTTAGAACTATCAGTTTTATTTGTGATAATTTTAGCAATTGTATTTTTTTTCAATGAAATATTTTCATTGTCATATAGTAAGAATGTTTTTTGGAAAGAATAATTAATAGAGTCGTTTCCTGTTGAATAATCATAGTTTGTAACAATTATTTCAGGTTTATATGATAATTCTTGGAGTTCATTATTTTTTGAAAAAAAAATGGTATCTATCTTAATTTCAGCATATTCAGAAATATTATTTTTTATTGAAATAGAATCCTTAAAAGTCAATTTAACAGAATCGATTTTTTTGATTAATGCTGAAGTATCTTTTGAAGCAGATTTTATAGAATCACTTTTCTTAATAACTGTTATACTATCTTTTTTTGGTTTAATAACTTTTGATGTATCAGTATTATTAATTAAAGAGGTTGTATCCTTAATTGTTTGAGGGATAGGAGTAATTGTACTGTCAGGTACTTGGGCTAAGTTCAATTGTATCAAGTTTTTACTTTTTTTTTTGATTTTTGTTTTTAAAGCTTTGAATTTTAAGTATTACCTTTTATGAAGTCCACATTCTTTTGTATCAGGGTTTTCCCACCACCATCTGCCAGAACGAATATCTTCGCCATATTCGACAGGTCTTGTGCATGGCTCACACCCAATACTTGGATAATTTTTATCATGTAAAGGGTTATATGGAATTTTTTCGTTTTTGATATTGTCCCAAACCATTTCGTTTGTCCATTTATAAAGAGGATTAACTTTTAAAATATTATTTACTTCGTCAAATTCAACAAGATTAATTTTGTTTCTTGTTGTTGATTGGTCTCTTCTTAAGCCATTTATCCAAATTTTATTTTCTTTTAATGCTCTTTTTAATGGTTCAATTTTTCTAACATTACAGCATAATTTTCGATTTTCAATGCTTTCGTAAAACAGATTTATTCCTTTTTCGTTTACCATTTTTTCAACTTCATTATTGTCGGGAAAATATACTTTAATTTTTATCTTAAATTTCGATTCAGTTCGTTGAATAAGTTCATAAGTCTCTTGAAACATTCGACCAGTATCTAAAGTTATAATTTTAATACTTTTATCTGTTTTAGCAATTTCTGCTGTTAAAACCTGATCTTCGGCGCCCATGCTTGTTGTAAATACTACTTTATCAGGATATTCGTTTGAAAAATATGATAATATTTCTGATACTTTTAGGTTTTGAAGTTTATCGTTTAATTTATTTGGCAGTTCTTTCATAAGAATTGTTTAGAAAGTAAAATTAGAAATTATTTAGAAATTCCTTTATTATTTTTGCTTTCGATTTACCAACAAAAGCTACTAATGTCTCAATATCAGCGAGTTTTATTTCTTCTATTGATTTATAATTTTTCCAGAGTTTAGCAACTGTTTTATCACCAAGTCCATGAATATCGTTTAAGATGCTTTTATTAAATTTTTCGGAACGCTTATCTCTGTGAAATCCAATTACAAAACGATGTGCTTCATTTCTAATATGCTGAATTACTCTTAATGTTTGAGACGTTTTTTTAAGGTAAATAGGATATTTATCGTCTGGGAAAAATATTTCTTCAAGCCTTTTTGCAACTCCAATTACAGCCATATTTCCGTAAATATTAAGCTCTTTAAGTGCATCAACAGCAGCGTTTAATTGTCCTTTACCTCCATCAATTATTATAAGTTGCGGAAGCTCAGCATTTTCTTCTATTTTTCGTTTATATCTACGGTAAACTACTTCGTGCATTGATGCAAAATCGTTTTGTCCTTCAACCGTTTTAATGTTAAAATGCCGATATTCTTTATTTGCAGGTTTGCCATTTACAAAAACAACACATGATGCTACAACGCTAGTTCCTTGAATATTAGAAATATCGAAACATTCTATAATTGCAGGATTTTCTTTAAGTCTTAAATCTTTTTTAATAATTTCTAAAACCGAAGAAACTTTTTCTTCTTTTTTCTCGGTTAACGAGCGGTTTAATTTGTCTTGTTTGTAATACATTAAGTTTCTGTGTGATAGCTCAAGTAGCTTAATTTTGTCGCCAATTTTTGGGACAATAATTTTTGCATCACAAAATTCTAATTCAACATGCTCAGGTAGAATAATTTCGGGAGAATTGCTGTGTAATTTTTCTCGTATTTCGGGAATAACAATTTGTAAAATTTCTTCATTAGTTTCTTCAAGTTTTTTCCGAACTTCTATGGTATGTGTCTGAATGATTGCACCGTCTATAATTTTTAAATAATTAACAAAGGCTTCCTTCTTATCATTCAATATGTTAAACACATCAACATTGTTGATTTGAGGATTTACAATAGTGGATTTTACTTGATATTTTTCAAGAATTTCTATTTTTTCTTTTATCATTTGAGCTTCTTCAAATTTATATTCTGATGCAAAATCTTTCATAATATTTTTCAACGATAATTTTACATCGTGAATATTGCCTTTTAAAATTTGTTTAATATTATTAATTGTCTGATTATATTGAGTTTCACTTTCAAGTCCAGTACATGCTGCAAGACAATTTCCAATATGATATTCAAGGCAAACATTGAATTTTTTTTGTTTAATATTTTCAGTTGTAAGACTTAACTTACAAGTTCTATATTTGAAAAGTTGACGTATTAAGTCTAAAAGCGTTCTGTACATTGTATAAGAAGCATAAGGACCAAAATATGTTGAACCGTCCTTTATATAATTTCTAACCGAAATAATTCTTGGAAATGACTCATTTTTAATACATATCCATGGAAATGTTTTATCATCTTTTAATAAAATATTGTAGCGAGGTTGATGTTTTTTAATCAGATTATTTTCGAGCAACAATGCGTCTTGTTCAGAATCAACAACAATATATTTTATCTCAACTATCTTTTTTACAAGTATTTTGGTTTTATAACTATCGTGATTTTCTTTGTGGAAATATTGGCTTACACGTTTTTTTAAATTCTTAGCCTTACCAATATAAATTATTTTTCCGGCTACATCAAAATATTGATATACACCCGGTTTGGGTGGAATTGATTTAAGCGTTTCTTTTATTTTTAAAGATTCCAATTTTATTTTTTACAATATTGCTCCAAATAATGTCCAGCAGTTCATTGCCATATCAAAATTGCCTTTATAAGCATAAACTAAACCTCTGTTATTCCATGCTTTATAATGTAAACTGTCTAAAGAAATTGTTTTATCAAAATCGTTTTCAGCCTCGTTTATTTTTTGAAAATTCATAAAGCAATTTCCTCTGTTGAACCAGCCTTCGGCATCGTTTTTATTTATTGAAATTGCTTTATCAAAATCTTGATAGGCTTTGTTATAATCTATTTTATTTTTTTCTGTAAAACCATAATAATGAGCAAGTCCTCTGTTTATGTAACCTAGCGATTTATTTTCATTTTTTAATATAGAATGAGTAAAAAGCGATTCGCCAGTTTTCCAAATCATTGAATACCTAGATGTAAGTATTGAAAAGATTATACCAATAACTAAAGTAAAATAAATAAATATTTTGGAGTTTTTCCTAAACAGTGTATATAATAAACTTCCAATAATAAAAAGTAAACCTATATGAGCTATATAAGCATATCTGTCAGCAGTTACAACTCTTCCAGAGGCAATGACTTGTAAAAAGAAAAATATTCCAAATAGGTAAATTAATGATCCGGTAATTATTATTTTATTTTTCCTGAATTTATAAACTAAATAAATCAAGATAATTAACACTAAAACAGAAATATAATATGGTATTGGAAGCCATCCGTTTGACTTTAATGGAAAATAATAAGTTGGAGATAAGTCAAAAGGAAATACAAGCTTATAAATATAGAAAATGAATGAATAAGTCCCCAAGCAAATCTGGTCGAGAAGCGAATAATTTTCTTCAAATTTATAAATGTTACCTCCAGTCTTTAGTACAGAGTAAGTAATTATTCCAAAGATTAATGAGATTAAAAAATATGGAATTAATTTTACGAAGACTTTTTTAATTGAGCTTTTGTCAATGTAGTAAGCAAGAGCTAAAATTATTAATGGTAAAGTAACTGCAGAGGTTTTCGAAAAAAGAGAAATAATAAAAAATATTAATGACGCAAAATACCATTTTAGATTGTTTGTCTTTGAAAATAAGTAGTTTGTAAAAGATAATAAAGACAGTAAATAGAAAAAAACATAAAGAACATCTTTGCGTTGAGAAATCCAAACAACTGACTCGACTCTTAAAGGATGAATTGCAAATAATAATGCGACAAAAAAAGCAATGCTAATATTTGAGCTTAGTTTTTTTATTAATAAATACAGAATTATAGTGCTAAATATGTGTAAAATAAGATTAAGTAAATGATATCCAAAAGGATTTAACTCTCCAATTGAATAATTTATTGCATATGAAAAAATAGTTAATGGAAGATATAGCCCAACATATTCTGAACTAAACATATTTGAAACAGATGCCGAGCTAATTTCTCTAATATCAGGATTTTGCAATACATAAATATCATCGTCCCAGTTTACAAAATCGTTTTTTAATGAAGGGAAAAATGTAATAAAAGTGATACTTATCAGAATTGCAATTATATATTTATTGGTTAGCTTCATTACACTATAAATATTGTTTTACAAAAATACTTCGGATTCACTTAGTGAGCTACTTCTGGTCATTGAGGCTCTCGAAATGACCACTTCATTATATCCCAAACAATGACACTTCGAGAGCCTCAGTGTCCGATAAATTAAAACTTTAACAACGAATAAATCTTATTTTTTTCTTTAAATCGCTCCATTCCTTTTAAAAACGAAATTTCACAAATAAAGTTTAAGTAAACATCCTTTACATCGAACTGTTTTACTAGTTCTAATGCAGCCAATGCTGTTCCTCCAGTTGCAAGAACATCATCGTGAATTAGGACAACATCATTTGGCTCAATTGCATCTTTATGAATCTCCAGAGTATCTTGACCATATTCTAGGTCATAAGTATATGAATATACTTCTGCAGGAAGCTTCCCCGGCTTACGTAATGGGATAAAACCGGCTTTTAGTTTATATGCAAGGGCACTTCCTAAAATGAAGCCTCGAGATTCAATACCAATAACCTTTGTTATCTTTTTGTCTTTATAGTAATTATAAATTTCATCTGCCATAAAAGAAAGAACATCTTTATCTTTAAATGCAGTTGAAAGGTCTTTGAAAATTATTCCTTTTTTCGGGAAATCGTTAATCGAACGGATTGATTTTTTTACATCGTCAAGTGTCATAATTATATATTTGAATTGATTAACATCCATGATTCCTTTATCGCCAATTTTTATTGAAGGAATAACAAGTAAAGTCATAAAAGCCATTGTCATAAATGGTGATTTTAGTTTTGAGCCAAACTCAATTGCTTTGTTATGAACCTTTTCGTAATTTGTAGATACTGTATAAGCATCGCTTCTGCTCATTAAACCTGCAATTTCAAGCTTTAATTCTGAAACATCGTTAGAGTTAACAGCACAAATACCACCTTTATTTTTAATTATTGTATTTACTGCTTTGACAAGTTCTTTGTCGCTGGTTCCTATTGCAACAATATTGTGGCTATCGTGAGCAATACTACTTGCTATTGCTCCTTTTTTCAATCCAAAGTTTTTAACAAATCCAATAATTGGCTTTTCGTCAACATAACGGTTAACAACTACAATTTTTAAAATATCGTTTTTTACATCTGGTGATAAAATTCCATTTTTTGATGGCAAAGTTCTTTCCGACATTCGCGTAACTAGCTCGCCATCTATTACTTCTATTACTTTGGTTGTGGGGTTATTAGTGTGAGCTACAATATCTTTTATTGAAATTTTTGTTCGTTTGAAGTTATTTATAATTGTATTTTTTGTGGTTTTAAATTTCGCTTTCCCATTCTTTGCAACTAAAACTCCATTGATATATGTTTCCAACACATTAAAATCCTTCAAGTTATCTACTATTATTAAATCAGCAGTATCGTTTTTTTGCAATAAACCAACAGGAATATTATAATGTTTTACAATGTTATAAGTAGTAGCTCTCAAAATATTAAATATATCTAGCTTTTTTTCGATACTCATTTTAACAAGCTTTTTAATATGATCTTTAATTAAATCGTTTGGATGAGTATCGTCTGTGCAAAGCATCACTTTATCGGGATGCGAATCAATTAAAGTATATAGAGAATCGAAGTTTTTAGCGGCACTTCCTTCTCTAATTTGAATTAGCATTCCTGCATTTATTTTTTCAATTGCTTCATGCACATTTATACATTCGTGGTCGGTTGCAATACCTTTTGATGCATAATTGATTAAATCCTTGCCTGTTACCGAAGGAGCATGTCCGTCAATTACTTTTTTTGCAATTTTGGCAGCTTTGATTTTATTCAAAACCTCTTCATTATTATGAATCACTCCGGGAAAATTCATCATTTCAGAAAGAAAATAAATATCGTCACGTTTCATCAACGCTGAAATGTCTTTGCTGTCAATTTTTGCTCCTGAAGTTTCAAAATCTGTTGCAGGAACACATGAAGGAGCACCAAAGAAAAACTTGAAAGGAACTTTTTTCCCATCTTCAATCATGTAGTTAATTCCCTCAATGCCACACACGTTAGCTATTTCATGTGGGTCAGAAACAGTTGCAACAGTTCCGTGACAAACAGCAATTTTGGCAAATTCCGATGGTACTAGCATTGAACTCTCAATGTGAACATGAGCATCTATTAAGCCTGGAAGAATATAATTATTTCCTTTTGCTTTGTTGTCTTTAATAATGTCTGCAATTTTTCCATCTTTAATTGAAGCAATTCCTTTAAAGATTTTTTTATTTACAACATCGACGATGTTGCCTGAAATTCTAAATGAGTTTTTCATAATATTATTTTTTTTGTTCCACGTGGAACAATTTTAATTATCTTCCTAAAAATAATAAAAGCACATTTATATCTGAAGGAGAAACTCCGCTAATTCGAGAAGCTTGTCCAATTGTTTTTGGTTTTATTTTATTTAATTTTTGGCGAGCTTCTGTTGATAATGATTTGAATTGTGAATAATCTATATCGTCGTTTAGTTTTATATAATCAAGGCGCTTTATTTTTTCAGCAATTATTTTCTCTCTCTCGATATATCCAGCATACTTAACTTCTAATTCTGCCGACTCAAGTATGTCGGCTTTTAGACTTTCTAAGATTTCTATATTTTCAATTAATTCTGGTTTTATAGAAAGTATTTCGAAAATATTTAACTGTGGGCGAAGTAATAAATTACTTGCTTTTGTTTTTTGAGTTAAAATATTTGTATCGGTATTTTCTAAAAGAGGATTTATTTCTTCTGGTGAAATATTGGTAGAATTAAATGATTCAATAATTTTATTAATTGTTTCATATTTGTTTTTTGTGAGCAAATATCTATTAGAATCTGCTAATCCAATATTGTATGATTTTTCTGTTAAGCGTAAATCAGCATTGTCTTGTCGTAACAAAATTCTATATTCAGCTCTTGATGTAAACATGCGATATGGTTCAGTTACACCTTTTGTTACTAAGTCATCTATTAATACTCCAATATAAGCTTCGTCTCGGTTTAAGATAAATTCGCTATTTGAGTGAATTGATAAATGAGCATTTATTCCTGCCATTAAACCTTGCGCAGCTGCTTCCTCATAACCCGTAGTTCCATTAATTTGTCCTGCAAAAAAAAGAGATTTTAAAACTTTTGATTCTAATGTTGGCTTTAATTGTGTTGGGTCAAAGTAATCATATTCTATTGCATAGCCCGGACGATAAATTTTTAATTTTTCAAATCCTTCGATTTTACGCAAAGCATTATATTGAACTTCTAATGGAAGGGAAGAAGAAAATCCATTCAAATAAAACTCGTTTGTATTAAATCCTTCGGGTTCTAAAAAAAGCAAATGACTTTCTTTGTCGTTAAAAGTTACAATTTTATCTTCTATACTTGGGCAATATCTTGGACCAACTCCTTTTATTGTTCCAGAAAAAAGAGGAGATTCATTAAAGCCTTTTTGGAGTGTTCCGTGAACATCAAGATTTGTATGAGCAATAAAACAGCTTTTTTGTTTTTCGGCTTTTATTCCCAAAGTATTTTCTAAAAAAGAAAAGCCTGTTACAATCTCATCTCCTTTTTGTTCAATCAATTTTTCAAAATTTATAGAACGTCCATCAAGTCGGGCTGGAGTACCTGTTTTCATTCTGCCAGATGAAATTCCTAAAGATTTTAATTGTTCTGTAATATTCAATGATGATAATTCGCCTGTTCTGCCACCTAAATAATTATTTGTACCTACATGAATTTTCCCATTTAAAAAAGTTCCATTTGTGAGTACTACAGTTTTTGATTTAAATTCTGCTCCAATAATTGTTTTAACACCAACGCAAATATTATTTTCAATTAATAATGAAAAAACAACATCTTGCCAAATGTCTAAATTTGGAATATTTTCGAGAAAATTTCTCCAGACTAACGAAAATTGAGTTTTATCGTTTTGCGAGCGTGGACTCCACATTGCCGGACCTTTCGATTTATTCAACATACGAAATTGAATAAGAGTTTTATCAGATACAATTCCGGTTAAACCTCCAAGTGCATCAATCTCTCTAACTATTTGACCTTTAGCTATTCCACCAATGGCTGGATTACATGACATTTGTGCAAATTTTGTCATGTCCATTGTTATTAAAAGGGTTTTTGAACCCATTTTTGCTGCCGCTGCTGCTGCTTCACAGCCAGCATGTCCAGCACCAATAACAATTATATCGTATGTGTCAATCATATTAATTCTTTGTATTTTTCTAAATACAAGTTTTCAAATTTAGTCATTTCGGTTTTCTCTTTAACAGATTTATCATTTATTTCGTTTAAATGCAAAAAACCATGAATAATAATTCGAATTACCTCTTCATCAAAAGCTTGGTTTTGTAAAATTGAATTTTCTTTAATTCTATCTAAACTTATAAATAAATCGCCTGAAACAACATTCTCTTCGTTATAGTTAAATGTAATAATATCAGTGTAATAGTCGTGATTTAAATACTTTTTGTTTATTTCGAGTAAGTATTCATCATTTGTGAAGATAATAGATATATTGCCTACTTTTTTTTGGAAATCTAAAGCAATACACTTAATAAGAAAAGTTATTTTTTTTTTATTAAGTCGAGGAGATTTGGTTTGCTCAGAAAAGAAATTGATCACAAATTTATTTTAAAATAAAATGCAGATTTACAATTGTTCCGTTTTTCTCGAAAGTAATATTATCAGACAATTTACTCATAAGAAAAACTCCTCGTCCGTGAGGTTTTTCGATATTTTCAGGAAGAGTTGGATCTGGAACTTTATTATAGTCGAATCCTGGACCTTCGTCACGAATTGTGAAAATAATATTGTTATCCTTTATTAAATATGAAAAGTGAACATTTTTTTGAGAATCAAGTTTGTTACCATGTAAAATGGCATTATTAACTGCTTCAATTATAGCGATTAACATATTTCCATAAAGGTCTGGAGAAATTTTAAACGTTGCTGAAATTTCGTCAATAATTTTTTCAACTAACGATATATTTTCAATTTTAGAAGCAATAGTTAATGCGTCAACTGTCTTAATATCTGCAAATTCAGTCTTCATTTTTATTCAATTTAAGTAGATATTCTTTATATATATCCATATAATATTTGTTCAATTCAATGTTTGACAAGTTTAGTAATTCATTGAACTGCGAATTTAGTCCTTTATACTTAAAAATTTCTTCTGGGTTACGAAATTCTTCATTTTTTGCTTCTTTTGATTCTCTTTTCTTATCTATTTCTCTCTCGAAATCGGATTTTTCAGCCTCAAGTAAACGAGTTAAAATTAGTTCTTGTCTTTTAACTAGCTGAGGTGTAATGTTTTTATTAATTAAATCTTTAAGATTTTGCTCGTTAAGTTGAGAAATTTCGTTCAGCTTTTTCATTCCTTCTGGACTTAACGATGCTTTTGATTTTAATTCGTTAAGTTTCTGGTTGAAAATTTCTTGTTGAGCCATCATTTGAGCAATTTGCTTGTTCATTGCATTTTTATCGAATTTATCTCCTTTGCCTTTTCCTTCGCCTTTTTTCAATTGCTCAATCATTTGTTCCATTTGCGATTTAAGCGATTGCTGAGTTTTTTTCATTCCAGGCATCGGATTGTTCGATGGATTTGGCTTGTTGCATTGCGAATTTCCAGGTTTTTGTTGCTGATTCATCTGTTCTTGCATTTGTTTTAAAATTTCGTTTAAAAGCAGTGCAAGATTGTTTGCCGAAGTCATTACAAATTGTTGGTCTGATTTGACATTTTGAATACGAGTATCATCAAAATCGGTTTTGATTTTTAATATATTTTGTTCTATTTCTGATATTTCTTTATTGATAGCACTCGAAATCATTGGCGATTTTTTAGAAAGCGAATATAGTGAATCTTTTATAATAGAAAAGTCGTCAGATATTTTTAATTGCTCTCTCTTATATTCGTCAAGTTTTGGATCTTTGTAGTTAACATTTTGAATAGAAACCATTAATGCTTCCTGATTAAAAGAAAAATGAATAAGGTTATCAATAATTTGGCGTAAATCGTCCATGTTTTGCATTTCTTGTGCACTTTGATTTTGCTGCATCATATCTTTCATTTCCTGAGCCAAATCTTTCATTTTATCAGATGCAGATTTTTGACTTTTCGATGCTTTTTTATCATTCTTTTTATCAAGATTTTGTTTTGCATCATTCATTTCCTTTTTAATTTCATTGAATTCGTCAGAGAAGTTTTTCAACTTTTCGGGTTCTTCAAGTTCAGAATTTTTTTCCTGAATTTTTTCGTATTCTTTTTCAAGCTTTTCGAGCTCTTCGGAATGTTTTTCTTGTTCTTTTTTTAGGCTATCTGTAGGATTTTTTGAATCTTCGGTTTTATTTGAAAGTTCTTTTTGTTTCTCGGCTAATTTCTCAAGCTCCTTAGCAGTTTCATCAACTTTCTTTTCAATTTCCATTTTTTTCAAAAGTTCTAAATCTTTTTCTAGTTGTTTAGCCAAATCTTCCATCGACATTTCCATTTTGTCGGTAAGCTCATTCATCTTTTTCTCATCCATTTTATTCATCAATTCCTGAAGCTCATCGAACAATTTTTTCATGTCATCATCCATCAGATTGTTAAGCAATTCTTCGATTTGCTTTTGTTTTTCGAGAAGCTCTTTTTGTTCTTCGGTTAATTGTGAACTAAACTCGTTCGACATTTTATTTTCAGCCTGCATTTCAAAGATTTTACGTTCAAGCTGTTCTTGTTTTTTGATAATATCTTCAATTTTTTTTGTCTTTTCCCACTCGGTCATATCTTTATTGAGCATATCTTTTTTAAGATCAGAAACTTGCTTTTGTAATTCTTCGGCTAATTTTTGACTGTCAGATAATTTTGATTGTGCTGACTCGGAAGCTTCATCTTTTTGCTTTTTGAGCTCATCGCGAGATATTAATTTGTATTCAAACAATTGACTTTTAGTAGATTTACTGCCGTTTATTCTATCGTTATCAGATACTTCAAAGTAATATTCAATGTTTCCAGCTTCGGCAGAGTTTACATCGCTAAAATTGAATGTGTAGTAAAACTCCTGAGACGAAAGAGTTTTGTTTATAGGAATTTCGTGTTTTAACGATTTATTTTGACCAGTAATTGTATATATAAATTTAAGATTTTCAAAACCATAATCGTCGTTAATTAATCCTTTAAAATAAAACAGATTCTTATTTATTGAATCCTGAACTGATAATATTTTAACCGATGGGTATAAATCGGGAATTACTTTTATGAAATATTTTAAAATAATCTGATTTGTAAAGAAATTATTAGATGCAATTATTTTATAATCTGATGATTCAAGAATTTGTTTTTCATAATTAAAGGCATTATCTGAAGCTAAATTTGCATTGAATTTTGAGGAATCGTTAAACAAAATATGCAAGACTGAAATATCTGCTGTTTTGAAATCCCATCTAATTTTTGAACCAACAGGAACAGTAATGTCTCCAGTGTTTTCAACAACATTATCTTTTTCGCCAGTATATTCAGGGACATCTATAAAAATTTTGAAATCAAGCACATTTGGCGATGGCAATATATTGAGTGTATATTTTTGTGAATTTACATCGCCAGATGAAAAAGAAAAGTTTAAGGATGTGTTTAAGTTTTTGAAAGTATATTCGAATGAATTTTTGCTTCTTTTCGACAAAACAAACTGATTATTAGAATAATGAATTTTTACATTTTCAGGAATTGCTTTTCCTTCTGTTGTAACACTTATCGTAAAGTCGTCACCTTTTTTGCAAGTCAGAGAATCGTTTTCGATAATAAATCTGAATGGAGCTTCTGGCTCAAAGTAAACGCTATGGTTGATTATTCGTTTTGAGCCATCAAACAACACTGACGGATAGAAATAACTAATAACAATACCAAGTAAAAAAATTATTAAAAGGTATCTGCCAAATTTCAGATTTTCCTTGTATTTAATAGCTGATTGAAAAGGAATTGGCTTTATATTTTCGATTCTGGCATCAATACTTGCTAAAAGAAGTTCTTTAGAATACAACGAATTTTCATTTATTCTTAAAAGTTCAAGCATGTTAATTAGCTTGTCTTGAAGGTTTTCGAAGTGAGTTGAAAGAATTTTGGCAGCTTGAAAATGGTCGATTGTTTTTCCAATTTTTAATAATTTAAGTAATGGAATTATAACTAAAGCTGAAATAACAAAAAGAAAAAGACCAACAAGAGAATAAAAAATAATTGTGCGAGCTGTGATTGAAAAATTTCCAAAATATTCGGAAATAATTGCAAATAAATATGAAAACAAGATAATTGTAATAGATACTATCGTTCCCTTTAACACTTGATTTTTATAGTATTTACGTATAAAATAATCAAGTTTCGATAATATTATCTGGTAATCGTTTTTCATTCAGTACTTACTTGTATAATCTAGCAAATTTATCAAAAATTTAGTTTCAACAACATCTTAAATGAAGTCTTAACAAAATATAACTGTAATGGGAAGGTTTTTGTTGTGTTTTTATATCGACAAATTGACAAGACTAAATGTAAGAATTATAGTTAACGAAGTCGAAACCTCAAAAAACAGGTTATAATTTAAAGGTTCTTTTGATAAATCCCAAAATTCAGAATAACTGCAAGTTATAGCTTCCGCTGTTAACAACTCTAGTTGCGGTAAATAAAAAATTTACATTTTAAATAGAAAGCTTATTATCTTTATTTCAAATTTTATATTTATTACTAATTATTTTTCATTTTATGAAGAGGATTTTATTTGCATTGTTAGTTGTTTTTTTAGTTTCAGTTTTTCAATTAAAAGCACAAAGCGATACGGTTACAGTAATGTATTACAATGTTTTGGACTTTCCGGGACAAACATCGCAACGTTGGCAATACTTCAAAACTATTTCTGATGATATTATGCCAGATTTAATTCTTATAGGAGAACTTCAAAATAATACAGGAGCAGTTTTATTACTCGACAGTGCTTTAAATAATGGAAGTTCAGGAATTTATAACAAGGCAACTTTTATTGATGGAACAGATACTGATGGAATGCTTTTTTATAATAAAAACAAATTTGCTTTAAAATCACAAGATCAAATTCCAACAGCTTTACGAAATATTTATCGTTATCAGATTTATTATAAATCGTCTGATATTGCAACTCGACCCGATTCAATTTTTATTAATTTATTTTATGCTCATTTAAAGGCATCAACTGGTTTTGAATCCGATAGATTGGCTGAAGTTCAGTTGTTTTACAATTATTTGAATTCTCATCCAAATCTCGAAAATATTGTGTTTGGAGGAGATATGAATTTTTACACAGCATCTTCTGAGCCAGCTTACAGCGAAATTACTACAAATGCAAATTTTCCGTTAACTGATGTTTTGGGAGCTGCTAGTTGGCATGCGAATACAAGTTTAGCTTATTTACATACTCAATCAACAAGATTTTCAACTGGTCTTGGAGGAGGCTCAACAGGTGGAATGGACGACCGTTTCGATTTTATTTTTTTTGATCAAAGTTTAATAACTGGTGCAAAAGATGCTAAATATCTTGCAAATTCTTACATGGCTTATGGAAATGATGGAACAGGAAACACTTATAAAACTGATATAAATTCGTTTACAAGTTCGGTTTATTCTTCTAATATTTTAGATGCTTTATTTTACATGTCGGATCATTTGCCAGTAATTTCAAAAATCGTAATTAATGATAATAATTCTGCATTTTGCCCTGATAGCTTGATTTATGGACAATATGGAAATGCAATAATTCATCAGGAAAATTTTGAAAGCCTGACACTTGGTGCATGGACTCAATATAGCGTTATTGGAAATCAGACTTGGTATAATAGTACTTATCTTGGAAACAGTTATGCCTATATCAATGGTTTTAGTGGTGTAAGCTTACAGAATGAAGATTGGTTAATTTCTCCAGCTATAAATTTTACAAGTCACAATCCTGTTACTTTTAGTTTTGATAATGCTTGTAAATATACAGGGCCAGATATTCAAACAATGGTTTCTATTGATTATACAGGAGTTGGCGACCCAAACAGTGCGACATGGACAACATTATCTACCTCTCTTTCAACAGGAAATTATGTGTGGACAAATTCTGGTGATATTGATTTATCTTCATATCACGGAACTGGATATGTTGCATTTAAATATTTATCGAACACTACTGAAAGTAAAATTTGGGAAATAGATAATATTGTTTTCAATGGTTTTGTAAGAACCGTTACAAATAATACATGTTTTGAATCTAACGATGGAGAAATTGATTTGTATTTAGGTGCAGGTGCAAGTCCTTTTGTTATTAATTGGAGTAATGGAGCTAGTACAGAAAATGTTTCAGGATTATCTGCTGGTACTTACCACGTAACTGTTACCGATGCTTTAAGTTGTCAGCAATTAAAATCATTTACAGTAACACAACCAGCTCAGGTAATTGCTAGTGCTGGAAACGACCAAACGATTTGTAACGGACAATCTGCAACACTTTACGGCTCAGGAAGCACTAATTTTTTGTGGAGCAATGGAAGCACAAATGCTAATGTAACCGTAAGTCCAACATCAAGCACCTCATATTCAGTTACCGTTAGCGATGCAAATGGTTGTAGCGATGCTGATACTGCGAATGTAGTTGTAAATCAGTATGCAGTTTCATCATTTACGTACAGCGTTTCAAATGATACTGTTTATTTCACAAATACATCAACAGCTTATGATTCTTTTATCTGGTATTTTGGAGATGGAACAACTTCTACTGCCTTAAATCCAATTCATGTTTATGCTACAAGCAATACATTTGCAGTTAGTTTAACGGTTACAAATTCTTGCGGAGATATTGTTTCATATGCAAGTATTCCGGTAATTTTTACTGGAATTGATAATATGGTTTCTGAAAATATTAGGATTTATCCAAATCCAACAAATGGAACTCTGGTAATTGAAAATGCTAAAAAATTTGATGTAAAAATTTATAACATTATAGGTGATTGCGTTTTATCGTTTAAAAACAATTCAGATATTTACAAGGTTGATGTTAGTAAAATTCCAACAGGAAATTATATTTTGCAGATAAATTCTGGTAATGAAGTTATTACTAAGCGAATAATAATTGAATAGATTACAAGCTTACATATTAACCAAATTTTTTCAATTTTTAGTAACTTATTCAAATTCTAAAAAAAGCTTAGAGGCTGTTTAAATTTTAATTTAAAGTTTTAATATTACTTTTTGCCACAAAAACTCGAAAACACCAAATTGCACTAAATGAATAAGATAGTACAAAAAATAATTTTGAGGGATTTCGTGATTTTGTGCTTTAGTGGCTTATTTTTAACGTCTGTAATTATAAATATTAAATTTTAAACAGCCTCTTAATTGACATTAATAATTCGGTATGTTTTGAAATTGCTTCGTTCTTCGCAATGACGAAACTTTAGACTGGCTGAGTGTTAGATTGTTGTGAATGCAATTAAGCATCACAACCTGTTCCGAATATTCACATTGTAGTTAACATAATTAGAGTTTGTCCATAATGTCCGATTTACGCATATATTATTTTATTTTTAAAGGTATTACTCATAATCGTTTGTTTTTTTTAAAGGTATTTCCCGAAGTAAATTCGCATTGGCGTTAACTTAATAATTAATTTTATGCTATAATGTAGAATATTACAGATATACAATTAATAAAAACAAATCCCGAATTTACTTCGGGAGTAATGTTGGTAGAAAATATCATACCATCTAATTTGAATCCATTTTGGGATGAAATATTGTCATTAAATCAATAATATATTTCGTGCCTACGGCACTTTTATGTGGGGCTAAATTTCTTTCTACCAATATTTTGTCCCTAGTGGGACAAGTTAAGTTCACCCTGTTAGATAGCTAATTTAAAAGAACGAAAAAAAATGAAAGAATTATCTATCAGGGTAAACGCTAATGCGAAGTAAATTCGGGACGGGCTGTGAGGTCGCTTCTCTTAGTTCGTGAGCTCACTTCGTTCGGTTCTTCGTTATTTTCGACCTTCAAATCAGTCAAGTACTGATTACACTCCTGATTTTCAGTTCATCGAAACCTCTAACTAGAACAATCTGTTTCAAACTCTTGACATTGAGGGACAGACACTAATTATTTTAAGGATTAGGTTTGTTTTATTAATAACACAAAATTACAAATACCGACAATAAAGAGTAATATATGAGGTGCAAAACATAAAATTTTCAAAAGTTTAAAAATTAAATGATTAATTTGGTTTTTAACAAAAAGATACATATTTTTAACGTTATAATTTGTATTGTATGAATTTTAAGTTTTACTTAGCAATAACATCGTTATTTATTGTATTATCATATAATGCTTTTTCTCAATTTAATGCCGACTTTTCAACATATACTCCAATAAATGGATGTAGCCCATTAAATGTAGTTTTTAAAGACCAATCTACAGGAATTACATCACGAAAATGGATTTTTGGAAATGGAAACCAAACTTCTTCTGGAAATCAAACAATGCCAAGTGCTATATATGGGATTCCCGGAGCTTACACAGTTACTCTAATTGTTTCTGACGGAACTAACTACGATACAATAATAAAACCTGCATTTATTACTGTTTATAACGATCCTGTTGCTGATTTTACAAATAGCACAGCTTTATCTGGCTGCAATCCTCTTAATATTGGGCTTTTGGATAATTCAACAAGCCTAGATGGTGCAATTACAATTTGGAATTGGGATTTTGGAGATGGGCAAACCTCAACTGATCATTTGCCAACACACACTTATGTTGATTATGGAACTTTCCCTGTAACTCTCACAGTTTTTGATGAGCATGGCTGTAACGATACTAAGATTATTGAAAACTATGTAAATATTTCTCAAACGCCTGTACCTGATTTTGTTGCCAGCGATACAAGTCAATGCTTTACACCATTCAATGTCAGTTTTACCAACCTTTCTACAAGTGCAGGAAATTTAACTTTTAGCTGGAATTTTGGAGAAGGAACGACATCTACTTTAACAAGTCCATCAAATACTTTCAACAGTTTTGGTTCTTATGATATTACTTTATTTGCTAGTGATGAAAATGGTTGTTCAGATACAATAATTAAGAATGATTATATTACAATTCTTGATGCTACGGCTGATTTTAATACATCAAAAAGTATTTATTGCATTGACGAAGATGTAACATTTGATAATACTTCTGTTGGTTGTACATCTTATCTTTGGAATTTTGGCGATGGTGTAACTGACACAGCTAAAAATCCAGTACATTCCTACGCAACATGGGGAGATTATAACGTTAAACTTATTTCATTTATAGAAAACAGCGTATGCTCCGACACAATAATTAAGACAATTACAGTCGAGCGAATCGAAGCAGCATTTACTCTCGACCCTGCACGATATTGTGAATTGCCTGTTACTGTAAATTTTACCGACCAATCTATAAATGCTGTGAGCTGGGAATGGGATTTGGGATATACAATAACAAATAATATTCCTGCACTTGAACGAATTATAACAAATGCTCAAAATCCATCAATTATTTATAAACATACTGGATTTGATACTATCCCTTTTTATTTTTATAGAGATATAACACTTACAGCCACTAGTGCACATGGTTGTTCAGGTACTATTACTGTTGATAGTTCATTAATTGTAACAATTCCAAATATAAATATTTATCCTAAAAAAAGTGGCGGTTGTATCCCGAAAGATTTTTTTATTTCAGATAGCAGTACCTATAATAGTAGTTTTGATTTTGTCACATCTCGTATTTGGACATTACATGATGGTAGTAGTAATACATCGCAGAATTTTACAATTAATTATACTAATGAAGGTAATTATAATGAATGTTATAAGT
>Ga0209211_10004065_pt1 | contig 23178 bp, 34 predicted proteins | sample RifGroA2_FD_183992 | JGI IMG/M metagenome (GOLD analysis project Ga0209211, IMG submission 183992) | Groundwater microbial communities from Rifle, Colorado, USA - Groundwater A2 (SPAdes) (version 2) | ecosystem: Environmental > Aquatic > Deep subsurface > Groundwater | place: Rifle, Colorado...
GCTTAAAAAAGTCAGAGCAGGGAGATTTCAAATCTCTCTTTGGGCTTTCCGCAAGCTCTTTGCCAATGGCGGAAAGGACTCAACGATTTACCTTGAGCAATGGGTGGACGTTGAGCGCGCCTGTATTCAATACAGCGCATACAACAGGGCAACGGGTCACTTTGAGAACCAGGCTATCTGGTGCTCTCTTGACGACTTGCGAAATCTCGCAAAGGTCGTGGATAAGTTGAACGGGGAGGATGAATCCTCTCCTTCTCCTGCTGAGGAAGAAGAAGAAGAAGAAGAGGGAGAAGACTCCTCTTTCTCTTTTGTTGAAAATAGTGAAGAGGATGATGAAGATGATTCCTGTTCTTCTTTTTTTGATGAAGATAATGAAGTGGATAATGAGGATAATAATGAGGTAATTGAATTTTTCCCAAAGGTTGAGGAAAAATCCTCGACAGAGAAGAATGATGAGGTGAACAAAATGAGAAGCATGAAGCTGTTTAACTTGATTAAACATTTGAAGTCTGTGGGCTTTTACCACGACACTTTTGACTTGGAAGAAGAAGGAGTCAGGGGAGTTTTAAGCGATTATGGAATCTGCGATGAGTTTACAGAGGAAGAATTGCAGGAGTTGAGGAGGGACTTGTATGAGATGGCAGAAAGGAATGAGATTAAAGAGGTTATGAGATTTGTGGACAATTCAGAATCTGTTGAGGGAATGCAAATGGTGGAGATGTTTTGAGGTGCATGAAAATGGGCGCAGATTTAGTTGTAGCTTATTTTGGAATTAAGAAAGAGCAGGATTTACAGCAAGCAAAAGAAAAGATGATGAGCATAGTTGACGAACTGAGCAAAGAAGATTTTGCCGATTATTTTGATTCAATTTACGGCGATGATATTGAAAGCATTGATTTGAATGAAGCAAGAGAAGAGGCTAAAGAAGTAATAGAAAGAACATTTGAAAGTCTGGATTGCAGAGACGTAACAGCTATTGAGCATAAAGGAGACATCATCTATTTGTCAGGAGGAATGAGTTGGGGAGATAGCCCAACAGACAGCTATGATCTCTTTCGTAAATTTAGCTCGCTGCCTGAAAAGCTATTGAAAACAGAGAATATATGTTGAAAGAGGCGATTAAAATGTCGTATGCGTTAGTGATTCCAAAGCATCTCGTGAGAGAAATGTATTTCGTCAGAGAAAAGACAGGAGTCAGTATAAGAAAGCAGATTAGCAATTGAGGGTTATATAGACGACAAAGAGAAGCAGGAGATAGATTACAGAAAAAACTCTTTGATGTTTAAGCAGGTTGATGAAAAGACTTCCAGATTATTCAACGCTAAAACTGAAAGATTCCACGATTTGGAGTTAGGGATTGATGTTGTGTATTGAGGTGCTCGAAAACCAACAGACTATCCTGAATCGGTTTTCGGCACCTCCTCGTTGAAACTCGGAGGTGGTAAGAATGCCAAAATGTCCAGAATGCAAAAAAGAAATTGAGCATTTGAACAATTATCAAAGCGGCGAAAGCCGTTATAGATTGTGGAATGATGGAAAATATGATTTATATGATTTTAGTGAATTTATAGGAGATGGAAATGTGAACGACTATGAATGTCAAATATGCCAGAAGATTTTGTTTACAAATGAAGAAGAAGCTATAAGCTTCCTAAGAGGTGGTTGAAGTTGAAAAAGAGTTACAATCAAACTCAATCTCTACCAAGTGAAAATTGAGTTTTATTTAAAAAATGAGGCGAAGCCTCGGAGGCAAAAAATGAGAGAAATAAGCGAGAAACAGAAGAACGCCATAGAGAAATTGGCGAGAGCAACCAAGACAGAGGTTGAGAATGTAGAAGAGATGTCGAGCTTTGAGGCATCTAAAGTGATTGAAGGGCTGCTTGAAAAGCTGAAGCAGATGAGGAAGGAAAATAACTTCGGAACTTACAGCAAGGGGCAGAACCGCAATAGCTTTAGCTCAGATGCTTTGGCTGGACTGGCTGTGAAGATATTGGCGCAGAAGCACGATATCAAAAACATCATCAGCCAACGCCAGCAGTTTACGGAAAGAGTGAAAGAACTCTACGAGGTTTTCAGCGAGGCAAGGCAGGCTTGCTTTGCTGCTTAATTTTTTTTGTAAATGTATGAGGTTCTTGTGAAGATGCAAGAGGTGAAAATATGATGCAGACAGAACTTGAATTGCTAAGAAATTCTAATGTAAAGAAAATCTCTGCTGGAAGGCATACGATCTATCAGGGAGACTGTTGTGAAGGATTGAAGATGATACGAGATAACAGCGTCCATCTGATAGTTACTTCCCCTCCCTATAATATTGGCATTGACTATGGCAGCTACAAAGACACTCTCTCCTTTGAGCAATATACAGCCTTTGCAGAGGCGTGGCTTAAAGAATGTTTTAGGATTTTGGTAAACGGAGGAAGAATATGCGTGAATGTGCCCTTCACTACCGTTTTCGGACCGGATTCTCCTTACAATTTATATTATAACATTATGCGAAAGCTCGGCTTTAAGTCGAGAGAGATTATTGTGTGGGTAAAGAAAAGGAAATGCGACAGGCAATTCTGGAGGAGAAAGCCTTTCTTTGGAACCGCAAGCAGCTTCAATCCCTGCATCCAATACTGCTCAGAAGCAATCTTGGTGATGTGTAAGAACACTTTCAACTTGGACGGCTTGAATTCCGATTTGACAGAGCAGGAGTTCTTGAAGTGGAACTATAGCGGAGAACACAAATAATTGATTAAAATAGTTTGTGTTCTCTAACATAGTGGCGGAATAATTATGCTCAATTATTTAGTTCCGCCACTATACAATGTTTGGAAGATGGATACAGAACCAAACAGAAATCATCCAGCCCCTTTTCCTGAAGAGCTACCAACAAGGCTGATAAAGATTTTCAGTTATCCTGAGCAAATTGTCTTGGACACATTTCTTGGCTCTGGGACAACGATGAAAGTTGCTGATAAACTGAATAGAGCTTGTATAGGCTGTGAATTGGATGAGAGTTACGTTGAGATGACATTGGAGAGGATGAAAAAGATGCTTTACTGACTGCGTTACTTCAACGTCGCTAACTCTCCAACCAGCCCATTTTCTTTCACAACATCTACGACGTTATTGATTTTCCCCTTTTCTGTCAGGCTTTTGATCATTTTCAGGATGAATTCATCTCTTATTTGGCTCTGAGCAATCTGCTCCTTAATAGCCACCATTTCCTGCCTCTGCGCTTCTAACTGCTCCTGCAATAACTCCTTTGCCCTTTTCTCCTGCTCAAGCTGTTGCTCGATCTCTGTCTTGGTTGTGTCAATCAGCATATTTTCTTCCTTTATCGTATCTCTCATCCCAAGCCACTCGCTATAATACCTGATATAATGGGAATCATTCCAGCCATATCTATACATTAGCTGGGTCTCGCTTTGGTAAAGAGGCAGGTAGTGGCAGACTGAATTGTGCCGAAAGTCATACATACTGATCCCGTTGATGATATTGATATGGGGTTTGCCTCCACCCTTTCTCGGAGCTTCTTTTTTCTGTCCGTAACCGAGCGCACTGTATCCGAGATGCCGTAATGTTCTTGCATAGGTCTCAGGGTTTTTGAAGAAAAGAAAGTCATCAGGCTTTAACTGGCCGGCCTGGATGTAGTCCTTGATGGTTTGCGAGCAGATCATCAGCTTTATCTTTCTGCCGAAAGTCTTGGATGTTTCATCTCTCACTGTAAGGTAGAGGTTCTGCGAGTTGGGAATAGGAGTCAGGTCTTTTACTCTTACATTCATCATTTCCTTTGGCGCACGGACACCGCTGTCGAAGAGGAAGAGGAGAATAGCTTTGTATTCAAGATTGGTCAGATTTGCCATCTTTTTGACCCCTTCCAGAGAAAAGAAACTCCACTTGGGCTTCTCATCAAAGGCTGTGTCAAGGTCTTCTGTAATGTCAGCTATCAGTTCGCCCTGCTTTTTCATAATACGCATATAATAGTGCCAAAAGGATTTAAAGACATTGCAGTAATTGCCTGTCGATTTGTAAGGCTTGCCTTTGGATGTTTGAATTTTCCCTGTTCGCATACCGTTGAAAAGGTTTATAATCTCCTCCTCGGTAAAATCAAGATTAGCTCTGCCTGTATGTTCCTTGAGAAGCCTGAATATGACTCTGAGGCGTATTGCCGTATTAATAAGATGAACATAACTTCGGCTGCCTTTCTTGGTGCCTTTTGTCAGGTTTTTTCCTTCTTCAAGGTCGAGAACATACCTGACAAGAAACTCTGAGTGGGCAGGGCGTATATCTAAGAAGAACTCCCTGTTTGCAGTTCCATCGGGACTTACAGCCTTGCTTTTCCAGCTTTCATATCCGTGTCTCACGCTGTAAGGATCGACTTCTGGCTGGCTATGCGCATCTTGGATTACTCTTCTCAACTTTAACACCTGATAATGGGTTATTTTCAGAGGTTTTAATGGATTTCCTACACAATTGCTGTCATAGTAAACTTATTCAGAATATAATGGCGGCGGCGAGATTTGAACTCACGACTTCCACGTAACCCGGCTTGAGTTAGTCATCTCCTTTCGGATCAGAGCTCAACAATATGAGCGTGGCACTATAACCAGGCTAAGTTACGCCGCCATAAGGCTATAGAAAAATAAGGGTTATTTAAAGCTTGTCAAACAAATTTCCTGAGCTTGTCGGCAAATTCATCAATCTCCTTGTCACCGTATTTTGTGTGGCTCCATTTCAGGCCCACATTGTCATTCTTGAATCTTGGTATTACGTGCATATGTGCATGCTCAACTGCCTGCCCTGCGTACCTTCCGTTGTTCATGAGCAGATTATATGCCTTGCTTCCGACAGCAAGCGATAGGGCTTTTGCCACCCTTTTTGCCGCCATTGCCATTGCGCAGGCGATTTCATCAGGGATTTCGCTGAAGGTGAAATAGTGTGTTTTTGGTATTATTAATGCATGGCCCTTGTTTGCAGGCATTATGTCAAGAAAAATGAACAGGTTTTTGTCTTCGTAGATCTTGGCCGAGCCTATCTCGCCCCTTGCTATCTTGCAGAATATGCAGTCTTGCATTTTTTCACCCCATATAGTATGTTGTTTGTTTGATTATAGCTCATAATATTTCATATTGTCCAAGTCATCCAGATCAATGACTGCGCAGTTTAATTTATCTTCAGGATAGCCGCTGCCTGCATTTATGCATATAGTTTTTCCAATTTTATCCTTCCACGAGCCTGACATTTTCGGGCTTTCGTGTATATGGCCGTGTAGCGTCAAATAAGGTTGCTCTTTTTCAATAAACTGTCCTATTGCCCTGCTGCCTACATGAGCGCCACCTGTAATCATATCCAGCTTTGTATTGAAAGGGGGAGCGTGAATAACATAAATTGTCTTTTTTGGGCTGCCTAGCATCTTTAGCCTGCCAAAATCTTCTTTTATACTCCCGCTTTCCTTTTCCGCAGTCCTTATTTCTTCGGGAAAAATCTGGGCTGGGCTGGCAGATTCAATGCCTTCATCTTTCTCCCAGTCTTTTAGCCTGAACGGAGTGGGATTCACGAAGCCATAGCCTGCAATAAAATATTTTTTTGTTATCTTGACTGACTTTTTGTGGATATATTTCGGGTTTTTATTCTTGCTGCTTTCCAAAACGCATTCATTTATCCTAAAATCGTCATTGCCCATTATTAAGAAAACATCCTTATCCAGCCTGCTGAACAGAGGAATCATGAATTTTTCAAGAAAATCCCTCTGTATGCTGACTGTTTCTTTTAGTGTAGAGCCTCCTCTCGGGCATAAATCGCCGCCAATGACAACTGCATCAATGTCTTTTTCCGATGCTCTTTTGACCAGCCTTTCGTACATGGATTTATTCCCGTGCAGGTCTGAGGTGTAGATTATTTTAAACATTTTTTACTTAATCCAGGAATTAAAATGGACCGGCCGGGATTTGAACCCGGAGTCTTTCCCACTTTGGTATTGAAAAGCCAAGGGAACACGATACCAGATTTCGCCACCGGCCCAAGGAGGAATTTGCGCCTTTGGGCAAAATTCAATGTTTTTTCGGTTTTTATTTTTGACAAAACTGGGCAGTATAAATATCTTGCCCTTTAAGAATAAGAAAAGAATATAAAAAGAAGGGATTATGCTATGCTACAATGAAATGCCCATACTGCAACAACCCGGAAACCCAAGTTACTGACACAAGGGAAACAGAAAGCCTTGAAGCCACCAGAAGAAGGAGAGAGTGCCTAAAGTGCGGCAAGAGGTTCACGACTTATGAAAGAGTTGAGGAAGCTGAGATTATTGTAGTAAAGAAAGACGGAAAAAGGGAGAGATTTGAGAGGCAGAAGGTCATTAATGGAATTCTGAAAGCGTGTGAGAAAAGGCCTATTCCTCTGGAAAAAATAGAGAAAATAGTGGATGAAGTCGAGTCTGACTTGAGAAAGAGGGATTCTGTCGAGATTGACAGCAAAATCATCGGAGAGATTGTAATGAAGAAGCTAAAAACCCTTGACAAAGTCGCTTATATAAGGTTCGCTTCTGTCTATAGGGAATTTGAGGACTTGGAAAGGTTTGGAGAGGAATTGGAGAAATTGCAGAAGAAGTAAACTAGTATTACTAAATAATAGTGAATTATAGAAATATTTAAAAATTCTTAAGCTATCCCGAAGGTTATGGCATTATTCCATGTTGTTACAGATTTAGGAAGTACATTTGTATCAAGCACTAGAACTACTTATGTTAAACACGGTGATAAATACAATATAGTGCCAATGAAATATGCAGGCGAAGGAGATAAGATAATATATGATTGGCAATGGGTTTCCACAAGTTTGGACAGGGTTGATGTTGCTTTAGAAATCAGATTAGACACTTATAGAGACGCAAAGGAGGCATTATTTGAAAAAAACGCTAGTGGAGTATACATACCAAGATTAAGGACAAATATAATCAGGGGCATAGAAAGCCCTTCTGAGACTTTAGAAGGCAGAATTTTAAAAAATGATGGAATGGATTTCAGTTCAGCAGAATATAGGGCAATTGTTGATATTGCGCATGAAATTGTAGATTATTACGCAAAAAGAAACAAACTCCATACCCCTATTTGGGAAACTGTCTTAAATTGGGTTCAGGGCAATGTTATTTCTCCAGCTAATTTTAAGTTTCTGGAAGCCCTTGCAGAGATAAATCCATATTTCAATGAGGCGTATAAAAGTTTTGAAGATGGCGGAGGTTTCAAGGATGCATACGAGTATTATGTAAATAAGAGAAAAGGAATTATGGCTTACTTGGCTAAAGTCAAGGACACACAAAAACTTAGAGAGGATATGGGCAAAAGCTGGAGTGGAACAAGAAAAGGAGATTTGTCAGAGGAACTTAAGGTTCTTTTTGAAGAATTAGGCGATGAGATACAACCGCATTATAGAGATGCTGTCATAATCTCAATTGAAAGAGTTGGAACTAAAGGTGAAAAAAATATTAGAAGAAGAAAAGCAAATGAGCCTCATTTATTCAGGGGCATTTACACTGAAGACAATCCACCCGGAAATAGGGCAGTAGTAAGATTAGAGGATATTAATATTCGTGAGGAATTAGGCGGCGTAAATCTTTATGAGAATACTGATATTGCTGTTCAAAGATTAAAGGAAATCTGTATTAGATATGGATTTCCGATTGGAATGATGCGGGATTATATCCTCAGGAAGGATCCTACCACAGGTAAAAGAGCAGAAATTGAGGCGTGGCAGTTTATAGAAGAGCATAAACTAACTCCAGATAGATTAAGGGCAGAGTTTATACAAAGTATTGAAAAAGAAATTGGACAAAGGTTTGAAGATTTAAGTCAAGAAGTGCAAGATGGATTTAATGAATTAATCAGAAAGGAAGTATTAAACACTTATGATAATTTAAAGGAAATGCTTGCTAATCATCAGAAGGATGTTGAAAGGATGATAGATAAGATTAATAGAGAACTCCAATAATAGCATAATTAATAAAAATATTTATTAAATCATCTAATTTCTATTTGCTTATGATTATAGGCTTAACAGGCAAAAACGCCTCCGGCAAAGGCGAAGCTGCGGAATACCTGAAAAAGAAGGGTTTTGAGCACCACTCCCTCTCTGATGCTTTAAGGGAAGAAGCAGCTGCAAAGGGCATAGAGCCAACAAGAGACAATCTGATAAATCTTGGCAATCAATTAAGGAAGGAGTTTGGAGCAGAATATCTCGCAAAAAAAATCAATAAGAAAATACAGGCATCTCATTTAGAGGATTTTGTTGTAGACAGCATAAGAAATCCGCATGAAATAGAAGAATTGAGAAAAAACAGGGATTTTGTTTTGCTGGCAATTGACGCCCCTGCTGAATTGAGGTTTGAAAGGCTGCTTAAAAGAGGAAGACTGGGAGATGCTGCAACTCTTGAGGAGTTCAAAAAGCAGGAGGAAAGGGAAAACTTAAAAAACGACTCAAACCAACAGATGGATAAGTGCATTTCAATGGCTGATAAATCCATTATAAATGACGGCGCATTGGAGCAATTCCATCGGAAGATTAACGAGCTGATAAAAAGCATTTAAAAATAATGATTAGTCCAAAATAAAATGCCAAGAGTAAAGTGGGAAGAATACTTTATGAACATTGCAAAACAGGTAGCGAGTAGAAGCACCTGCGACAGGAAGCATGTTGGAGCGGTCATTGTAAGAGACAGGACAATTCTTTCAACAGGGTATAACGGCAGCATTAGAGGCATGCCTCACTGCGACGAAGTCGGGCATTTAATGGAAGCCGGGCATTGCGTTGCAACAATACATGCTGAAACAAACGCCATTTTGCAGGCTGCAAAGAATGGTGTTATGATTGAGGGATCAGAAGTATACATTACAGCTTCTCCATGCTGGAGCTGCTTTAAGATGCTTGCCAATGCAGGCATCAGGAAAATTTGCTACGGCGAATTCTACAGGGACGAGAGGATTTTTGATGTTGCGAAGAAATTAGGGATTGAACTGGTGCATATTCCTGTTAACCAGAAGGAGCTTTAGAATAGTGAATTATTACACTAAACAAAAAAATTTATAAACGTTGAGCCCTAAATTAGACTAACTTTATCAAGAATATGGTAAAAATAAAAAAGATTGGTATATGGTCCTTAGCTAAAATTCTTGGACTGCTGTATGCAATTATGGGGTTTATTTTTGGAGCATTTTTAACTTTAATTTCGCTTGCAGTTTCTGCATTTTCATCTTTATACTAACAAACAAAAGACATAAAAGAGGCTCAAATGTCCAAGTCAAAATGGGGCGAGAACCCTACAAAAGTCGCAGTTATAGGCGCAGGATTTGTAGGCAGCACTGCAGCTTATGCCCTGATGATTGACGGGGCTGCTTCTGAGATTGCATTGATTGACGTTAATAAGGAAAAGGCTGAAGGGGAAGCCATGGATTTACAGCACGGAATGCAGTTCAAGGGCAATGCAAAAGTGACTTTTGGAAGCAGCTTTGAATTATGCGATGACGCTGAGATTGTTGTAATATGCGCAGGCGCGCACCAAAAACCCGGAGAGACAAGGATAGACCTTGTGAAAAGGAATTCTGCCATATTCAGGAGCATGATTCCGCAGATTGTAAAGAGCAATAAGGACTGCATTATGCTTGTTGTTTCAAATCCGCTTGACATATTGACTTATCTAACTCTGAAATATTCCAAATTCCCAAAGAGCAGGGTTTTCGGCTCAGGCACAATACTTGACACTGCAAGATTCAGGTATCTGCTGGGGGAGTATTTTGAAGTGAGCCCAAGCAGCGTTCACGCCTACATTATGGGAGAGCACGGCGACACTTCTTTTCCAGTCTGGAGCACTGCGAATATTGCAGGAGTAAATCTCAGGCATTTCAGGAAGTACAATAAAAAGGCAATGGACAAAGTATACCTTAAAGTTAAGAATGCCGCTTATGAAATAATAGCAAAAAAAGGGGCGACTTATTATGCAATAGGCCTTGGAGTTGCAAAGATTGTGAGAAGCGTTCTGTCGAACCATAATGAAGTGCTTGCAGTGTCTTCTTATCTTAATAAATATCATGGCATAAGCGATGTGTGTTTAAGCGTTCCAGCAGTTATAAACAGGGATGGGATAAAGGAGCAGATTGTAATGCCACTGAACAGCCTGGAAAAGGGGCAGTTAAGGAAGTCTGCTTCCGCTATAAAGAATGTAATAAGGCAGATTTGATAAAAAACATTTATTAACCCTTGTTCTAAACTTATTTTTATGGAGATAAGTGTATTTATAGACAGGGAAAACAGCAGCAGGGATGTGGTTTTAGAAGATAACACTAAAGTTTCCGACTTATTGAAAAAACTAAACTTGAACCCCATCACAGTAATTGTCTCAAAAAACGGCGAGCTTGTGATGGAGTCGGAGAAAATAAATGAAAATGACAGCATAAAGATATTTTCTGTCATCTCGGGCGGGTAAAATGGATATTGATGAAAATAATGCCGAGCCGAAAATAGAGCTAAACTGCTGCTCCAGAAAGCCAGCCATAGAGCTGCACAAAGGCAGCAAGCTGTGCAAAGCCCATTTTATTGAGTATTTTGAGTCAAAAGTATTCAAGACAATAAGGGAGTTTGACTTAATCGGCAAAAAAGAGCATTTGGGAGTTGCTGTTTCAGGCGGAAAAGACTCGCTGACTGTGCTGCATTTGCTGAGCAAGCTTTCAAAGCAAAACCCAAAAATAAAGCTGACGGCTATATTAATCAATGAAGGAATTAAAGGCTACCGCGACAAGACAATTATTGACGGAAGGGAGTTTTGCGAAAAAAGCAGGATTGAATTAAAAGTATATTCTTACAAAGAAGAACTCGGCTACACGCTTGATGAGATTCTAAAAATACTTGATGTGAAGCCGTGCACAGTCTGCGGCATTTTTCGAAGATATTTGCTCAACAAGAAGTCGAGGGAATTGGGGTTTACTAGAATTGCAACAGGGCACAATTTGGATGATGAGTGCCAGTCAATTTTGATGAATCAATTTAACAACAGAATAGCGGAAAGCGCAAGACTAGGGCCTAAAAACGGCGTTGCTGAAAGCAGCAGTTTCATCCAGCGCATAAAGCCACTGTACCTTTGCACTGAAAAAGAGGTTACTGCATATGCCTTTTTGAATGGAATTTTAAAGGAGTTTAATGAATGCCCGAATGTTGCCAAGTCATACAGAGCACAAGTAAGAGATATGCTTAATGACATTGAAAATAAGTTTCCAGGGACAAAATATTCAGTTGTGAACTCATTTTTGCAGACTCTGCCTTTGCTGAAGGAGAAGTTCAAAAGCAATTCGCCGATTAACCAATGCGCTAAATGCAGTGAGCCTTGCTCAAATGACATATGCAATGCGTGCTTTTATTTGGAGAAGATTGAATTAAAGAAAGATATTAAGGTAGAGTAATAAAACAGAAAACTATAAAAACAATCTTATACTTAATATTACCATAGGAGGTGGTACAAATGCATACATTGCCAAAATTAGAATATGCTTACAATGCCCTTGAGCCTTACATTGATGAGCAGACTATGACAATACACCATACGAAGCATCATCAGGCTTATATTGACAAGCTGAACGGCGCAGTAAAAGGGACAAAGTTTGAGTCAATGGATGTCAATGAGTTTCTTAAGAAAATAAATGAAGCGCCTGAAAATATAAGGACTGCTGTAAGGAATCACGGAGGCGGGCATTCAAACCACACATTCTTCTGGAAAATAATGGCGCCTAATGCAGGCGGAGAGCCGAAAGGAAAAATTGCAGATGCAATCAAAAAGACATTTGGCGGATTTGACAAGTTCAAGGAGGAGTTTGCAAATGCAGCTATGACTATATTTGGCAGCGGTTGGGCATGGTTAGCAATTAAGGATAATAAGATTGAATTAATTAAAACACCAAACCAAGATTCTCCTTTAATGGAAGGGAAAATTCCTTTATTGGGCATTGATATGTGGGAACATGCTTTTTATTTGTTGCGGCAAAACAGGAAGAATGAGTATATTGACGCATTTTGGCATGTGGTAAATTGGAAACAAGTCGATAAAAATTATGAGAAGGCTAAATAATTTTTATTTCCTATTATTCAAATTTATTTTAATCCTCCTTTGGCCCATGCTAAAAGCTTTTCGTATTTTTGAGGCCCGCAGAGCCTTTTCCCTGTTTTTTCATTGTAGTAAAAGGGTATTCCTCCACAGAAAGCCGAGCCATCAGGGTTTGTGTCTATTTTCTCAAGGAAAGCAGCATTCTTTGCGTCATGCCAGACTTCAAGCCTTTCTATTTTGATGCCCAATTCTTTCTCTACCTGCTCAACAACAGGCTCATTTTCATGGCAATGGTCGCATTCTGTGCCAGTGAACATTATAAGCCTGCCTTTATTCCTGCTTATATCTTCACTTTTAGATTCGTCCATCTTATCACCTGAAAAAATTGGTGGATTGGTGTTTTTAAAGATTTTGAAAAAGATTTAAAAAGAAATGTTTATTCTATTTTACAAAATGATAGATAGAAGTCAAATTGCTTTAAGGATTATTAGTCCACAGGATTATGGGGGTATAAAAAAAGTAGTTGTAGGCCTAGCTGAGGCTGAATTAGGTGGAGATAAAGATGGGTTATCAGGCCAAGTGGAGAGTGAATATGCCTCATGGGCTGAAAGAGCAATAATTCTAACTGCAAAAAGTAAAAAAGAAAGCGGAGGCAATAGAGCATATGCAGAAATAATGGAGCCAGCTGAATTTGATTCTTATGAAGATGTTATTCTCAACGCTCTCCAAACACCAGGTGTTATTAGATTTTCAACCCGTCAGTTTTCCGGTCCTACTCCACAGGGCCCATGGATGAATGCTATCCCAAGTGAATTCTATCAAGATGGTCAAAATGACACACCAAATATGATGATGGTTGACGCGGTAGCAGAAACGGCTGGAGAAAACGGTTTTTTATATGTTCACTTCCCTCTTTCACGAAGTGGTGATATTAACGATCCTCCTGAAAAGAGTGTTAACAATGAAATAGGTTTTATGCAAATTGGCAGAAGAGTATATAGTAAAAACGTATCTATTCCAGTCTCCTCTTTGCATAATTTTAGCGTAGATACTATTGAGTATAAATTAAATCCTAATGCACGTATGGTTAATGCATTATTAGTTCCAGACTTAAGCTAAATTATTCTTAATGATTTTTTATACGCAATACTCCGCATAATCCCCGCAGCAGTCTCCGTATTTCTGGCACAGATTGTCGCAGTAGCAGCTGCTCATGATTGTTGATGATTTTATGCCGCAGGAATTCCTGCAGCTGCCTATGTCATTAATCTCATAATTTGCAACTGCATACCCTGTTGGCATCCTGGAGACAGAATCGGCTATTACTGCAAACATGAAAAGCACTGCCCCAATTGAAAAAATGGCCATCATGTAATACACTGCCTTTTTTATTCTTTCTATGCTGAACATATTGCCCTATATCCCTTTTCTATTCCTTATATAAAATGATTTCCATTTGTTTGGTGGTATTTCCCAATTCAGACTTTATTGCCAAATCGCCACCTTTAATAATTATCCTATCATTAATTAATGCATAGCTCAAATCAAGCTGCGTGGCATTAGCCTGTAAATCCATTGCAGTTATCCTGAAAACCCCGTTAATGCCGTCAACCTGTCCGTATTTGACTTCCGCATTTCCCGCATTCAAAAGCGAAACGTAAAACTGCCTGCCGTTGCCCTTGTCGTTGTCTTCAGCAGGATCAGCATTTCTTGATCTTAAGCAGGTAAACCCAGTAGTGTCTTCCCAAGTTATAGTTATTGCGGGATTTCCTGCAGGGTCATTTCCCGGCGCTTCGCATGCTTCATTATCAGCGTCTGACTGATCAGCACAGGCAATGTCATTGCAGGAGAATGTGCCATTAACCTTAATATATGCAGTAATGCTGCTTATATAATTTGTAGAGGCAGGCATAGTCCTGACTGTAAGGTTTTTGGAATGAATTTCAAAAGTTGAATTATAGGGCATCAATATAAATGAAGTATTGAATCCTGTTAATGTTACATTGATATTATTTAATGAAGAATACTTATTCTCAACAAGCGTTTCATAGCTCTTTATATAGGAATCATAATCTCTCAATGGGGATAGAACAAATTGGTCAAAATTTATGCTGAAAGTTGAAGTTCTGCTTATGCCTTCAAACTTTATGTCCAGCAAATCCCTGTAGCTTCCGCTTATAACGTCATCTTCTATATATTTGAACTTGTCCCCAAAAACTGAATTTGACATTATGCTTCCAAACTCCTTGTTTCTTTCCATGAAGGCTTCTGCAAGCAGATAAAGCGACAGCAATAAGACTATTGTGGTTATAGTAAATAAGATTCCTTTTTTCCCATTTTTACTCTTTTGTATTATTTTTGTCATTTCATTAAAATTCTAACTAAAATCTAATTTCGCTTCTGCATAATAAGCGCTGAAATTGCCGCTAACAAAAACTCGCCTTGAAAATACAGGTTGTGTTATGTTGCAGCCCTGCTTCTGAGCTGAAAGCTTTATTCTCGAACTGTTGTCATAGATTGTTATGTTGGAACAAATCTGCAATGGAAGGGCATTAAGAAACGTGCTGATGCTGGAAGCGCTTCCTGTATTAACGGAATTCTGCAAAGCGCCGTCTTTTTCAAGGGCAGAAAGGACATCAAGCGATATTTTATGCAGGTTTTGCTGTCCGTCCCCTGAACCATATTCGTAGGAAATGTAAAAATAGGCGGCTGACAGCATAATGCCTGCTATAATTATTGCAAGTACTGCATCTATTGTGAATATTACAGCCTTTTTATTCATCAGCAGCCACCTTCAGCGAAATTTCGGCTTTTTTGCCGTCAATCATTGCATATCTTGTATATCTTGCAATATTGCTTGCATTCCCCAAATCGCCTGAAACTGAGTAATTGGAAACAAACCCTGTGCCATTGTAGGTCCTTAAAGTGAGGTTAAATTCATAGCCTGCAAGCCCAAGAATATTTTTTGCGATATTATATGCGGAGGAATTGATGTAAACCAGCTTTTCTCTGTCGATTATCCATGAGCCGTCAAAATCCAGCCCATGCGTGATATTTTTCGCAAGTCCTAATGAAAAGACATTTGAGGAATTAAAATTCTGAACTGGCAGCCTGCTCCAGTTGGACGGATTGCCCTGCGTTTCTATCAGGACAGACAGCACATTCATTGCAGCAAGCTCTATTTCATTTCTTTTCTCTGTTGAGTCCGTCTTTCCGGCAGTGTAGTCCCACACAACAGCAGAAGCTGTAAGTATTGCTGCGAATGCTATGACTGCAACCAGAAAATCCAATGAAAAAATCTGAGTTTTACAAAAAAAATCCTTTTTTGCATGGAAGAAAGGATTTTTTTTGTTTAGATTATTTTTCAATTATAATCCCCCCATTAATGTTTGATAATTTTATGGTGCCGTTGATTCCGCTAATGCTGCTGATATTAGAGGTCGCAATTCCAGCCTGATAATTCCTTTTTTCACCATTAACATAGTAGTCTATATTTACGATTCGCAATGATGGATAGACCGTTATATTGTATGGGGAGCCTCCTTTTAATGTCGCAGGCAGAAAAACAGATTTGTTTGTTCCGATGCCAGCAAGAAAAACTGAGTTTATCTCCAATGCGGCTTTGTCAGCCTCCTGTTTCGCATAAAGCCTTTCTCTTGTTGAATCAAGCATATTGTTTCTCTTGTCGGCAATTGCAAAAACAGCCAGAAAAATAACAAGGGCTATTGAAATTGTTATAATAAAATCTGCCGTGATTTGGCTTTTTGCTTTTGTCATAATATTCTTGTCAGGATACATAGCTTACATTAAAATAGAGTGCATCAAGCCTGCAGCTTTTGGCACCTTCATTGCTTTTCGCATAATGCCTTATGAATGCCCCGTCTATTCCCGAGCCGAAGAAGTCGCCGCACGACCAGCTCAATGCCGAAGATGCGTTGACGCATGTAATTGAAGGCTCTGATGAATGGCAGGCGCTGCTTACAGATGCCCAGTTAATGTAAAAGTCTGTTGAATTCCACAAATCTGAAACAACATCAACGGCATATATCAATTCATTATATGATGCCAGCCCTGCAATATTGCCGTTTGCCCCGTTTATGTCAGTTGTCGTCAGGAACCATGTTGTGCCGTTATCTGCTGATTTGTAAACATCCTGGCTGCCGTCAACAATAAACAGGCTGTTATTGCCGTCAATCATATTTATCCCATTATTTGTGTCAGTGCCTCCATTAAAGTCATCATTGATTTTAGTCCAATTGATTCCTGAATTATTCGACCTGTAAATATCCTGGTCCCTTAATATATAAAGGAAATTATTGGCGTCTGAAATCATATCTACTGTGCCGCTGTCAGCATCAGTGCCGCTGTAGTCGCTGTTTAGAAGCACCCATGTTGTCCCGTTATTAGTTGAGCCCCATACATCTGCCTGAACATCAACAGTATACAGTGCATTGCTTGAATTGACGGCAAAGCCTGCTGCATTGCCATTGGCGCCATTAAAATTTGAAGCTGATTTCGTCCAGACCAGCCCGCTGTTTGAGGACTTCCATACATCTTCATCTGCTTCTATTATGTAAAGGTTGGAATCAGGCGCAGCCAGCATGAACTGAGGAGTCTGGCCCTCTCCGCTATAATCGTTTTGTATCTTAGTCCAAGACTGTCCGTTATTAGTGGATTCCCATATTTCCCTGTCGCTTTCTAAAATATACAAATTGCCATTGGGCTTGGCAGCAATGTCAACTGCATTATTTGCTTCAGCCCCATTGTAGTCATCCTTAACCAGCTGCCATTTTTCATAATCCCTGGCAACGCCGATGTCGCAGTCAGCAGGTGCTGAAGAGGTTAAGTACCACTGATGGCAGACTAGGACGCTGGATATTGAAGTGCAATTGCTTATTGAAGTGTTGTAATAGCTTGCCCTTACTCCGCAATAGTCGTTTAAGCCTGCATTATGCTCTTCATAATTTGAGTCATCGCAGCTTAGCTTGTCATTCGTGCAGTTTGACGGGTATGCACCATCGCAATTGTCCGGGTAGGTATTTCTGCTTTCCTCGTTTACAGAAGCAGCGCAGCTTTGCGGCTTTAATTGCAGGCTTGTAACAACAGTTGTGCATTGGCTTGTGTCATAATCCGAGCAATCACTTAAACAGCTCAAAGAGCCGCTGCTGTAGCCTAATGTCCTGCACGTCTGGCTGCTTAAATCAGCGCCGTCGCAGACTTCGATTCCTTCTACTGCATTATTGCCGCATACTGCAGCGTCAGAAATGTTGCTCCCTATCCTGATATACCCTTCCCTTGATTCAACATAAAGAAACAAATTGCCTTCCTCTTTTGGAACAGAGCCAGACACATTAAAACTTAATGTCCTATAAACATCCCTTGAATTCCCGCCTGTGTAAAGATTCATTGAAATAAGCCCGTTTGTGAGATTTACGTAATTCACATTATCAGGTATTGCCGTATAAATCCTTGTCCTTGAGCCGACACCCTGTTGGTGCACCATTTCAGCGGCATCTGCCAGTGCATCAACAGTAGCTTTTGCCTTTTTAGCCTCAAGCTGCCCTGAAAAAGAAGTATTTGCATTGAAAAATATCTCAAAAACGGCAATAAGCAGCACAAGACCTATTGCCAGTATTATGATAAGTTCTACTGCGGACTGCGACCTCTTTTTTTTCATATTCTATATTGCTATCAATTAGTTTATATATAAAACTTCACAAATTATAAACTTTAGGAATAATCAAAATTAATCATTGCTTGGGGCACACTCATAATAAAAATGATATCAATTAGGGTGTTAATTATCGGGAATCCTTGTATGTGCATAGCAAAAGGTTTATTCTTTTTTATTGTGCCCGTAACTTCTTATTTGCTCAATAATCAACTGCAAAATTCTGGAAATATATTCTTTGTAATCACCTTTGTCAGCAATATCTAATGATTTATAATATTCTTCTCTTTTCTCGAATGGGATAAAGAACATAGGAAATCCTTTTTTCATAAGAATAAAGTTCATAACTGCTCTTGCAGTTCTGCCATTCCCATCTTCAAATGGGTGTATCCATGTTAATTTAGCATGAATTATGGCAGCTAGCTCAAAGGGATGCATCTTATTTTTATTTGCACTATGCCATTTAAAGAAGTTAAGCATATGCTTTTTTAGTTCAGTGTAAGATGGCGGAACATGCGTTGAGCCTTGGATTTTCACATCAAAGAACCTTATTCTGCCGCCATAGATTACACCAGTATTCTTTGTAAGAATTCCATTGATTTTTTTAAGAAATTTTGCATTTAAATCCAATTTATAATTTTTGATATAATCCAAACATTCTTTTCCATTTATCGCTTCATTATAATCCTCTGCCCTTACACCTGTTGGGATAACCTTGTCTTTCAAAATAAGGGCAGTCTGCCTTAAAGTAAGCCGACTGCCTTCAATTGCATTGCTATGATATGTAAAACGTATTACAAAATCCTCATTCAGCTTTTCTCTTACACTTTTAGGGATATGCCTCATCAATGCGCCGTAACTTTCTTTTAAATCCTGTAAAGTTTCTGCGTCATGCCCTGAAAGATATGTATAATTGGATGTCTTTAAGAATGGTTTTGCCTTATCTTCTATTTCTTTAGCATGTTTTTTCAGCCATTCTTTTGAAGGCTTTTTATCGCCTAAGAAAATTCTGATTTTTTTCCATTTGTTTAAGCTCAGCCTTACGTTTTTTGTAAGATAATAATAGCGCCTATTATTTCTTTTTATAGTTTCGATGTAAGCCATATAATATTGTAAGGGCACGTAATATATAAATATTTCGGTTAAATGTGCACATACAAAGACACGACATAAGTGAATACACTCAAAATTATGAATAATCCATTGAATAGTAAATTTCTGCAAAAATAATCTAAGGTCTTGGAATTTTTAAGAGTCAAAACCGCAATGTTTTTATAGGAATTAAATAAAAGATACTTACCAAAATGGTAGTTATCAAAAAAGAGGTAATCTATGACAGCAAACAAAAAGGGCACGCCCCCCCCGCGTGGCTATTTTCTTAAGCTAGCTAAATCCAGGAAAACTACGTATGAGTTTACAGATAAAGAAATAAAAAATTCTGATATAAAAAAATTTCTTGAAGCTGCAAGGTGGGCTCCAAGCTGCTCTAATTCCCAGCCATGGCGGTTTATTATAATAAAAAACAAGGAAACTATAGATAAGCTGATACGAATATCTTCTTATGGCGGGTTTCATACTGACCCTGCATTAATTATAGCGCTTGTTCTGGATTTTGAATGCTGGGAAACCAGCGACCATAGGTGTGTGAGGAACAGTAAAGTCGGCACTATTGAATCATACCTTTCCATTGCAATGCCGGCGCTAAGCATGGTCTTTGAAGCCCAGGAGATTGGAATAAGCACCTGCCTGCTCACGCCTGAAATGAATGCTGCTTCTGATATACTTAAGCTTGGAAGAAAAAATTCAGCGCCTTTGATTGTGGGATTCGGCTATGAGAAAAAAGGGGCATTCCAAAAGAAAAGGGAGAGGAAGAATCTGAATGAGATGGTCTTCAGTGAGTATTTTGGAAAAAAAGGAAATCATGGTAAAATCAGATATTAACAGCAAAGTTCTGAAGGAGCTAAATCCGATAAAGCGCGAAAAAGGGATTTACATGTTTGTCTCAACTCCTGAGAGTTATAAATCTGTAAGCCGCACTATTCTTTATAATATCCTGACTAAATGGAAATGGAAGGGGATTTATATAACACTGAATACGCCGTACAAGCAATTATCAGTTGATCTGAAAAATAATGGAATTAACCTTTCCAGGCTTTATTTTATAGACGGCATAAGCAAAACAGGCGGAAAAATCATAAATTCTGATAACTGCACATTTTTAGAAGGCCCACAATCTCTTACCGAACTGTCTATAGCCATAACTACGGCATGCAATACAAAAAGCTTTGATTTTTTATTTTTTGATTCCCTCAGCACTATTACAATGTATAATGACCTGAAAACAAGCGAGAAATTCTCGCAGTATATCATCAACAAACTCAGGAATCTTGATATTAATGCAATTATAATCTCTCTTAACGAAAAAGGCTCGCTTGAGGTAATAAGTGTTGTATCGCAATTTTGCAATAAATGCGTGCACTTTTAATTTAAAATAAAAGAAATTTATTTTAGAAATATTTATAAAAAGAATAGATGAGGAATATAAACATGCAAACTTTAACAATCTTTATTTTAACAATTGCATTTGGAGCTGTTGCAGTATTCTTTGCGCTCAAGGCGCGGCGCTATGCTATTAAGGAGTCAAAAGTTCCATTAAAGCTTCACGCATATGCCATCATGGCGTTTTGCATTGGATTTTCGCTGCATACTCTTGGTGATTTGCTCGCTGCATACTATGGGGATTCAATGGAGCTGCTGCTTGAATCAATCGCCCACGTCATCATACTGGCGGCATTCATAATATTCTACAATGCTGCGCACCAAACTGTGAAAAGCACTAAGGAGTACTGGTTCAAATGATCAACGCTCAGGCTATGCTGTTTATCGCGCAGGTGTCATCCGCGCTTGCAGTGTTTGTGGGAATGCTCACGTTAATATCTATAATCAGGGCTGTGCAGCATCTTGAAAAAGGGCCGTCAATCAGAAGGATAGTCTATTCTCGGGGAATATTCTTTTCCATTGCCTTAATTGGAGTCACTTCAATGACAATATACCATTTCTTGGGCAGCTATGAAGGGACCGAGGAACTGGCGGAAAATGCCGAATTATTGTGGTATATCATGCTTTTTGGAGCAATTGCCTATTCAGTATATGTATCCCATCTTGCCATGAGATTTGGAAAGTCAGTTCATGGGATTGAAGCCAATATCAACAAGAAATTTAAGACAAAAAAGAAAAGATAATCCTCAATTCTTAGATCTTATTTTTTGTTGGTTTAGAAGCCATATATCTCTTATTTATGATATTATCAATCCCCTATAAAGATAGAAATATAAAAACATTTAAATATAACCTAAATAATGGTTATTTTATGCTAAAAAAGTTCTTAACAGGCAATCAAAATGCAAGAAGGATATTCGGGAAGAAAGAATTAGGGATAATTCTAAATCAGTTGGATGGCATGCCCCTTACTCAGTCAGAAAGAAACAGACTAAGCAGGGATATAAAGCCAAAATTGGAATTTATTAGAGATATGTCTGAATTTAAGGATGAATTCAAGCTTAAGAAAAATCAGGATAATAAGAGGATAATCGAAAGGGCGGTTGATGTAATTCTAAAAGATGAGCTTGGCAAAAACATTGAGGCAGTCCTTCTGTTTGGCTCTTTTGCAGACAATACCTTTACCGGCAACTCTGATATTGACATTTGCGCTGTCTTTAAGAAAGACATATCTCTGAAAGAAGCGACTAAATTCAGAATCAGAATATCAGGACAGCTTCCTGAAAAGATTGATATTCAGGTGTTTAATGCCCTGCCCCAAAAAATAAGAAAAAATATTGCAGGAAACCATAAGGTGATTTACCAAAGCAGCCATTATGATAATCTGGATTTTACAATAAAACATCTGAAAGATAATGATTACTTTGCCAGAATGAGGAGAATATTTGGTGCAGGCATATGAGCAGGATAGAGGATAAGATAAGCGAAATTAACAAATTTTTAGAAGAGCTTGAAAGCATCATCCCATCCAGTTTTGAAGAATACCGGTCCAGCCTTGAAAAGAAAGCCGCATGCGAAAGGTATGTCGAAAAGATAGTTGAAGCGGCAACAGATTTGGCATTCCTGATAATAAAGGACAGGAAACTGAGAATCCCCCAGGATGATGCTGACGCTTTTAATGTTCTCTTGGACAGCAAGATTATTGATAAAGATTTGGCGGCTAAGCTGAAAAACGCAAAAGGAATGAGGAATATAATAAGCCATCAGTATGGCAATATTGATGATGAAATTGTTTTTGAGTCAATTGCTAAAGAGCTGGGCAGGGATGTAGGGGAATTTATCGGCAAGGCTAAAAAATAATAAATCAGAACACGCTCTCATCAGGAAACACCATAATCCCCTCTTCATTTATCTTCATTGGATATATCTTTGCAGAATGCTGCGTCCCCCTCATCTTGAACACCTCAAGGCTTCTCTCCCTGATATCTCCTTTTCTTGTGTTATACAGAAGGACAACCCCGTCAACTTCAAACTCGACAACAGTGCTGTGGTGCTTATCTGGGTCAGGCTCCTGCTCAGAAGTCATCAGCGCAGTTACATTCCATTTGTCTATGCCTTCCACCAGCCTCAGCACTGCCTTTCTTTTCTCAAGCTCTGTTTGGTGCAACAGCGTGTAGGCTGTAAGGCTGTCAATCACTATCCTCTTTGCGCCTATGCTTTCTATTACATCCCTTACAGTCCCTCCCCCTGTTTTAAGCACTTTTTCAACCTGCTCAGGCGAGTAATAAAGGATAACCAGCTTCTTTTCTTTGATATATTTTTCCAAGTCCCAGTTAAACCTGCTGAAATCCTTTAGTATGCTTTCTTCATTTTCCTCAAATGAGATATAAACTCCATTTTCATTGTGCTGCCTTATCCCCTCAACCAAGAACTGCATGCAGAAAATGCTTTTTCCCGAGCCCGCGCCTCCTCCGACAAGATTGACGGTATTCCTTCTGAATCCCCCTTCCATGACATCATCAAGCCCCGGAATGCCCGTATGCGCCCTGTTTTTTGCCGCATGAATCTCATGCTTTTTGGCAGTTTCAGTCTTCGCTTTCGGGTCTTTCAGCTTTGCTTCAATCGCAGCCTTTATGGAAGCCATGCCTTTCAGCTTCTCAGAGACCCCTTTAGGCCTTTCTATCTGCAGCTTTGCCGATTCAAGAGAAATGCTGTGTCTTGGCTCCTTGACTTCCTTTTTCTCTTCCTTTTTTATCTGTTTTTTGACATGCTCCCTGATGGCCTTGGCATTGATTTTTTTCCTGTCATTCTGCTTAGGATAGCCTTTATTTGTCAAACCCGTCTTTTTCTTCAGTTTCTTAGCCTCTTCAAGCAAGCCCATACACTAACTTTGGATAAGGAGATATAAAAATGTATCTTTAATAAATTACTTTTTCCAACA
>Ga0209211_10004066_pt1 | contig 23176 bp, 23 predicted proteins | sample RifGroA2_FD_183992 | JGI IMG/M metagenome (GOLD analysis project Ga0209211, IMG submission 183992) | Groundwater microbial communities from Rifle, Colorado, USA - Groundwater A2 (SPAdes) (version 2) | ecosystem: Environmental > Aquatic > Deep subsurface > Groundwater | place: Rifle, Colorado...
GGCGGGCGCGATCCGCGCCGAGACGCTGGAGGACCTGTTCGACCTCGCGCGCGCGCTCGCCGCGCAGCCGCTGCCCGCGAGCCGCCGCGTGGTCTTCGTGACGAACGGCGGCGGCCTCGGCATCCTCGCCACCGACGCCGCGCGGAACGCGGCGCTCGACGTCGCGCCGCTCGCGCCCGCGGCGCGGGAGCGGCTCGCGCGGGTCCTGCCGCCGGGCGCCGCGCTCGGCAACCCCGTGGACCTCGTCGGCGACGCCACGGCCGCCCGGTACGGCGCCGCCCTCGGCGCGCTCGCCGGCGGCGCCGCCGCGCACCTCGTGCTGCTCGCGCCGCAGGCCGCCACCGACGCCCTCGGCGTCGCGCGCGCGGTGCTCGGCGCGACGCGCGGCTGGCGCGTGCCGGTGCTCGCAGTGTTCGCGGGCGGCGGGCGCGTCCGGCCGGGGGCGCAGAGCCTCGAGGACGGCGGCGTGCCGTGCTACCCGTTCCCCGAGCGCGCGGTGCGCGCGCTCGCCGGGATGGTGACGCTGGCCGAGCGCCGGGCGCTGCCGCGCGAGGCGTTCGCGCCGGCGGTGGACCGCGCGCGCGTCCGCGCGCACGTCGACCGGCTGGCCGCCGCGGGCGCGGCGCCACTCGGCCTCGCCGAGGGCGCCCCGCTGCTCGAGGCGTACGGCGTGCCGGTGCTCGGCGCCCGCGCGGTCGAGGACGGCGCGGGCGCTGGGCGCGCCGCGCGGGAGCTCGGCGGTGCCGTCGCGCTCAAGATCATCTCGCCCGACATCTCCCACAAGACCGAGGTCGGGGGCGTCGAGCTCGGCGTCCCGCCGGAGGACGCGGCTCGGGCGGCGGACGCGCTGCTCGCCCGCGTCCGCGCCGCGCGGCCCTGGGCGCGCCTCGCGGGCGTGCTCGTGCAGCGCATGGCGCCGTCCGAGGGTGTCGAGATGCTGCTCGGTGCCGTGCGCGATCCTCAGTTCGGCCCACTCGTCGTGATCGGCTTCGGGGGCATCTACGTCGAGGTGCTCGCCGACACGGTGACGCGCCTGGCGCCGCTCGGCCTCGCCGAGGTGCCAGCGATGCTGGACGAGCTTCGCATGGCGCCCGCGCTCCGCGGCGCGCGGGGCCGCCCGCCCGCCGACCTCGACGCGCTCGCCGACGCCGTCTGCCGTTTCGCGCGGCTCGTCGCCGACGAGCCGCGGCTCCTGGAGCTCGAGGCCAACCCGCTCCTCGTCGGCGCCGCGGGCCCGCTGGCGATCGACGTCCGCGGCCGGATCGAGGGCGCCCCATGACCCGGCGGGCGCTCGCGCTCTGGGTCGCCGCCCTCGGCGTGGGCCTCCTCGGGACCGGCGCCGCCGGGGAGCTGCCGGCCCCGGCGAGGGGGATCGAGGCCGGGCGCCGGCTCTTCATGGAGAGCGGTTGCCACGGCTGCCACACCCTGGGCGCGATGGGCACGCCCATCGGCCCCAGCCTCACGGGGCTCGGCGCCCGGTGGAGCCGCGACGAGATCGAGCGCTGGCTGCGCGACCCGTCCGCCCGGCGGCCGCGCGCGCACATGCCCAGGCTCGAGCTCAGCGAGGACCAGGTGCAGGCGCTCGGCGCGTACCTGTCGTCGCTGCGCTGAGGCGTCGCCTCCACACCCTGGGGCGGGCGCGCGAGCGTGACCGGGTGCAACGGGCTGATTTCCTTGGGCCCGGCGCTTGGCGCCGCGGTTGCACCGCCGTGGGGGCTGGGGAGGGCGATGGGCTGGAGGGCACGGACGTGAGCGACCCCGGAACGGCGCCGGGCATCGACAGACTCTCGATCGACCTGATCCGGAGACGGCTCGCGAGCGAGCGGCTCGGGCGCCACATCTATCTCTTCGGGCCCGCCGCGTCGTCGTGCGCGCTGGCGCGCCAGCTCGCCGACGCCGGGGCGGAGGAGGGCACGGTCGTGCTCGCCGAGGACGTCGCGGGCTTGCACCTCGCCGTGCTCCTCCGCCCCGACCTCCCGTTGCGCTCGGCGGCGCGCTTCGCCTCCATCGCGACGCTCGCGCTGGCCGACACGCTCGGGAGCGGCGGCGGGCCTGACGCGGTCGAGTGCACGATGACCGCGAGGGGGACGCAGTACGTGATCCTCGGGATCGGCGCCGAGTGGGACCCAGAGCACCTGGCCGCCGCGCGGGCCGACCGCAACGGGTTCACCGCGACGTTCCTCGACCATCTCGATCGCTGGTTCGGGCGGTACGAGGCGGAGGGAGTCGGGGCGCTCGCCACCGGCCGCCGCGCGACGGGCCGGCCGACCATCCGGGAGCTCCCGTGAGGGTGCTCGCCCTCCTGGCGGCCCTCGCGCTGGGCGGCTGCGCCTCCGCGTACGTGCAGGGCCGCGTGGCGCTCGCCGACGGGCGCTGGGCCGACGCGGCGGCGCACTTCGAGGGGGCGCTGGCGCGCGAGCCCGGGGCGCCCGAGGCGCTCACGGGCCTCGGCGTGGCGCTCTACAAGCAGGACGCGCTCGACCGCGCCGAGGCCGTGCTCCGCCGCGCCGTCGCGGCGGAGCCCTCGCGCGCGGAGGCGCGCCTCTACCTCGGGCTCGTGAGCTGGCGGCGCGGACAGGACCGTGAGGCCGAGGCCCAGCTCGCCGCGCTCCGCCGCCTCGACGTGCACCCGCGCACGGCGGCGGTGCTGGACCGCGCCGGGCGTGTGATCGGGCTCGCGGGCCTGCCGGACGAGGTGCGCGCGCTCGTCGCGGCGAGCCTCGAGAACGAGCTCGCCTGGGAGCGCGACGTGCGCGAGGCGCGGCGCGGCTCCCGGATGCCCCTCGAGCCCGTCTGGCTGCGCACCTGGGACGCCCGCGACCCCTTCCCGCGTTCCTGGTGTCCGTGAGGCGCGCGGGGTCCGCTGTCGACGTGGCGGGAACGAGTCCCGGCGGCCGCTGCCGCCCGCGCCCGTGGGCCGGCGCGCCGTCTAGCGCGCGCCGGCCACGCCCGCGGCCGGCGCGGGCGTGAAGACGAGCTCCGTCACACCCTGCTCCGTGCCGCGCCGCTCGATCCGCCCGTACCGCACGATCAGGTCGAGCATCCGTCGGTTGTCCGCGAGCACCCAGGCGCGGAAGCGGCGGATCCCGCGGGCGAGGGCGGCCTCGAGGATCGCGCGGAAGAGGATCGTGCCGAGCCCGCGGTCCTGCCAGGCGTCCTGGACGACGAACGCGACCTCGGCGGTCTCCGGGTCGTCGGTCGATTCGTAGCGGCCGACGGCGATCAGCTCGCGCTCGCCGCCCTCGGGCTCGACGACGAGCGCCAGGCGCCGCCGGTAGTCCACGTTCGCGAGCATGGCCGCCCAGTCGGGCGGCAGGCGCTTCATGATCGTGAAGAAGCGCTGGTAGGCCGTGTGCCGGCTCAGGCGGTCGTAGAGCGCGACCAGCCGCGGCGCGTCGTCGGGCCGGATCGGGCGCAGCGTGACCCGAGTACCGTCGCGGAGCGTGAGCGCGCGCTCGAGCTCGCGCGGGTAGGCGTGGTCGTCGGTGGCCGCGGGCTTGACCATCACGTGGATTATCCTACGCGTCCGGGCGCGTCGCTCGCCGTGTGGACGACGCGCACCGTTGAGGCGTCCACACCCCACCGGCCGGCGGCCGGAGCCCTCGAACGCCGTGAAATCGTTGACGTCCCGGTTGGCATCGCGGTTGCGTTACCGGGTGCTCATGGAGCTCGACCTCGAGCTGATCCAGAAGCACCTGTCCGGCAAGACGGTGGGCCGCGACGTCAGGCTGCTCGACTCGGTGCCGTCCACCAACGCAGCCCTCCGGGCCCTCGCCCAGCAGGGCGCGCCCGAGGGGACGGTGGTGATCGCCGACGAGCAGAGCGCCGGGCAGGGACGGCTGCGCAAGCGCTGGTTCTCGCCGCCCGGCGTCAACGTCTACGCCTCCGTCCTGCTCCGGCCGTCGCTCCCGCCGCGGGACGTTCCGGGCTACTCGTTCATCAGCTCGCTCGCGCTCACCGACGCGATCCAGGCCGAAGGGCTCGCGCCGGCCATCAAGTGGCCGAACGACGTCCTCGTGGACAGGCGGAAGGTGGCCGGCAGCCTCGTGGAGTGCGCGACGAGCGACCGGCACGTGGACTGGGTGATCCTCGGCGTCGGCGTCAATGTGAACGTGACACGGGGAGCGCTCCAGGCCGCGCTCGGGAAGGCGAGCCACGCGGCCGGCTCGCTCGCGGAGGCGGCTCGCCGCGAGATCGACCGGAACGCGTTCGCGGCGGCGTTCCTGAACCTCGTGGACGAGTGGACGCAGATCTACGCGCTTCAGGGCGCGGCGCCGGTGGTTGAGGCGTGGCGCGACCGCGACATCCTCACCGGCCGCCGGGTCGAGGTGCGTGGCGAGGGGACGGTGTACGAAGGGCGCGTGCTGGGCGTCGACCGCGAGGGGTACCTCGTCGTGCGCGACGCGCGCGGCGAGCGCCGGCGGGTGCTCGACGGGGAGATCCGTCTGTCCGACTGACACGGAAGAAGGGAGCCGCATGGCGGCGATGAAGATCGAGCTCAGGTGGACCGACGGGGGCGGCGCGCTGCGGGCGCGGGTGAGCGAACGGCTCACGGAGCTCCTCGAGGCGCTCGAGTTCCGGCCCACCAGCGTCCACGCGACCTTCACGGACGAGAACGGGCCGAAGGGGGGCAGCGCGTTCCGCTGCGCGCTCGAGGTCAGGCTGCCGCGCCGCGAGCCGGTGCACGTCGAGGACGTCTCGCCGACGCCGCGCCTGGCCTTCGACGGCGCCCTGGCGAAGCTCGAGCGCCAGCTCGCGCGCGTGCGCGAGACGTCGCGCGTGCTCAAGCGGCGGCCCAAGAAGTACTTCGTCGCCAAGCGCGCCCTGAGCCCGTAGGGGCGGGGGTCGGGGAAGCGGCGGGGGAAGGAGAAGGATCATGGCCAAACGCATTCTGGTACCGCTCGACGAGACCGCGGACGCCCAGAGCGTGCTCGAGGCCGTCGCCGACATGGCGCGCGGTGCTGGAGCGACCGTGCGGCTGCTGCGCGTGGCGCCCGAGCCGGACGAGGTCGTGAGCGAGGGCCACGTGATCGCCTACGTCGACCAGGAGGTGGCGCGGCTCGAGGCCGAGAGCCTGGACGACCTCCGGGCCGTCGAGGCGCGTCTCGGCGGGATCCCGGTCGAGTGCGCGGTGCGGTTCGGCGACCCGGCGCGGGAGGTCCTCAGGGAGGCGGAGGCCTTCGGCGCGGACCTGATCGCCCTCTCCACGAAGACCGCGAGCAGCTTGAGCCGCGCCGTGCTGGGCAGCGTGGCCGAGCACGTGTTCCGGAAGGCGGCGCCGGCGGTGGTGCTGTACCGCGGCGCGCGGCAGGGCGCGGGGTGAGCGCGGATCTGGCGGCGCGCCTTGCGGAGCTCGCGCGGATCACGCGCGCGCCGTCGCCCGTGGTGAGCGTGTACCTCGGCACGCGCTGGGCCGACGAGCACCAGCGCGAGCGCGTCCGCGTGTTCCTCGCGAACGAGATCAAGCGGGCGCGCGAGGTCGCCGGGCCGGCGCTCGGGGAGGACCTGGACTGGGTGGCCGCGCAGGGCGAGGCGATCGTGCAGCAGACGCTCCTTCCCGACGCGCACGGCGTCGTGCTCTTCGCGTGCGGCCCGCTCGGGCTCCGCGAGGCGCTGCCGGTGCGCGCGGCTGTCGAGGACACCTTCGTCGTGGACGACGCGCCCTACCTCCGCCGGCTGGCGGAGATCGTGCGCGGGACGCCCTCGGCGCTGATCGTCTTCGTGGACGGCGCGCGCGCGCGGCTGATCCAGGTGGGCTCCGACGGCGTCGGCGCCGAGGTCACGCTCGCGAGCGACGTCCCGAGCCGCCACCGCCAGGGCGGCTGGCGGCTGCTCGCGCAGACCCGCTTCCAGCGGCACACCGAGACGCACCGCGGCCGCCACTTCGACGCGGTCGCCGCCACCCTCGCGGACGTCGCGGACGAGCACGGCGTGGACCACGTCGTCCTCGCGGGCGAGACCCGCACGCTCGCCGTCTTCCGCAGGCACCTCGAGGGCCGCGTCGCCCAGCGGGTGGCCGGCACGATCGCGGCGGCGCGGCACGAGCCGGCGAGCGCGCTCGCGGCGCGCGCCGCGCCGCTGCTCCGGCTCCGCGAGGGCGACGCGGAGGCGCTCGACGTCGCGGGCGTGCTGACCGGGGCGGCGAAGGGCGGGCGCGCGACCGCGGGGCTCGAGGCGACTCTCGAGGCGGCCAGCCGCGGCGCCGTGTACCGGCTGTACGTGCTGGCGACCTTCCGCGAGACCGGCCGGCAGTGCGGCGCGTGCGGCGCGCTCCAGCCGGGCGACGCGCCGGCGTGCCGGGTCTGCCGCGGGGCGACGAAGGAGGTCGAGCTCGGCGAGGCGCTCGTGCAGCGCGTCCTGGCCACCGGCGGAGCGGTCCAGACCGTCGCCGTGGCGGCCGGGCTCGAGCGTGCCGGAGGGGTCGCGGCGCAGCTCCGGTACCCGCTGTGACACGGCTCGGGCCGCGGGGAGGACGGCGATGTTTGTAGAGGACGTCATGCACCGCGACGTGGTCAGCGTGTCTCCGAAGACGACGCTGCCGGAGGCACTCGGGCTCATGCAGCAGCGCGGCATCCGGCACCTGCCTGTCGTCGAGGGCGGTGAGCTGGTCGGGATCGTCTCGGACCGGGACCTCAAGCGCGTGATGGCGTCGCCCGCCACGACGCTCGAGCGCCACGAGCTCGCGTACCTGCTCTCGAAGCTGGCGCTGGCCGACTTCATGACCCGGAGCGTGACCACGGTGGGCCCGCGCCACCCCGTCGAGGAGGCGGCGCGGATCATGATGAAGGAGCGGATCAGCGCGCTGCCGGTCATCGAGGAGGGCCGGCTCGTGGGCATCGTCACCGAGACCGACGTGCTCGGCCTCTTCGTGCGGGCGATGGGTGCCGGCGAGCCCTCGAGCCGGCTCGACGTCGTGCTCGGCGAGGGCGCCGCGTCGCTCGCCGACATCGTCCTCGCGGTCGAGGACGCGCAGGCCGACGTCTCCAGCATCGTGACACTGCCGAGCCCGACCGGGCGCAAGGAGGTCGTGATCCGCGTGAAGACGATCAACCCGGGGCCCGCGATCAAGCGGCTCGAGGCGCGCGGCTACGCGGTCCGCAGCCCGTGGCGGGGCTAGACGGCCGTGCGCGTGCTGCTCGCGACCGACGGCTCGAAGGACGCGCGGACGGCGACCGTCTACCTCCGTGACTTCCCGCTGCCCGAGGGGAGCCGGATCCTGCTCCTCAGCGTCGTGGACGCCCCGGCCTCGCCGCTCGACGTCCCGCCGGTGCGCGAGTTCCGGGCGGCGCTGCGCGCCGAGGGGCGTCGGGCGCTCGAGGAGGCGCGGCGCCTCCTCGGCCCGCGCGGCGCGACCGCCGAGGACCGCGTCGCCGAGGGCGGCGCCCGGGCGGAGATCCTCCGGGCGGCCGACGAGTGGGAAGCGGACCTGATCGTGCTCGGCGCGCGCGGTCTCGGCGGCGTCCGGGGCGTGCTCCTCGGCAGCGTCTCGTCCGCCGTCGCGCACCACGCGCGCTGCCCCGTGCTCGTCGTCAAGGGACGGCCGCGCCCGCTGGGCGGCGTCCTGATCGCGCTCGACGGGTCCGAGCACGCCTGGGCGGGCGTGCGGTTCGTGCTCGCGCTGCCCCTCGACCGGGGGACGAAGGTGCGCCTGCTGAGCGTCGTCGAGCGGGTGCACTACCCGTCGAGCGCGCCGCGCCTGCTCCGCGCCCAGCTCCGGGGCCTGCTGGCCGACATGGAGAAGGAGCGGCGTGCGGAGCTCGATCGCGGTCTCGCCCGCGCCGCGGCGGAGCTCCGCGGGAGGGTGACCCGCGTGACGCGCGGGACGCCCACGGGCACGCCGGCGGGCGAGATCGTCGCCGCGGCGCGCGAGCTCGACGCCGACCTCGTCGTCGTCGGCGCGCGCGGGCGCGGCGGGATCGAGCGGCTGCTGCTCGGCTCCGTGTCCGAGCGGGTCCTGCGCGACGCGCGGTGCCCGGTCCTGATCGTCAAGGGCTTGCGTGAGCCGTAGGCCGCGCCGGGTGAGGAGGCCGCGATGAGCGAGCCGTTCGTGATCCGCGAGGTGCTCTTCCCGACCGACTTCTCCGACGCGTCGCGGCCGGCGTGCGCCACCGCCGTGGACCTCGTCCGCCACTTCGGCGCGCGGCTGCACGTGCTGCACGTCGTCCCGCCCGTCACCGACCCGACGACCGCACCCGCCGAGATCCGCGCGCTCACGGCCGGGCTGCCGGCGGGCCTCGCGGTGGTGACGGCGATCATGTCGGGACTGGCGGCGCGCCAGATCGTCGAGTACGCGCGGCGGAACGCCGTCGACCTGATCGTGATCGGCACGCACGGGCGCAGCGGCTTCTCGCGGGCGCTCCTCGGCAGCGTCGCGGAGGCGGTCGTGCGCCGCGCATCCTGCCGGGTCCTGAGCGTGCCCGCCGCGCTCGCGGCGGTGGCGGCGGCGCAGGCCCCGGACATCGACGGCGGGGAGCGGACGGTCTGCGTGGTCTGCGGCGCGCGCACGCACGACGAGCTGGTGTGCGAGCTGTGCCGGGCGAGGATTCGCGGCGAGGCGATCGAGCGCAAGCTGGGCGACGAGCGCGCCGGGCGCTGACGGGGACGTGCGGCCGGGGGCGTGGGACCACGCGGCCCGCGTCCGCTGCCCCGCTGCGGCTGGGCTCCATCCCGGCGCGTGCGGTCCGCAGCTCGCGCGGCGGGAACGGATTTCCACGCCCCCTGCCGCACGTCCCCGCCGGCTCCCGACGCGCTGCCTCGCTCCGGCGGGGCGGCGCTCAGCGTGCGGGGGGCGGGGCGACGGCGGGCATGCGCACCCGCCACCACATGTTGACGACGAAGAGCCCAGCCCCCGCGAGCTGGGCGAGCCCGCCCGCCGCGACGAGGGGCCGGAGCGCGGGCGCGCCGGTGAGGCCCGCGCCGACCTCCGCCGCCGCCCGCACGGCCGTCCCGAGCGTCATCACCCAGTAGACCGCCTCCGCGAGCGCCGGCCGGTACCGGGGATCGTCGCGCGCCGGCCGCGGGAACATCCAGGTCGCGACGCCCATCACGAGCATCAGCATGAAGCCCACCAGCAGCAGGTGGGCGTGCGCGGTGACGAGCAGGCGCGCCGGCCAGGCGCCGAGGACGAGCTCGCTCACGACGATGTAGCCGCCGAGCAGGAGCCCCGCCACGAGGAACACGAAGCTGGTCTTGATGTAGCGGCGGATCAGCGGCGGCACGGCGCGCTCACCCCTCGCTCGCCTCGGTGAGCGCCCGGAGCGCCTCGAGGTCGCGCAGCACGAACCGGGTGCCGTCGTCCTCGACGAGGCCCTCCTTGAGCCAGCGGCTCACGACGCGGATCGTCGTCTCGACGGTCGTCCCGGCCATGTCGGCGAGGCTCTGGCGCGTCGGGTGCAACGGCAGCTCGACGCCCTGCTTCGCCTTCCGCCCCTCGCGCGCGAGGCGCAGCAGCGTCGCCGCCAGGCGCGCCTCGACCGGGTCCACCGCGAGCGACCTCACGGAGTCGTGCGCGTCCCGGAGTCGCCGGCCGACCATGAGCGCCATCTCCTTGATGATCGACGGGTAGCGCTCGGCGAGCGCGACGACCGGCTCCCGGGGGATCCTGACGATCACGCTCGGCTCGGTGGCCTGCGCCGCGGCGGGGTAGGTGCGCCGCTCGATGACCGCGATGCCGCCGAAGGGCTCGCCCGGGCCGAGGAGCTCGAGGACGACGTCCTTGCCCGTGCGGGAGTGCTTGAGGATCTTGACGTGCCCCGACCTGACGACGCAGAACCAGAGCGCGGGCTCGCCCTCCATGAAGATGTACTCGCGCGGGCGGTACGCCTCCTCGCGCGCGACCGTCGCGAGCGCCTGGACCTCCTTGCCCGGCAGCCCCGCGAACATCGGGCTCGTTCCGAGGAATGCGCCGACGTCGTGGCCTGGCACGCGCGGATAGTAGCACGCGCCCCCGCGCCCGGGCCGACGCGAGGCGGGCGCGGGGCGAGGGCGCCCCACGTGGGCGCCGCCGCCCCAAGCCGCCCGCTGGGCCGCCCGCACCACGGACCTGGGCCGTTCGGCGAATCAAGGACTTAGCGGGGCCCGGCCCGTGGCATCGCTCTTGCGATCCGGCAGGCTGGGATGAAGTTCTCAAGTCCGGCGGACGCGGTGCTCGTGGCGGAGGCCCTCCAGCGCGCTGCCATCTACCGGCTCCTCGGCGCCGCGTTCCGCCACCCGACCGAGGCGCGCCTCGCCGAGGTGGCGCTCGGCGGCGCGACTGCGGCCGCCGCGGCCCGCGGGGCCCTGCGCGACCGGCTCGCGGGGCTCGCGCTGGCCGCGAGCGAGGTGGACCTGTCCGCCGCGGCCGCCGAGCACGCCTTCCTCTTCGGGCGCACGGAACGCTGCGCGCCCTGGGAGAGCGTCTGCGGCGACCTCTCGTCGTTCGCCGACGCGGCGGCGTGCGTGGCCGACGTCGTCGGCTTCTACGAGACGTTCGGAGCCGGCTCCGCCGCGGAGCCCGACATGGAGGACCACATCGCCGCGGAGCTCGAGTTCATGGGCGGGCTCGCGCTCCGCGAGGCCTGCGCGCTGGCCGACGACGAGCCGGACACCCTCGCGGTGACGCGAGGCGTGGAGCGCGCCTTCCTCACCGACCACCTCGGGCGCTGGGCGGAGGCGTTCGCCGGCGCGGTGGCCGGCGCGACACCCGAGCGGCTCCACGCGGCCGCCGCCGCGCTGCTCGCGGCGTGGATCGCGGCCGAGGTCGAGGCGCTCGGCGCCGTGCCCGAGCGCGTGGCGCTGCCCGAGGAGGCGCAGGCGGTGTGATCCGCGCGGTCGTCGCCGATGAGGCGGCCCCGCCCCGTGACGCCGTGCGCAGTCCCTCCTCGAACCAGGCGAACGCCTTGCGGTGCAGATCCTCGAGCCTCGAGATCCGCACGCCGAGGTTGGCGCGGGTCTCCGAAAGGTGGACGAGCCCCAGGAACAACGACCAGAGGAGATCCACGATCTCCCGCGGCTCGTGAGGCCGGTAGATCCCCTTGTCGATCGCCGCCGCCACGATGTGGCTCACCAGCGAGAAGTTCCGCGCCGCACGCACGTTGATCTCCTGGAGCGTCTTCGGCGAGATGCCCGCGGTGAGGCCCGGCTGCTGGAGGAACACCAGCACGCGATAGGACTGCGGGAAGCGCGCGTGGTAGGCGTGGAAGTAGTCCCACACGCGCTTGAGCTGCCGGTCGGGCGCGAGCCCGGACGCCATGATCTTCTCGATCGCCTCGCGCATGCGCTCCATGCTCTCGAAGAGGAGCGAGACGTAGAGGTCTTCCTTGGAGCGATAGTAGAGGTAGATCGTCCCGACGGAGACCTCGGCCTGTCGTGCGATGTCCTCGATCGTCGCGCGCGAGAACCCCTTCTCGGCGAAGACACTGACGGCCGCCGCCTGGAGGGCCTGTCTCCGGGCGCGGCGCTCGCGGACCTTCCGGTGCGAAGTCCCCATTCCAGCAGGCGGATCAGAGCCCGAGCTGGCGGGCGATGATGTTCCGGTGGATCTGCGAGGTGCCCTCGCCGATCTCGAAGAGCTTCACGTCGCGGTAGAGGCGCTGGATGGGCGACTCCGTGACGTAGCCGTAGCCCCCGTGGAGCTGGAGCGCGTCGTTCGCCAGGCGCGTGGCCGTCTCCGTGGCGAAGAGCTTGGCCATGGACGCCTCCATGATATGGGGGCGTCCCGCGTCGGCGAGCCACGCGGCCTGGTAGGTGAGCAGGCGCGCGGCCTCGAGCGCCGTCGCCATGTCGGCGAGCATCCACTGGACGCCCTGGAACTTCCCGACGGGCTGGCCGAATTGCTGGCGCTGCCGGACGTACGCGAGCGTCGCCTCCAGCGCCGCGCGGCCGGTGCCGACGGCGTACGCCGCGGCGGTGATCCGCCCGAGCGTCAGCGTCTGCATCGCCGTCATCGCCCCGCGGTTCTCCTCGCCCAGGAGCGCGGCGGCGGGGACCTCGCAGCCGTCGAAGACGAGCTCGGCCGTCTGCGCGGCGCGCATGCCCATGGTCTCGATCCGGCGCGCCACCGTGAAGCCGGGGAGCCCGCGGTCCACGAGGAAGAGCGAGAGCCCCCGGACGCCCTGGCCGGGCGCCGTCGCGGCGGTGAGCACGACGAAGTCGGCGAAGGGGCCGTTCGTGGTGAACATCTTGGTGCCCGTGATGCGATAGCCCGCGGCCGTCTTCTCGGCGCGGCAGGCGATCGAGCCCGGGTCCGAGCCCGCGCCGGGCTCGGCGAAGGACCACGCGCCGATCTTCTCGCCGGCAATCCCGGGCCTCAGATAGCGCGCCTTCTGCTCACTGGTCCCGAACGCGCTGATCGCCGTCAGCGCGAGCGCCACGTGGACGTAGAAGCCGAGGGCGATGCCGGCGGAGGCGCGGCCCAGCTCCTCGGCGAGGATCGCGTAGGTGACGTTGCCCTCGCCCGCGCCGCCCCACTCGGCCGGGAACTTCACGCCGAGCCACCCGAGCCGGCCGAGCGCCCGGAAGAGGTGGAGCGGGAACTCGCCGCGGGCGTCGCACTCGCCCGCGATCGGGACGATCTCGCGCTCGCAGAACTGGGCGACGCTCCGGTGGAACTCGACCTGCTCAGGTGTGAAGGCGAACTCCATGCTAGCCTCCCGGGCGCACGACGATGCGGATCGGGTCGCCCTCCTTGGTGAACGCCCGGCGGAAGCCCTCGTTGATCGCCGGGAGCGGGATCACGTCGGTGACCGAGGACGAGAGGTCCAGCGCTCCCGAGGCGACGAGGCGGATCACCGTCTCGACCTCCTCGCGGTCGAAGCCCATGGAGGCGAGGACGGCCAGCTCGCCGCCGACGAAGGAGCGAAGCGGCGGCAGCTCGACGCGGTCGCCGCCCACGCCCGCGATCACCACGCGCCCGCCGCGCCTGAGGCTCCGCATCGCCTCGGTCACCGAGGCCTTGAGGCCGACGAACTCGACGGCGAGGTCGACGCCTTCCCCTGCGGCGAGCCCGCGGATCTGCTTCGCCGCGTCGCCTCCCGTGGCGTCCACGACGTGGGTTGCGCCGGCCTCCACGGCGCGCCGGAGCGCGCCGCGGGCGACGTCCACGCCGATCACCTCAGACGCGCCGAGGAGCTTCGCGAGCTTGATCCCGTGGACACCGAGGCCGCCGCAGCCGAAGACGGCGACCCTCTCGCCGGGTCGCAGCGCCCCTCGATGGGCCAGCGCCCGGTATGCCGTCGAGACGGCGTCGGCCACGATCGCGCCGACGGGGAACGAGACCTCGGCGGGCAGGGGCAGCAGGCACGAGGCGGGGAGCGTGATGGACTCGGCGAAGGCGCCCTCACGGTTGATCCCGAGCACCTGCGCCTGCTGGCAGAGCACCTCGCGCCCCCGGCGGCACGCGTGGCACCGGCCGCAGGCGACGCTGGGAAAGATCGTCACGCGGTCGCCGGGCTTCCAGCCGGTGACGCCGGCGCCGACGTCGGCGACGACGCCGGCGGCCTCGTGGCCGAGGACGATCGGCGTCGTCGGGAGCTGGATCGTCCCCTCGATCGCGACGTGGAGATCGGTGCCGCAGATCCCGCACGCCTCGACGGCGACGCGGACTTCACTCTCGCCCGGCGTCCGAGCCTCGACCTCCTCGATCCTGAGCGGCTCCTTCGCCGCGTAGAACCGCGCCGCGCGCATCAGGAGAGCGCCCGCTCAGCGCCCACGGAACACGGGCGCACGCTTGTCCCGGAAGGCGCGGAGTCCTTCCTTGTGGTCCTCGCTCTGGAAGCAGAGCGCCTGGACGCGGCACTCGTCCTCGAAATCGACCGCCATGTCCCGGCTGAGCCCGTCGTAGAGCGCGCGCTTCGTGGCGCGGAGGGCGAGCGGCGGCCCCGCGGCGAGGCGCCCCACGATGCCGTCGGTCACCTGGTCGAGCTGCGCGGCGGGGACGGCACGGTGGATCAGCCCGACGCGCTCGGCTTCGGTGGCGACGATGGTCTCGCCGAGGAGCAAGAGCTCCATCGCCTTCGCCACGCCGACCAGGCGCGGCAGGAGATAGCTCACACCCGCGTCGGCGCCGCTCAGCCCGACGCGGGTGAACACGAAGCCGAGGCGGGCGTCGTCGCGGGCGAGCCTGAGGTCGCACGCCATGAGGATGCCGAGCGCGCCGCCGAACGCGTCGCCGTTCAGCTTCGCCACGGCGGGCAGCGGCAGCTCGCGCAGCCGCCGCGCGACCTCGCAGTAGATCCTGACGCTGTGGTCGATGGCGGCCGCGCTGCCGACCACCTGATCCATCGAGGAGAGGTCGCCCCCGGCGCTGAACATCCGCCCGGCGCCCGTGACCACGAGCACCCGGGCGCTGGTGCTCCTGCCCAGCGCTTCCAGCGCGGCGCACAGCTCCTCGCCCATCGCCACGCTGAGGGCGTTGAGCTTGTCCGGGCGATTGAGGGTCAGCGTCACGACGCCGTCGGCTTCCCCGACCGTGATCGTCTCGAATGTCATGGTCCGTCCCTCGCCCTCGTGGGCTCCTTCTCGTAGCGCTTCGGCAGGCGGCGTTCGGCGGGGCCGGCGTAACGCGCGCCGAGTGCCTCCGGGATGATCCTGAGCGGGCGGCCTTCGCGGATCTCCTCGGTCGTGTGGGCGATCAGCGCCGGGAGGTAGGAGAGGACGCCGAGGCCGACCATCTCGAGCGGCTCGAACCCGATCTCGAGCAGGACCGCCGCGATGACCCCGGCCAGATTCGGCGGCAGGGGGTGGCCCGAGCGCCTCGCCGCCTCGCGCGCGATCGCATCGAAGAGCCGCGCCTGCTCGTCCCACACGCCGAGCTCGAGCGCGACCGCGCGGAGCGCGGCGGCCCGGGGCTCGCGTCGCCTGTGCACCGGGTGGCCGAGGCCCGGGATCCGGCGCTTGTCCTTCGCGTACGCCTCGACGGTCCGGTGCGCGACCTCGGCGCGCGAGAGGCCGTCGCGCGTGCGCGCCGCGTGCGCCGCCGCGAGCATCTCGGCGCACTCGCGCGGCGAGCCCGTCACCGAGCCGAAGGCGATCACGCCCGCCGCGATCGCCGCCGCAGGCGCTTCGGGCGCCGCGGAGGCGGCGAAGCGCGCGGCGGGGACCGCCGAGCTGATGAAGGCTTGGTCGAGCCCCGAGCGCAGGACGGCGTCGAGCGCCCGCGCCCGGGCGCGTGTCGGCAGCTCGCCACGGATGACGAGGTACGTGGCCTCGGGGAAGGTGAGCGCGCGGATCAGCGCCTCGGCGCGGTAGCCGCGGACGAGGATCGTGCCCGACTCCGCCCAGCCGATCTTGGTCGTCCAGTAGCCCTGCCAGGACTCGGTCCCCGGCCTCTTCACGCCCGGCCCCCGGCGCCGTGGATCATCCGCTCCTGGCCCGCCCAGTACGGCGCCTTGACGTCGCGGCGCGAGATCTTCCCGACGGGCGTCTTCGGCAGGGAGGCACGGATCTCGAGCGACTTCGGCGCCTTGAACGGCGCGAGCCGCTCCTTCGCGAACGCGAGGAGCTCCGCCTCGTCGACGGTCTGCCCGCTCTTGAGCGCCACGACGGCTTTCACGGCCTCGCCCCACTTCTCGTCGGGGACACCGACGACGGCGGCTTCGAGCAGGGCCGGGTGCTGGTAGAGGATGTCCTCCACCTCGCGCGGGTAGACGTTCATCCCGCCGGTGATGATCATGTCGCCCTTGCGGTCGACCAGATAGACGTAGCCGTCCGCGTCCACGCGGGCGAGGTCGCCGAAGTGGAGCCAGCCGTCCACGATCGTCCGTGCGGTCAGCTCCGGCAGGTTCCAGTAGCCGGTCGTCATCCACGGCGCGCGCACGCACGCCTCGCCGACCTCCCCGACGGGCACGTCGCGCCCCGACTCGTCGAGGATGCGGACGCGGCCGCCGAGCGAGTTCTCGCGCCCGCACGAGAGCAGCCGCTCCTCGTGGCCCTCGAGTGCCGCCTGATGCTCGGCCGGCGTCGTGTGGGTGTTCAGACCGTACGCCTCGGTGCCGCCCCAGCCCGTGTGCAGGATCGGGCCGAAGCGCTCGATCGCCCGGCGCACGAGGGCGGACGACGCCGGCGCCGCCGCGTAGCAGATGAACGCGAGGCTCGAGAGGTCGTGGCGGTTGATCTCGGGGTGGCCGAGAAACATCTGGAGCAGGGTGGGGATGGCGAGGAGATGGGTCACGCGGTGGCGCTCGATCGCCGCGAACGTCTGCACGGGATCCGGCGCCTGGAGGATCACCGCCGTGCTCCCCGTGACCCAGCCCGAGTCCATGAGGCGCGCGGCGAAGTGGCTCATCGGCGTGTAGAGGAGCCCGACGTCTCCGGCCTGGCGCCGCGCGATCTGGGCCCACGCGAACATCGCCGCCTCGGTGCTCGCGTACGTGTGGGCCACGCCCTTGGGTTTCCCGGTCGTGCCCGAGGTGTAGAGGATCTGGCCGAGCTCGCCCTCCGAGCCGCGGATCACGGGCGCCTCGCCGGCGTGGAGCCGCAGGAGGTCCTCGTAGTCGAGCACGCCGTCGCCTCCGCCCGGCGCGATCACGTACCGGACGTCCGGGAGGAGCGCGCGCAGCGCGTGCGCCCGGGGAGCGAGCGCGGGCGCCGGGGCGATCAGGACCCGGGCTCCGCAGTCCGCCACCATGTGGGCGTGGTCGGCCTCGGTGAGCATCCCGAGCATCGGGACGAAGGCCGCGCCACTGCGTGCGATGCCGGCGAGCGCCTCCATGAACTCGTGGTTGTTGGCCTGGAGCACGGCGACGCGGTCGCCCGGCCGCACGCCGAGCTGGATCAGCGCGCGGGCGAGCCCGCTCGCGCGGGCGTCCAGCGCCCGGTAGGCGAGCCGCGTCTCGCCCTCGATGACCGCGGTCCGTTCCGGATACCACCGCGCCGCGCGGCCGAGGTAGTACGCGTAGGGGTGAATCATGGCTGCGCCTCCGTCAGCGCGGGATTGTGAGCGCTCTCAGGAAGTTCTCGCGCAGGAGCTTCCGCTTGACGGGGAGCGGCAGCCCGAGCGCGTCCACGTCCTCGCGGGCGCGCTTGAAGCTCACGAGCGGGTAGTCCGTCGCCCAGATCACCTTGTCCTGGCCCCAGCCCCGGACGAAGTCGAGGAATTCAGGAGGCCAGAGCTTCGCCGGGCGCGCGGAGGTTTCCACGTACACGTTCGGGTGCTTCCAGGCGAGCGTCATCATCTCCTCGTGCCAGGGCTGGCCGAGGTGGCAGCCGAGGATCACCAGCTCGGGGAAGGCGAGCGCCACCTCGTCGAGGTAGATCGGCCGCCCGCACTCCGACGGCATCAGCGGGCCCGTGTGGCCGACCTGGATCGCGACGGCGGCGCCCAGCTCGGCGCACTTGAGGTACACGGGCCAGTAGCGCTTGTCGTTGGGCGGGAGCCCCGTGTAGTCGTCGCCGCCGTAGGCGTACGGCTCGAGGCGCACGAGCCGGATGCCGAGCTCGCGCACCAGCCGCTCGATCTCGCGGGCGACGTCCATCGGCCGCTTGCGCGGGTCCACGGTGCCGGCGCCGATGAACCGGTCGGGGTGCTTCCGGACGGTCTCGCCGACGGTCTCGTTCCGCATCACGTGGAGGTTCCCGTAGCCGAAGGCGGAGAAGACCGCGATCTCGACGTCGGCCTCGTCCATCTCGGCGAGCATCGTCTCGAGCGTCATGCCCTCGAGCATCCGGCGATCGACCTTGTACCGCTTGAAGATGTGGACGAACTCCGGCGGCCACTGCGTGGCGCCCTCCGGCGTCACGAGGGTCGCCCACGCGTCGATCGCGCCGATCTTCTCCATGGTCTGATCGGCGTCGGGGGGAGCGAGCGCCGCTCCTCCCCGACACCCCCCACCCGGTCACCGTGAGTGCCGGGCGCTCGAGCGTTCAGAGCTGTGTTTCGCGGGCGATGATCTCGCGCATGATCTCGCTCGTGCCCGCGCCGATCGTGAACGCGGACACGTCCCGGTAGAGCCGGCACACGGGGGACTCCTCGATGAAGCCGTACCCGCCGTGGAGCTGGAAGACCTCGTTGGCGACGTGCTTGACCTGCTCGCACGAGAAGAGCTTCGCCATCGAGGCGGCGAGGCTCGCGTCCGGGGCGTCGCGGCTCAGGCGGTCGCAGGCCCAGTGGACGAGCTGGCGCGTCGCCTCCATTGTGGTGCGGACGTCGGCGAGGCGGTGGCGCCACGCCTGGAACTTGCCGAGCGGCTGCCCGAACACCTGGCGCTCGGCCGCGTACCGCGTGCCCTCCTCCCAGAGGCGCTCCATCACGCCGAGCGCGAAGGCCGAGATGACGAGCCGCTCGCCCTTGAAGTGGTCCATGACGTAGCCGAACCCCCGGCCCTCCTCGCCGACGAGGTTCCCGAGCGGCACCCGGCAGTCGTCGAAGAAGAGCTCCGCGGTGTCCGAGGCGCGCGAGCCCATCTTCTGGAGGGCCTTGCCCACGCGGAAGCCCCTGGTGTCGCTGGGCAGCAGGATGACCGACAGCCCCTTCGGCCCGGGCCCGCCCGTGCGCGCGACGAGCGAGACGAAGTCCGCCCGCGTGCCGTTCGTGATGAAGGTCTTCGACCCGTTGATGACCCAGTCGCCGCCCTCGCGGCGCGCCGTCGTCCGGATCGCCCCCACGTCCGAGCCGGCGCCGGGCTCGCTGATCCCGATCGCGGCGATCCGCTCGCCGCGGATCGCCGGGGCGAGGAACTCGCGCTTCTGCGCCGGCGTCCCGCGCGCGTCGATGACCGAGAGCGCGAACTCCATATGGGCGAGCAGGCCGACGGCGGTGCCGACGCTCCCGCACTTCACCAGCTCCTGGGCGAGGATCAGCGTGTACCGGAAGTCGAGGCCGGCGCCGCCGTACTCGGGTGAGTAGCGGAGGCCCAGATAGCCGAGCTTCCCCATCAGGCCGTAGAGCTCGCGGGGGAAGAGCCCCGCCGCCTCCCACGCGTCGGCGTGGGGGGCGAGCTCGCGCGCCACCAGGGCGCGGAGCGCGCGCCGGAACTCCTCGTGCTCGGCCGTGAGCCAGGGGGCGGCGTCGGTCACGACTGAATGATATTCAGTTAGTGAAGTATGTTCCAGTCCCAAGAGGGTTGGCACTCCCCCGCCCCTCCCCCGCCCCCCGGGGGGCGGGGGCCGCGGGTATGATCTGCGTCATATCGGGCGCGGGCGCGCCTGGCTGACAGTCCTCGGCAACGGGAGGCCCGAGAGTATGGGTGTGCGCCTGCGCCACGGAGTCCCGGCCGCGGTTCTCGCTTCGGCGCTGCTCGGCGGCACCGGGTGTACGACGTCCCAGCCCGCCTCGCCCGGCCCCGCCGGGCCGGCGGCGGGCACGCCCGTCGCGGCGGCGGTGGTCGCCGGCACCGGCCAGCCGCTCCCGGTCAGGCTGACGCCGATGCTCGGTCGGCCCGCGTCACCGGAGCTCCTGGCCCTCGGCAAGCGCGTCTACGACCGGCAGTGCGCGGCCTGTCATGGCACGACCGGACGCGGCGCCGGCGAGGCCGCATACCTGCTCTACCCGAAGCCGCGGGACTTCACGACCGGCAACTACCGCCTGGTGTCGACGTGGGAGCGCGTGCCGACCGACGAGGATCTCTACCTCACCATCTCCCGCGGCATGCCCGGGTCGGCGATGCCCTCGTGGGGCCACCTGTCGGAGGAGGAGCGCTGGGCGCTCGTCCACTACATCAAGAGCTTCGCCACCAAGCCCTGGATCCTCGCCGCCGCGGCTGATCCGAAGGGCGAAGGCCAGGCCGGCACGGGCCTGATCCGCGTGCCGCCCGCGCCGGCGTTCACCGCTGCGGCGCGCAAGCTCGCGCTCGATCGGTACGCCGACGCGTGCGCCTCGTGCCACGGTCCGACGGGCAAGGGCGACGGTGCCGAGGCCCAGAAGGACGATCTGGGCTATCCGACGCGCCCGCGGGACCTGACGCTGGGGGTCTTCAAGGGGGCCCCGGACCCCGTCCACCTCTATCGACGGATCGTGGCGGGACTGCCGGGGACGCCGATGCCGATGAGCGACTGGGCGTACGGCGACGAGGCGTGGCACCTCGTGAACCTGATCCGGTCCTGGTCGAGCGACGCGCAGCGCGCGCGCGCCGAGATGCGGAAGTTCCGTATCCTCGCGCGGCGGGTCGACCGGCTGCCCGAGCATCCGGACTCCGGGGCGTGGCGCCGGGCCCAGCCCGTGAACCTCCACCTGATGCCGCTCTGGTGGCGGACGGACCGGCCGGAGGAGGTCACGGTGCGCGCGCTGCACGACGGCAAGCAAGTGGCGCTCCTCCTCATGTGGTCGGACGCCACACACGACCACACCGCGATGCGGCCCCAGGACTTCCGCGACGCGGTGGCCGTTCAGTTCTCGCCGACCGCCGATCCGCCGTTCTTCGCGATGGGGGAGCGGGAACGGTTCGTCAACATCTGGATGTGGAAGTCGGAGCGGCAGGCGGATCTCGAACCCGCCTTCCAGGATCTCGAGAAGGTCTACCCGAACCTCGGTATCGACTCCTATCCGAACCTCCTGGTGGCGCCGTACGAGCAGCCGACGCGGCACGCGCTGACGCTCGACTCGGATCCGACGTTCGTGACCGGCTGGGGCGCCGGCAACATCGTCTCCGACCCTTCGCGACGGAGCCCGGCGGAGGACCTCGTCGCCCAGGGGTTCGGCACCCTCCGCGCGCGTTCGCGCGGCGACCAGGCGGTGGACGCGCGCGGCGTCTACGCGACCGGGACGTACCGCGTGATGTTCCGCCGCGACCTCGCCGGCCGCGGCGCGGGCGCCGTCACGCTGACGCCGGGCACGACGGTCTCGGTGGGCTTCGCGGTCTGGAACGGCAGCGCCGGGGATAGGGACGGCAAGAAGTCCGTCACGATCTGGCAGGACCTCGTGCTCGAACCATGACTCGCTCTGAGGAGGAAGCGGATGGAGCGACGTGAATTCCTCCGCTGGCTCGGCCTCGGCGCCGGCACGGCGGCCGCGACCGAGCTCGCGCTGCCGCTCAGGCTCCTTGCGGCGGCCGATCCCGACCAGAACCCCCTGGCGGGCTCGGTGGCCCGCGACTGGGAGAAGATCTACCGCGACCAGTACGCCTACGACCGCACCTTCGACTGGGTCTGCTCGCCCAACGACACCCACGCCTGCCGCGTGCGAGCCTTCGTGCGCAACGGCGTCGTCACGCGGCTGGGCAACACCTACGACTACCAGACCTATGCCGACCTCGACGGCAACCACGCCACCGCGAACTGGAACCCGCGCCAGTGCGCCAAGGGCTACACGTTCCACCGGGTGCTCTACGGGCCCTACCGCCTCAAGCACCCGATCGTGCGCAGGGGCTGGAAGGCGTGGGCCGACGCCGGCTTCCCCGAGCTCACGCCCGAGCTCCGCACGAAGTACATGTTCGACGCGCGCGGCCAGGACGAGTTCGTCCAGATCGCGTGGGAGGACGCCTTCGCCTGCATCGCGAAGGCGCTGGTCAAGATCGCCGAAAGCTACAGCGGCGAGGACGGGAAGGCGCGCCTGCTCGCGCAGGGCTACCAGCCGGAGATGGTCGAGGCGATGGGAGGCGCCGGCACGCGCACGATCAAGATGCGCGGCGGCATGGGGCTCCTCGGCGTCATCGGCAAGTACGGCATGTACCGGCTCAACAACTCCCTCGCGCTGCTCGACGCGGCGATCCGTCGCGTCGGATCGAAGGACGCGAAGGCCGGCCGCAACTGGTCCAACTACACCTGGCACGGCGACCAGGCGCCCGGCCACCCCTGGGTGCACGGGCTCCAGGCCTCGGACTGCGACTTCAACGACCTCCGGTTCTCCAAGCTCATCATCATGGACGGCAAGAACCTGGTGGAGAACAAGCTCACCGATTCCCACTGGTTCATCGAGTGCATGGAGCGCGGCGCGAAGATCGTCGTCATCGCGCCCGAGTACGGGCCGCCGTCCACCAAGGCGGACTACTGGATCCCCATCCGGCCCCAGACCGACGCCGCCCTCTGGCTCGGCGTCACGCGCCTGATGCTCGAGAACAAGTGGTACGACGAGGGCTTCGTCCGGGCCTTCACCGACTTCCCGCTCCTCGTCCGCACCGACACGCTGCGGCGCCTGCGCGCCCACGAGGTCTTCCCCGGCTACAGGACGACGCTCGCGCCCGACGGCCCCTCGGTGAAGGTCCAGGGACTCACGGCCGAGCAGCACGCCAGGCTCGGCGATTACGTCGTCTGGGACGCGCAGGCGGGGGCCCTGCGCGCCCTCACGCGCGACGACGTCGGTGCGCGGATGGCGGCGAAGGGCATCCGGCCGGCTCTCGACGGAACCTGGAAGGTGAAGCTCGTGGACGGCGCGGAGGTGGAGGTCGCCACCCTCTGGACCCTCTACGGCACGCACCTCAAGGACTACGACCTCGACACGGTCGTCGAGATCACCCAGGCGCCCGGGGACCTGATCCGGCAGCTCGCGCAGGACATCGGCACGATGAGGCCGGTGGCGATCCACCAGGGCGAGGGGATCAACCACTGGTTCCACGCGACCGAGATGAACCGCGCCGCGTACCTGCCGCTGATGCTCACCGGCAACATCGGCAAGCCCGGCGCGGGGTGCCACACCTGGGCGGGGAACTACAAGGCGGCCCTCTTCCAGGGCTCGAAGGAGACGGGCCCGGGCTTCAAGGGCTGGGTCGCCGAGGACCCGTTCCAGCCGAACCTCGACCCCGGCGCCCACGGCCGCGACGTGGAGGCGCACGCGTACACGAAGGACGAGGAGCCCGCGTACTGGAACCACGGCGACCTCGCGCTGATCGTCGACACGCCGAAGTACGGCCGGCGGAACTTCACCGGCGACACCCACATGCCCACGCCGAGCAAGGCGATCATCTTCACGAACGTCAACCTGATCAACAACGCCAAGTGGGCGTACGGCGTCATCAAGAACGTGAACCCGAAGGTCGAGATGATCGTCGCGATCGACATCCAGATGACCGCGTCGATCGAGTACGCGGACATCGCGCTGCCGGCCAACAGCTGGCTGGAGTTCGAGGGGCTCGAGGTGACGGCGAGCTGCTCGAACCCGTTCCTCCAGATCTGGAAGGGCGGCATTCCGCCGGTCTTCGACAGCCGCGACGACCTGATGATCCTCGCGGGGATCGCGAAGGCGCTCGCGGACGTCACCGGCGACCGGCGCTTCGCCGACTACTTCAAGTTCGCGCTCGCGGGCGGGCGCGAGGTCTACATCCAGCGCCTG
>Ga0209211_10004068_pt1 | contig 23173 bp, 23 predicted proteins | sample RifGroA2_FD_183992 | JGI IMG/M metagenome (GOLD analysis project Ga0209211, IMG submission 183992) | Groundwater microbial communities from Rifle, Colorado, USA - Groundwater A2 (SPAdes) (version 2) | ecosystem: Environmental > Aquatic > Deep subsurface > Groundwater | place: Rifle, Colorado...
CCTTCTCGGGTCATCAGCATAATCGTCGCTCGTTCTTCAGCACTCAACTGCTTATAGAGCTTTTCTGTTTTTTCCATCCCAACACCTTAACCTCTCCAAGGTGTTGCGGTTGGTTTTTGAGCGCGCCGGGTCAAACCGTGTTCCTGATGTTAAAAATTTTGCTGAAATTGGCGACTTCCAGCACCTGCGACACCACATTGGAAGCATTAAGCAGCGCAACCGGTTTACTGGCTTCCTTGGCCCGTTCATTTAACAGCATCAACATGCCCAAAGCCGCACTATCCAGATAATCCACCTTGCTCATTTCAATCTCGATTTCGCGTACTGCACCGTTATTAATTAGCGGCATATAGGCATTTTTGAAATCGCGATGCACTTCAAAATCAAAACGTCCGGCCATGGCAATGCGCGCAGAACGGTCATTAATTTGTATATTTATAGCCATGATAAACACCTCATCAAATAGTCTGCAAAAGCGGGATCACCCACATATAGCCAGATTAGATCAATCTGATTGCGAAGCATTGTGATCAGACCTGCAATTTCTGGACATAAGGCATATAACGCTTATCGCTGCCCACAATATGGGTTACAAGCCAGTCCTGCATGATTTGCAGGATTTTATCGGCGGTAATGGAGGTCTGATCTTTATCGAAAGATTCTTTTATGGATAGCAGCTCCTGTACAAATGCGTCATGAACTGCCTTATGGCCGTCGAGTCCGGGGTAGTTTGCCTTGAGCATCAGTTTTTCTTCGGCACTCAAATGCATGGCGGCATATTCGATCAAAAACTCAATGCGTTGTTTGATGGCCTCGTGATTATTTTTATCAGGAAATTCGCTGAATTCCTTGATGGTCTCGAAAAATATCCGGTGATGCGCATCCATCAACACATTTCCCACACTGTAAGACTCGTTCCATTCAACCAGCTCCATCATCGATCTCCCTATCTGTGTTTGAATTTATTCATACCGATTGCAGCCGCCAAATCATGCCGTGCGCCTGCATACTCCATAGCTGCCGGAGTCAACCAATGTTGCTACCTTTCTCTTCTTTGCGCCCAATATCTAAATTCCGTGCTCCCATATAAGGGAAAAAATCACGATCCGCACCCAACAGATGTTTGGCAACCACGTCATGCGCAAGAAAATTGAACAATTCGCCGAGTCCCAATGTACCCGCATGGAACCTGCCCACCAGCGCGACGATGCCATTCACCAGTTCGCGATGCATTGCGGCATGTGCCGTCACTCCGGGATAACCGGCTGCCACGAGAATCTCCACCTCATCCTGAAAATGCTTGACCACATCACGAGTCAGGGTATCCACAAATATTTTCACCTCATCCGCCGGTCGCCCGGAAAGCATCGCGGCCAGCAGCTCATTGGCATCATTGAACAGACCACGATGTTCGCGGTCAATCACCTCGTTGCCACTTTCGTATGACTCATGCCAGACAAGCTGCACAAAATTCGCTGCTACATTCTCCCCGACACCGATGCGATTCGGCGCTTCCGGGGCAATTTGCACCTGGTTTCTGCCGCCCGACTTAGCCCGATAAAGCGCTTCATCGGCCCGTTTGAACCACTGCTCCCAGGATTCTCCGGGCAAGCACTCTGCCACGCCGACACTCACCGTAATATGCTCCACCTCCGGAAAGTTTGTGCTAGCAATTTTATTGCGCAGCCGCTCGGCAAGCAGCGAGGCCGTCGAAAGCGTTGTGTTCGGGCACAGCACGACGAATTCTTCCCCGCCCCAGCGCGTAAGGGAATCGCTGGTGCGAAGAGATGCGCGAATCTTTGCCGCCAACTCGATCAACACCTGATCGCCGGCGTTGTGGCCGTGACAGTCGTTTATTTTTTTGAAGAAATCGATATCGAACACCATCAGGCACAGCGGATGGTCGTATCGCTTCAAACGATCCATTTCGCTCCTGACAGTTTCCTCAAGCCGCCTCCGGTTCCATGAGCCGGTAAGTTTGTCGGTGCTGGCGAGGTGGTCAAGCTCGCCAATGACGGTTTTTAATTTATCCTGCATGGTTGACAGCTCGTTCAGCACCTGGCCGAGCTCGTCCCTGCCGGAAACCGCGATGATTTCGTCCATGTTGCCCTGGGCGATATCCTTGAAGTGCCCCACTGCCCTATTGAGTGGCCGCATGATCGAGCGTATCAGCAGCGTCGCTGCAATGGCACCCAGCAAAAGGCCCAGCAATGTGCTACCGATGACGATATTACGGATCAGGATATAACGCTCCTCGGCATGGTCATATCCGGATTTGGAGGTTTCGAGAATTTTTTGCAGCAAAGTATTTGCTCTGGCATTGGCGGTTTCATAATACGGATTGATCTTTTGCAGAAGAATCTTGTTGGCTTTTTGATAGTCTGCCGCTTGCAGCACCGTAACAGCCGGCATCAATCCTTCATTGACATACAGCGCGCGTGCTGCCGCATATTTGTCCGCCAGATCCCTCTCTTCCGCAGTCAGGTTGCGTTTTTTGTATTCTGCGACAAGAGCGGTAATCTCATCGCGGTTTTTGGCTATGATGGCGGTGTGCGTCATAAGCGGATCGTTGTTGTGTATTTCGGGTGCTTGCCCGTCTGCGTCATGTTGCAGCCACAGCATGATTTGGGCACGGTTATCGCCCATCAGCAGCATGACACGGCTGATCATTCGGGTCGGTTCGAGGCTATCCTTGTAAGCGGCATCCAGCGCCTTGTTCGCCATCACGATGCCAGTCAATCCGATCCCTCCCTCAATCAGCAGCCCCAGCGCCATGAAACACATGATCAGCCAGAGCCGCGTTTTGATACTGACGTTGTTGAAAAAATCCATTATTTTCATTTGACCGGACAGGTTGCTTGCATTATTCGACGGCCCCGGATTTCTGGCCTGTGTCTAGTGTAGTGTTGCACATTGCTTGGAATTTATGCCAACCACAAGAGCCGCAGTGTAGGTCGGATTCCAATCCGACATGTCGGGCTAAACCCCAACAAGAGACTGCACACACCAGTCAATTTCCGGCACACGCCAATCCCGCATATTTCATATCCTCGACCAGAATGTGCTTGCTGAGCCAGTCACGCAGGAAGAATAGTACTTCCTGATTGATTCTGGGGCGAAATCCATGCAGGTACTGCCAGCGAATATCCTGGATGGTTTCATTAAACGAGGCATGTTGAAGCTTGTGCTTGACCAGTTCTGAAAAAGGGTAGCCGGATTTATGCAGGAATTGTTCTTCGCGTTCGAAGTGGTCGATAGCGTAATTGAGCAATTCGTCCAGCACCGATTCGGCAACACGCCGGTTGCCGATCTTTTCTGCCGAAGCCAGTTGATTGATCAGCCCGACGAGGACGCGATGGTCGTTATCCATGCTGGGAACCTTTACCGACAGCTCCTCTGTCCATTGGATCAGGACGATGCCCCGCCGGTATTCCATCACCTTGAGAAATGCCTCGACAACCAGCGGGTCAAACTGTTTTCCGGCTTGTTCGCTGATATATGCAATCGCCTCCTGATCGGTCCAGGCTTTTTTGTAGGCTCTCTCCGAAGTGAGCGCATCGAAAACATCGACCAGCCCGACAATGCGCGCGGATAACGGGATATCCTGCCCGGCGATCTGTGCCGGGTATCCCTGCCCATTGTAGTGTTCATGGTGGTGCAGAGCGATTTCACAGGACAGGGTGAGCAGATAATTGTAGTCATCAAGTATGCGGCTGGCCTTTTCCAGCACCTTTTTGCCTTTCAGGGTGTGGGTTTCGATGATCTTGCGCTCTTCCGGATCCAGCTTGCCGGGTTTTTTAAGGATGCTGTCGGAAATGGAAATTTTGCCTACGTCATGAAGAATGCTGGCGGTACTGACATGGCGCTCAAATTCCGGCGTAATTTTTTCCGCGTAATATCCCAACTCGCCCAAAACCTGCACGATTTCATCGGTCATGATGGCGACGCGCATGATGTGGTCGCCGGTATCCTGATCCTTGTGTTCCGCGAGGCTGGCCAACGCGATGACCATGGCGCGCCCGGTGCGCACGGTTTGCTTGAAAAGGCTATGCGTCCGTATCGAACTGACTACCTTATCGTTGACAAATTGAAGCAATTCCTGCGCTCCAGTATCAAGCTCCTGCGCAAGCTCGACATAAACGAGAATGGCGAAATTCTCCGGGTGTGGAAAGCAGAAAGTCACCGCGTCGCGGCTATAGTGGTTTGAACGCTGGCGGATAGCGTTGCTCAAGTGCTCCAGAATCGGCCCATCAAGCACCATGGAGCCTGCTGCTGCAGCATATTTCCCGGTACCGTTGGCGATCTGAAAGGTATGTCCAGCGATGTTGTATTTGACTATGGTTATAAAGACCGATGCCGACGTATCGCTGGTATGGGTGCCGCCGACCTTGGCAAGATAATGGGGCAGATTTTCATACAATGCCTCAAGCGTACGGGACTGGTCGATGTCCCGACAAATTTCCTGCACCCTGCCAAGAAAGGAGGGTGTGGAATTCATGATGTGACGCTTATTATCATGGAAATTGAATTCCTACCATTTAACGATCAATCAGGTGGCTTTCAGTTTACCGCTGCAATGTTCGGATGCTTGTCTGCAACAATCTTGTCCATCATATGCATCACATCCAGGCTGGCTTTTTCGGCGCAATCCAGCGCAGCGCAAATGCTGTCCTGTATCTTCGGATTGCGTTCCCATCCTTGATCCAATTGGCTGACCATGAGTTGCATGCACTCGTGAACCTTGCTGTGCGGAGCCGATAACGAACGGAATGAAGGCGAATTGCCGAACACCTCTTTGCCTTCCCCTGCATACCAATGCCCCAGACGGCAACCGTTGTGGTCAACATCCACAGCCCTCTTGAATTCGTCGTTGCCGGGGTCGTTAATCAATGCATAGGCGCGCTGCTTGTAGATAATGTGATCGACTTTGACCAGCGAGGCAAAACTGAGATCCTTCGCATAACGCGCTCCCGATAGGGTAATCACGGCAGATTCATAGAACTGCCCGAATTTTTGTTCGAGCTGGCCGATGACATCCTGCGAAGAATTGGTTATCTCATGCATTTCCTTCGAGTCCTCCAGCATTTTGGCCGCTTCACCCTGCAACATTTGCATGATGCTGCCGATGGACTCGGAGGCATTCTTGGTGTTCTCGGCCAGCTTGCGCACCTCGTCCGCCACCACCGCAAAACCGCGCCCCGCCTCACCGGCGCGCGCCGCTTCAATCGCCGCGTTCAGAGCCAGCAAGTTAGTCTGATCGGCAATCGAGTTGATCAAGCCCACAGTCTTGTTGATCTCGGAGCTGCGCGCATTCAATTCGGTAATTGCAGTATTGGCATGATTCACCCGCTCGACAATACCGGTCAGTTTTTGCACCACATCCTTGACCGATTCGCGGCTTTCCTCGGCATCCTCACGGGTGCGCCGGGAAAGGCTTGCCAATTGATCCATGTTGTCTGAAATCACCTTCATGTCCTGCTGGTTCGACGTCAGGTTTTTCAGCAAATTGTCCGAGTTGAGCGAGTGCGCGCGCGACAGCATTTGTGTGCGCATCGCCCCGATTTTCTGGTTCTCCATCTCTTTTAGCAGGATGTTCAGATTGGCCAAATTTTTCATAAGCTCGCCGTGCATTCCGCCGCTTATTGCCGTACGATAAAAATTCCCGTTCAGGTTGGCGCGAAAACTCGAGTCCTGCTCACGGAACATGACGCTTAGCTGATCCAGCATATCGTTCACGCTCCAGCACAACATGCTGATCTCGTCATGCGATTCGGCTATGCCGGTTACCCGGCTATTAAACTTCCCCTGCGCAACCTCGTCGACGGTAAGTTTCAGCCTCCCGATTGGCGCCAGCCATTTCCTTGCCAGCCATTGCCCCCACGCCGATACCGCCACGCCAACCGCGAGAAAACCCAGCATGAATATATCCACTCCATGCAAAAAGAAACTGGTCAGGATGATGACCAGCGTCCCGAAGGAAAATGACCACAGCAGTGCGGAAAACCTAAATTGCAAGGACAAGTTCGTCATAGCCGAGCCCCTTTTCTTTCAATATATCGACCAGTATCTTGGTGGAAGCCGCTATCGCATTGGCAGCCCCGGCTTTTCTCTCCGCTTCCAACATGATGCGATATACCTCGGTCATGGTTTTAATGCCGCTTGCCTTGGGCTTGCGCCGCACCGAGAAATAACCCGTTATATTTCCGCTGGCATCGAGATTCGGCGTGACGTTGGTGAACACCCAATAAAAACCGCCATCTTTGGACATGTTTTTCACATACGCGAAACACTCCTCGCGATTCTGAATTTTGTCCCACAACAGCTTGAACACGGCGCGCGGCATATCCGGGTGGCGGATAATGTTGTGTTGCGAACCGAGCAATTCGGCCTCGAGGTAACCGGAGAATTCGATGAAAGTCCGGTTGCCGTAGGTGATAATGCCCTTGGGGTCGGTCATGGAAACGATGAAGTCGTCCTCGCGCATCACCCGTTCAACCGAAGTCGGTGTAATTGATCTTTTCATTCATTAAATCCTGTCTGGCTTTATTAGGTACTTATCGCCCCAATTGTCCCGATTATCAATTAACAAAACAAACAAAACCATGATGCACGTCAACTTCATATCAAATAAATCGAACAAAATCCTAACGGGTATCAATGTTTTTTGAAAACAGGCGCTTAATAATACTCACCCAGCGGCTTGGTGCGTTTCCAGAATACCCATGCGCCGACACGATCCAACAACATTTGCCGAATACCCTCCTCACCCAGGGCATCTATCCGCAACCGCTCGATTTTTCCCGAGCGCAACGCTTGCCACAACGGCTGCGCATAGTCTGTTTCAAAGCCCTGCAAAGCATCGCGCCAAGTACCCAGATCGCCGCGCTGCAAGGCTTGGCGCAACCCGCTCCAGACCAGCAATTGCTCGCCATTGCCTTCCTTGCCGCTCCACCGCCCTGACCACCCGGCAAACGGAATATCCGCAGCCGAAGCAAACATTTCCGGCAGCACGTCATCCGAACTCACGCTTTCATAAGTCGTTTGCAGCGGCTCATTTGTCGCGCCGCCGCCCCACAACCACACGCTGTTAACCGGCAACTCTCCGCGCGCTTCGCGGGTTTCGTTTGCGGACTGATTGAACAGCAGCATCTGGATTTCGTTGAATATCCGGTGCCAGCGCATCGCCTCGGCACCTTTGGGCAATAAACCGTGCACGTTGCGCCCGACGGCCTGCGACAGCGGCACGGTTTCAATATCCGGCAACCTGTCGAGCTTCATATACCAGCGCTGCGGGTGGGGCGCAAAAAATTCCATGCCCTGCCCGGCAAAGTGCAAATTCAGGCTGGCGCACATTTGCGCGGCCTCATCTGCGGTGATTTCGATATCCGGCAACAGCACCAACTGGTCGCGCTGCAAGCGCAAATGCACCGGATCGGCGCGCAGCCAGCAACCTTCATCCAGCCCGTCATACAAAGCGGAAATTGGCGCAATCGGCGCATCGTTCTGGCACGGCACGCTGAATATTTCACACAAATGATTTTCCAGAAAAGCGCCACCCACCCCCGTTCGCCCTGAGCCTGTCGAAGGGGCATACCCTGTCAAAGGGGCATACCCTGTCGAAACACCCCGCGCCAGCATTTTTTCCAGCGCAGACAGACGCAAGCCCTCATAAACCCCGGAGGCAAAATCTTTCTGCAGGAACAAATCGGTGATGACCAGATGGACGTTTTTCATGGCAGCGAGTTTAGCATCTACGGGAGCGGCTGAAACACCAAACCTAGAGTCACAACCCGGTGATTATCACCAAGCGGGGATACCATTGACGACAACTGTAAACCTGTGCAAACCCAGACAGTAATATCATTGGGGAGAAATAAAATGGCGATAGCCACAACCGTCCACACCTCGGCCTTTGCAGACCTTGGCTACGCTGGCTGTGCGTGTAACTTAATACCTAGCGCCGTGGTGACTTTTAGAATAGTTGCAAAACTTGGATTACCTTCGCCGGATAAAGCCTTGTATAAACTTTCGCGACCCAAGCCGGTTTCCTTGGCTAGTTGCGTCATGCCCTTGGCACGGGCAATGGTGCCGAGTGCTTTAGCAATAAAGGCAGCATCATCTCCAGCTTCTTCGAGACAAGCTTCCAGATAGAGCACCATATCCTCATCGGTTTTGAGGTGCTCGGCACTATCCCATTTGCGTAGTTTGATCTTTCCCATTTCAACCTCCTAAATTTTTCGCGCTAGTTCAAGCGCCGTTTTAATATCCTTTGACTGAGTAGACTTGTTGCCTCCAGCCAGCAATATCACTATCTCAATTCCACGTTGCACAAAATACACACGATAACCCGGCCCGTAATGAATTCGCATTTCCGAAACGCCTTCGCCAACGGGTTCGCAATCGCCAAAGTTGCCATCCTCAGCGCGGTCGATTCTTACCTGTACACGCCGCACTGCCTGCCTATCCTTCAGTCCGGAGAGCCAATCGTCAAACACCTCTGTTGTTTGAATAGAATTCATGCGACCAAGTGTATTATATAGGATACATGCAGTCAATTACTTTCGGCGGAGGATTTTATTTGGCCTTCGGCTTCTCGGCCAGTGCAGACATGTGGTGTTTCGCTGTTGAACGACAGCATTCGCACCCATTTCAGACAACCAGGCTACAAGGTATCTACTGTTTCTGAAGCGGTGCACAGAAACATTAGTCTTAAGCCGCCTTCGTTTTCCGAATAGGTTAGCTCATTGCTATTCGGCCAACAAACCACAAGACTGGCAACAAATGCAATGTTTCGAGTATTAAGTAACCACACATGGATTTTACCTTCAGTTTTTTGCAACCAAATCAGCAGTCCCCCAATAATGGCAGAGAAAATTTGAACGATGAATGCCATGCCGACAATAGCGCCAACACCAAGGCAACCGAAGCCTTCGCACTTGGCCGTCAATGCGGCGCCCCATAATGCTGCAGCGGAAATTGTTCCAAGCAGAAAGCTCACATGCAGTACATGCCGGATCCAGACCTTGGTACTCATGATTTAACTAAACTACTCCCTTAGCGTGAATAGGAATGAATCGCCGCCTTAGTAACAGCAGATATCTTATCGTTTGATTGCCTAGAATGTGCAATATAGCAGCTGTTTTAGTATTTAGGCTTTGTGGTCGGCTATGGTCGAAGTCCGGTCGCCGGCCTGAGCCGCCTATCAGATCAATGCGAATGATAGGCTGCTACCGACACATTTCAGACTGTCGATCTTGTGCAAAGCGGCCAGTCAATGTTTGAGTTCAGCGGGCGGCAAAGTGAAGCTTTTGATGATCCGCTAGAATGATGGGTAATACACAACGGAATCTTAGGGGGTGAGCTAGCATTGTTGTTCATCAGGTAGCGGGAAAGTGCATGATCTATTGTGTTATTAAGGCCGCCGCCGAAAAATCATTTCGAAGACTGATAAAAGAATCCAGCTTCAATTCATACACCTGTTTAGCACCATGAGTATGGTCAGTAGGATCAGTAAAACGCAACGGCGTTGGATATACAATTTGAATATCCCGTACAAAGCCTCTAAATATACCTACAGCAACTGTTTGCATCTTGCTGCCAGTTGGTGAAAGCACAAGGCTATTAAATTCTGACCATTCATCATATAGCTCCAACAATATACTCAAACACTCCGAATAATCTAAGGTGCTTATTGATAATGACTGATCTACCACATCATCGTTGATCAGATTCAGTTGGCTAATCACTTCGGTTCGCCAGCGTAGCGCAGGTTCAGCCGGCACCCCATGTATTAATGTTGTTTTAGCCGGTTGAATTATTGATTTAACACTAAACAATTGCGCTGGATTAAATGAAGGGAAGGCGATTAAACGTGTAGGTGCGCGATTTATATCTGATGATGACAACTCAGGCACAATTGCTAGGTCATATACACCAATGGATATGAATGAAAAAATTGCCGATGAATCATGAGTTCGACTTGCAAGTTTTTCACGCGCCTCGGCTTCTGTGGGAGGATAGGTTACTGCCTCTGTATACAGAATTGAAACAGTAGGCATATTATTTTTATGCTCTATTAGCCCCGCAATTAACTGCACAATCAATAGTCGCGACATGCCCGAAATATCTATATATAGACGTCTCACATCAGATGGTAATTGCTTGGCAACATTATCAAATATTCCAGAAGGATTGCACCTATCGTATCCAATACGAATATGTTTCCATCCGGCATCTTCACAAATCATACTAACTTGCTCGAAATGATTGGATTCTACTGTAGGCGCATATTCAAAATTCAGCACTGTAAGGCCACAACTTTTGGAAGATGCAGCCTTGTCCAAGACGGTCATTACGCGATCTTCAAACCCTCCGCAAACCAAAAGCACATCGCCACTCTGAAATTCAATAGATTCAATTGGTTTCTGTTCTGGCCAATTGGCGGCACGAAGATCCCGATCAATTCGCATCATGACCATCATCTTTCTGCGAGCTAAAATCTAACGCATGTTGAGCATCTTCCATTTCGTCAAAGTCGTCTGCGACTTCACGTTTAAGAGTTTTTCTATCCTCAAAAGCTCTTGGATTCAAAATTAATTCACGGAAGTCATCTACGCCCAACAGCAATGAATCTCTTCGGCTAAATGTAAGATTAAAATGAGGAATTAGAAACCTCCTCAAATACAAACGAGGCACTATTTGACCGGTAAAGCTTTTTCCTCTGGGGTCTTGAATAAACACAGAATATCTAATAAGGTCATCGTAGATTTCCTTAGCCCTCCCCTGAAAGACCGGAGCCTCTCTTACTTCTATTCTTGAAGCTTGATGACGAGGTCTGCCATTCTCATTTTTTGATCGCTTAAATTTGATATATGAGTTTGCAACATTGCCAAATGAAGTAACAATTTGGCGTAGGTGTTCGCCATTTTGACCGCTATCCGCCAAGCTTTTCAGAAAATCACCCGCATGTGTTCGAATTGCCTTGTTTTGGAGGCTAGGTTGAATTTTTGGGGTAGTGCCAATTTCTTTCAACGCATCCGTACCGCCAACATCAGAGACCATTTTACGAGCCAATGTAATTAGCTGATGTATATCTCCGCTGCACATCGAACTGAACGTTGGCCTTCCCCACCACACTGTTTTTTCACCTTCTGCAATTTTATTAGCTTTTGCATTTTCCGATATCGATTCGCCATCACCAATAAGCTCAGACAAATTTGAAACTGGATAATCAGGAACAGCATTAAATCGCTTTATGAAAACATCATCAAGAAACTCCAGCTTGAGTGACTCTTCACCTCGTAAATAAGTTAATCCAAGGTTTAATACCTCAAATTCACGCCCTTCAACATACGACTTTCCGTCAATATCTGATGCTGCATAGGAAACTGGGCTTTCTGTCGCCATCTTAAAAAAGCAAAATTCATTCCTCTGCATTAGCAGACGATTCAAGTTTTGTTGAAGGGACTCAGTAATATGAGGCATTGAATAATCATCAATAAAACAATAAAACGGCTTGTTTGCAAGAGGTTGGATTTCCTTCTGTAACAACTCGCAAATAAGTAGTAATGAGTCAGGACCATACAAAAGACGCTTTATAAGTTGATCAGGGCAGCGATGTTTTAAAACGGCCCATTGGCATTGACCTGTAAGTTCAGCAATAAGCGCTTCAAAGCTGTCAGCACTTGGCAATGATGGGCGCTTAAGGTTTAGTTTCTCCCACAAAGCACGACTAACGCTAGCTTCTTTCAAAGGAGAAATGACGCCACTACTTACTAGCTTGTGTAATACATCCAATATTTCCACAAGCAATCGCGCAACCAGATAATGAAGTGGTAAATCAAGTGCATCTACACGTTGTGGAGTTACATAACGAGGAAACTTAAAATACAAGTCATTGCAATGGTAGTAGATACCAATATATCCGCGAGAAAGATCAGAAGTAATGCTGGTCTCATTTTGCAATTGTTGATTAAAGCTAAGGCTGCGAAACACAGTACTTTTTCCGCATCCACGCGGCCCCGTAACCACTAAATTATTTGCGCCTTCAATTTCGGTAATACCAAGAAACTTATTTGAATAAAGTGCGTGAAGCAATGAATGCTGCTGTCCGATTTGTTCACAACTTAAATAATCAAAAGGTGTTAGGAGTGAAGTACGCTCGGACTTGGATTGTGTGTTTTCATAATCAGTTTCAATTTGCTCGAGGCGTTCTAGCAACTTGTCAGGATTCCTAGCCATAGGATCACGTGTGCGATCCTTTTCTATGAGATGCTTAGCTCTAAAGTGATCATTGAGAATGTTAAAAACATATTTGTCTTCTTGGGATATTTTTTGATAATCAATACACTTTAGCAAATCTGTCAAAACACGAGCCAATTGCTCAAAATCGTCTGTCAGTTTTGCATCGCTAGTAAGGCCACCTATGCCGAAGTCGGTTACTCTAAACTCTTCTACGGAGTTTCTCTGAAATGGCGATGGTTTAGTTACAAGAATATTTCTAGTATGAAAATCCCCGTGTTCGATTCCTCGTAATTGCAATTCATAAAATAAATTGAGCATTGTATGCAAAAACGATTTTACAAATGGCACCGTAACTTGTTCTTTATTCTTTTTAAGAAAGTCGCAGAGAGACACACCTTCTACAAAATCGTACTTTAATACAACCAGCCCTTTACTTGCACGCCAATCAAAGTATGTACGGCAATGAACCACAGAAGGGTGTTGAAGTAAGTTTGCCTTCTGGGGCTCAATCATCCAACTTTCACCTGGAGCCAAATTTGCACTCGGTATGACTTTATACGCGGCGGACTGCTTTAGTGTCTCTGAATAACCTCGAAATACTAACGCGTAACATCCGCGACCAAGATATTCAACAAAACGAAAATCACCGTCACCATCAATGGGTGTGTTAATGAAGTCTTCGACGGGTGGCAGGCCTTTAAGCATTTTCTTTCTTAAAAATGAGGAAATTTTCTGTTCGCACACCTCGGCAATCACGTCTTGCGCGGCGAATGTCAGGGATATTGTTGATCACAGTTTGAACTAAGTTTAGTTCTGGAGCATGGGTTTTGAATATATCCTGCACAGAGATGGAAAGAGGATATTTTGCTCCACGGCTAGTTTTATCTCCAACAATAACGATACAGAAGCCGTTAGGCACAAGACATTTTTCTACTTGCTGAGCAAGTGAGATCATCAATGTCTGAAAGCCATCTCGCTGTTGAGATGGCGCTCCATCAATTAGCTCTGCCTTCGCCTTATCGATAAACCATAATCGCAGACGATTGTCTCTACCATAATCCAGAGCATTCATGTATGGCGGGCTCGTTATCACGCAATCTATTTCATTGGGAAAAAAAACATTTTCGGCATGACCCTCAACAAATGAATACTGATTGCTAGTGACAATAAAATCCTTGCGCCTAAAGGATCGCTCAATCTTTGCAATCAAGCGTGGTTCAAGAGCTCTATATTGATAAAGTTGTGGGAAGGCGTCCTTTGGGAATTTCTTATCCCGCAAGTATGGTGTCAAGTGGCTGCTTGGGTAAGACAGGAATCCGGGACGTTGATGGTGAAGAATTCCTAGTAGGCATGCTAGTGAAAAATCATCATGTTGCTCTTGGCACTCTTTGGCAAAATTTATCACCTCATGAAGTGTCTGTGGATGAAAAAAATCCCGGACCCAAATTGGGATTTTACGTCTATCAGGTGGTGGTCTTAACGTGGCTGCAGCAAGATTAATTCTTGCGCGATTTAAAGCTTCATCTAACGTGTCAGGCGCAGATAGTTTTGCTCGTGATAGAAGAGCTGCATAAGGGCTAATATCCACACCAAAAGCACGTCGGCCTAGCCGCACCGCCTCGAGTAAAACTGTACCGCTCCCAGCAAAGGTATCTGCCACCAGACCGCCTGGCGGCGAAAAGTTTAGAATCAAATCACGCGCAATCGAACTTTTTAGCTTGCCAATATAAGGCGATAATTGGTGCAATGTGCTCTCTGTGCTTGTACATGACTTTTCCCAAGAAGGAACCAAATTAGATAATTCACCCTCAACTGAAATTTCTGTTCGCACCTCCCCTGATCTTTCTTCACGGCGAAAATGAGAAGGGACGCTACCGACTTTGATTTGACTGTTCAATGATTTTGAATTATCTGATTCCATTATGTTGAACAATGAGATGCTTTAAGTATATTTATCGACATGGAAAATGATGCCATTTTTAGATATGGGCGTAATTCTAACTCTTGTTATCATCTTAACCTATACGTAGATAATACGGACGGGGCGCGAATATCTGCTTTTGGCACACAGCAGAAATTTGAATGAGTTCCACAAACTGTCCGCAATGGCCGAGAAGCAGACGACTGCAAATGAGAAACAGCCTGAAACTGCATCCTGGGTGAGAGAGGGAGCTACAACGCCAAAGGATGCCTCCCCTTATGGAGGGCATCCGCCTTTGGCGTTCTCGCTTCGCGAGGTTCAGCAAAAAGTGTGCCCCAACTGCCGCGTTATGGCACACTTACGTCTGTTCCGTCACTGCTCCCACAATTACCTTGCAACCATACGAACTGTTCATCGGACTGCGCTACACCCGCGCCAAGCGGCGCAACCATTTCATCTCGTTCATCTCGCTGATTTCCATGCTGGGCATGGCGTTGGGGGTGATGGCGCTGATCGTGGTGCTGTCGGTGATGAACGGCTTTCAGAAGGAAATCCGCGCGCGCATGCTGGGCGCTTCGCCGCATCTGGAAGTGGTTGCGGACGGCGGGCGGTTGCAAGGCTGGCAACCCGTTCTGGGCAGGGTTGCGCAACACCCGCAAGTCTCCGCCGCCGCGCCGTATGTCGCCGGGCAAGGCATGCTGTCGTTCGGGCAAAGTGTGCAGGGCGTGATGGTGCGCGGTATCGATCCGGCGCTGGAAACCGCGATTACCGAACTCTCGGACAAGATGAAAGTCGGCGCGTTAAGCGATTTGCGCGGCGGGGAATTCACTATCATGCTCGGCTCGGATTTGGCGCGCACGCTCGGCGTCAGACGCAACGACAAGGTCATGCTGATCGCCCCGCAAGGGCAGATCACTCCCGCCGGGATGATGCCGCGCCTCAAGCAATTTCGCGTGGCGGGCATTTTCGAGATCGGCATGGCGCCCTATGACAACAGTCTCGCACTGATCCACCTCAACGATGCGCAGAAACTCTTTCAACTCGGCGATGCAGTAACCGGCATCAGCGCGAAGCTGCGCGAAATAGACCTCGCCCCGCGCGTGGCGCGCGAACTGCAAAGCCAATTGCCGCCGGAGCTGTACGCCAACGACTGGACGCACCAGAACAGCAATTATTTTCGCGCGGTACAGATGGAAAAGAAAATGATGTTCATCATCCTGTCGCTGATCGTCGCGGTAGCCGCATTCAATATCGTATCCACGCTGGTGATGGCGGTCACCGACAAGCAGGCCGACATCGCCATTTTGCGCACCCTCGGCGCGTCGCCGCGCAGCATCATGAAAATCTTCATCGTGCAGGGCGTGGTGATCGGCCTGATCGGCACGCTGCTCGGCAGCATCGGCGGCATTGTGCTGGCGCTCAATCTGGATGTGGTCGTGCCGTTCATCGAGCGCCTGCTCGGTGTGCAGTTCCTCGCCAAGGACGTGTATTACATCAGCGAACTGCCGTCCGATCTGCGTTACCACGAGGTAGCGCTGGTGACCGGCATATCCTTTGTGATCAGCCTGCTGGCGACACTCTACCCGAGTTACCGCGCGTCGAAGACACAACCTGCGGAGGCGTTGAGATATGAGTGAACAGGAATCAGGGGGCAGGAATCAGGAATCAGGAAGCGTCATTTCCTGCCGCGACCTGCGCAAGACTTTTGTCATCGGCAAGGAGGATGTGCCGGTGCTCAAGGGTATCAACCTCGACGTGCAGCGCGGCGAACGCGTCGCCATCGTCGGCGCGTCCGGCTCCGGAAAAAGCACGCTGCTGCATCTGCTCGGCGGGTTGGATAGCGTCAGCGGCGGGAGCGTGCAGATACTCGGCCAAGAAGTGCGGCAAATGAATGAGGCGCAACGCGGCGAATTACGCAACCGCTCGCTCGGCTTCGTGTACCAGTTTCACCATCTGCTACCGGAATTTACCGCGCTGGAAAATGTCGCCATGCCGCTGCTGATTCGCGGCATGAAACACACCGAAGCCAAACCGCGTGCCGCCGCGATGCTGGAGCAGGTTGGGCTGGCGCAACGCATCCAGCATTTGCCCTCCGAGCTGTCCGGTGGCGAACGCCAACGCGTTGCCGTGGCGCGCGCGCTGGTAACGGAACCGGCTTGCGTACTGGCTGACGAACCCACCGGCAATCTGGATCGCGGCAGCGCGCAAGCCCTGTTCGATCTGATGCAACAACTCAACGCAAAGTTCAGCACCAGCTTCATCGTCGTCACCCACGATATGGAGCTAGCAGGACGGATGCAACGCTGTTTACGGCTGGTGGATGGGGTGCTGCTGCAAGGATAGGATATTGGCTTACAGCTTGATCTGGCACCATAACCCATGCTTGTTCGAATCGGGTAAAATGCAAATGTTAGAGCCACAATAAATTAAGACCACACGCAAAAGGAGAGCAAAATGTCACTAGTGATCGATACGCTACGCACTTCAACGATTGCCGAAGAGTTGGGTGATGACGAACTTGAAATCATCTCCGGATTATTCAAAGTTCAGAACTACAAACCGGGTGAAATAATCGTGCAGCCCGGCGATCATCAACCGGATCATCTTTATATTCTCGCACAAGGCGAAATACAGGTGAAGATTCAAAGCAGCGAGGGGGAAGCATCGATTTATGTGCTTAAACCGGGCGATTTGGCTGGCATCATTACCTTTGTGGGCGGCGCAGCTTCGCAACACAGCGCGACGCTTATAGCAAAAGGCGAGGCCAAAGTATTGAGCTTGCCGAGGGCCAAGTTCGAGACGCTGATTGACTCGCATCCGATAATTGAATACAAGGTGATGCGCGGTATAGTGCGCTATGTGCATGGCATCGTGCGCAGCATGAACGCCAAATCGGCAGAGTTGAGCAATTACATCTACCGCTCTAGCGGCGGCTACTAATTCTGTTTCAAAAGCCAAATAACCCGGTAGCGCGCGCGATTTGTCGCACCCCGATTTATTCGCACATCAGAGAAAGGGCGCGATGAATCGCGCCCCTACATGATTTGCAAATAGAATTACGCGCTCAACAGCCCGATGATCTCGCGAATCTCATGACGCAACGCGGCAGTATTCACCCCTGCTGCGGGAGCGGCAATCTGGATTTCGGCTTCGCCGGAATTTTCCAGACGGTTGCGCGCGCCGCTGATGGTGAAACCCTGCTCATACAACAACTCGCGGATGCGCCGGATCAACAGCACTTCATGGTGCTGGTAATAGCGGCGATTGCCGCTACGTTTGACCGGTTTGAGCTGGGTGAATTCCTGTTCCCAATAGCGCAGCACATGCGCCTTGACCCCGCATAACTCGCTTACTTCACCGATGGTGAAATAGCGTTTGGCGGGAATCGGCGGAAGTTCAGAATTAGGCTTGTGGTTTTCCATGATAGGACTTTTCCACCATGGTCTTCAACTTTTGACTGGGATGGAACGTCACCACGCGACGTGCAGTGATCGGGATTTCTTCACCAGTCTTGGGATTACGCCCTGGACGTTGCGGTTTGTCGCGCAGTTGAAAATTTCCGAAGCCGGATAATTTCACACTCTCACCCTTCTCCAGTTGCGCGCGAATTTCTTCGAAGAAGGCTTCCACCATATCCTTGGCTTCGCGTTTGTTGAGCCCTACTTTTTCAAACAGCAGATCAGCCAGATCAGCTTTGGTTAATGTTGTTGTCATTTCTCTCCCTTACATACGCATCTGCGCACCATGCCGTTGCATCACATCCACTAACAAAGCGATGCTTGATTCGATCTCTGAATCCGCAAGCGTTTTTTTAGTATCTTGTAATAACACGCGAAATGCAAGGCTTTTCTTGCCTTGTTCCACGCCTTTTCCGCGATACACGTCAAACGGCGAAATTTCTTGCAAATAAGGCACATCAGCCCGCTGCATGGCGTCCAATAAGGTTTGCACGGTGACCGCCTCGTCCACCAGCACCGCCAAATCGCGCCGTACCGGCAAAAATTTGGCGATTTCGCTCATATGCGGTACTGCCGCTTGGGTCAGCGTGCCGAGTTCGACTTCAAACCATACGGTAGCCTGCGCCATATCGTATTGCTGCTGCCACTGCGGATGCAGTTCGCCGATCCAGCCTGCCATCCGTTCGCCGCAATAAATTTGCGCGGAACGCCCCGGATGCAGTCCCGGGTGAGTTGCCGCGACAAAACGCAGCGGTTGCGGCGCGAACAATGCCTCGACATCGGCCTTCACGTCGTAAAAATCGATTGGTTTGGCGGTAGCGCCCCATTGTTCCGGCTGGGCTGAACCGTATGCAATACCGGATAAGCGCTGGCTCTGCACATAGCCGTCATGCTCTGTACGGATATTCGCTTTGGCAAAACATGCACCGGCCTCGAACAGGCGCACACGCGCCTGATTACGGTTCAGATTGAAGCGCAACGCGCCAACCAGACCGCCGATCAGGCTGCTGCGCATCACCGCCAGGTTGCTGGCAATCGGGTTTTGCAGTGCTACCGCCTTGTCATTGCCGCATAGCTCACGCTCGATCTGTTCTTCCACAAATGCGTAGCTGACGATCTCCTGATAATCGCGCGCAACAAGAATCTGTTGGATACGCGCCAGCGGGCGTTGCATCTCGCTGTAAGGCAACATGGTCAGCGCGGCCTGCGGAGCCTGTGCGGGTATGTTATCGTAGCCGTACAGGCGCGCCAGCTCCTCGATCAAATCCGACTCGATGGACAGGTCGAATCGAAAGCTCGGCGGCGTGACGCAGAAATCGTCGTCTGACAAATGCCTCGCAGAGGCAGCGACAGCCTCCTCTCCCTTCGGGGGAGGATTGAGGAGGGGGTTGTTTTTTGCAGTAAACTCGAATTGCAGACGGGTAAATAAATCCGCGATCTGGCTGTTGTCCAAGCTGATGCCCAGCACACGCGCGACACGCGAACGGCGCAAGGCAATCGGTTCACGCTTCGGCATCTGGCCGCGCACTTCGCTGATCGCTCCAGCGCTGCCGCCGCAGATTTCCAGCAGCAATTGCGTGGCGCGCTCCAGCACCTGGCGCGTCGCGGCAAAATCCACACCGCGCTCGAAACGGAACGAGGAATCAGTCGCCAAGCCAAAACGGCGTGCCCTGCCGGCAATCGCGTCGGGATGGAAAAAAGCGCTTTCCAGGAACACATCCTGTGTGGTGATTTCCACACCGCTGCCCTGCCCTCCCATGATGCCCGCCAACGCCAACACCCGTGCATCGTCGGCAATGACCAGCACCTCATCGTCCAGCTTCACTTCCTGCCCGTTAAGCAGCGTCAGAGCTTCACCATTGCGCGCCCTGCGCACCGTGATGCCGCCTGACAGTTGCGCCACATCGAAGGCGTGCAATGGCTGGCCCATTTCCAGCATCACATAGTTGGTGATATCCACCACCGCGCTGATTCCCCGCAAGCCGCCGCGCTCCAGGCGGCGCAACATCCAAGCCGGTGTGGGAGCGGCTGCATTCACGCCGCGCACCATGCGGCCGCAATACAGCGGACAAGCCTGAGCTTCTGCCACATTCACCGGCAATTGTTCAGAAAGCGCGACTGGCTGGATTTGAATATCCAATGGCTTGAGCGCGCTGCCGGTCAGCGCCGCAACTTCGCGCGCTATGCCAACCATGCCGGAGCAATCGCTACGGTTTGGTGTGAGCTTTAGCGTAAATAACTTATCATCCAGTTCCAGATACTCGCGCAGCATTTTGCCCACCGGCGCATCGGTTGGCAACAACCACAGACCGCTGCTTTCCTCGGCCAATCCCAGTTCTTTCTCAGAACACAACATGCCGAACGATTCGACATTGCGCACCTTAGCCTGCTTGATGGCGAAGTCGCCGGGCAGCAGCGCGCCGATGCGCGCGCACGGCACTTTCACGCCCACTGCGACGTTGGCCGCGCCGCATACAATGGTCAGGGGGCTTGCTTCACCGACATTTACCTGGCAAACATTCAGGCGATCCGCGTTGGGATGCTTGACCACTCCCAGCACTTCGGCCACAACCACGTTATCGAACGCGGGCGCAACGGCTTCCAGCGCTTCGACTTCCAGCCCGGCCATGGTCAGCGCATGCGCCAGTTCATCGCTGGAGAGCGCCGGATTGACCCAGGTTCTTAACCAATTTTCAGAGAATTTCATATCAACCTAATCCGGGCGAACCGGAATCAAAAATGAGGAATTGCCTTCTCGTAGGTTGGGCAAAGCGCAGCGTGCCCAACATTAATAGTGATACATTTGTTTGTTGGGCACGCTGCGCTTTGCCCAACCTACGCACTACGCAATATATTCTCAATTAAATTGTTTCAGAAAACGCAAATCACTCTCATAGAACAGGCGTAGATCATTCACGCCATAGCGCAGCATCGCCAACCGTTCCACGCCAAGGCCGAATGCAAAACCGAGATACTTTTCGCTATCGATATTGACATGCTTCAACACATTGGGGTGCACCATGCCACAGCCGCCGATCTCCAGCCAACCGTCTTTCCAGCTCATATCCATTTCGGCGGACGGCTCGGTGAACGGGAAGAACGAAGGACGAAAACGCACCCGCAGATCGTCGCGCTCGAAGAAGCGCTGCAGAAAATCCTGCACCACCCCTTTGAGATTGGCGAAACTGATTTCTTCATCGACCCACAGGCCCTCGACCTGATGAAACATCGGCGAATGGGTGGCATCGGAATCGAAACGATAGACGCGCCCCGGTGAGATGATCTTCAGTGGCGGCTGATGCGCTTCCATATAACGCACCTGCACCGGCGAAGTATGGGTGCGCAACACATGCTGCGGATCGATGTAAAAAGTATCGTGCATGGCACGCGCCGGGTGGTTCTCTGGAATGTTCAGTGCAGTGAAATTGTAGAAGTCGCTCTCGATCTCCGGACCGAACGCGGTGGCAAAACCCAGCGAGTGAAACAATTGCTCGATGCGTTCCAGCGTGCGTGTTACCGGATGCAATCCGCCCGTGCCCAGACCACGTCCGGGCAGGGTCACATCCAGCGCTTCTGCCGCCAGTTTTTGCGCCAGCTTGTTTTGCTGCAACGCATCGCGCCGCTGTTGCAAGGCGGCCTCGATGCTTTGTTTGACCTGGTTGATACGCGCACCGGCTGCCGGGCGCTCTTCCGCAGATAGCTTGCCCAAGCCCTTGAGCAAAGCAGTGAGGCTACCCTCCTTGCCCAGATATTTTGCTTTGACCTGCTCTAACTCAGTTTCATCGCCGATTGCGGCGAACTGCTGCAGGGCCTGATCGAGAATTTGTTGAAGCTGTTCCATCTATCATTCCATTTCGCAATAAAAGCGAAATATCGTAGGGCGCGTCCCACGCACCATCGTTAGTTACAACAGGTGGTGCGTGGGACGCACCCTACCAAACCACTGCCGCAAATGAAAAAAGGAGGCTGATCGCCTCCTTTATTTTTCAACGATACAAATTAAACGCCGAGGCTGGCTTTTGCTTGCGCCACGAATTGCGCAAACGCGGGCTTATCGAACACGGCTATATCCGACAATACCTTGCGGTCAACTTGAATATCCGCTTTCTTCAGGCCGTTCATGAACACGCTGTATGTCATACCCTGTTCACGCGCTGCCGCATTGATACGCGCGATCCACAAAGTACGAAACTGGCGCTTCTTCTGGCGGCGGTCACGGTAAGAATATTGTCCCGCTTTCATTACCGCCTGTTTGGCGATACGGTAGACGTTCTTGCGGCGACCGCGATAACCCTTGGCTAGCGCCAATATTTTTTTATGGCTGGCGCGTGCTGTTACTCCACGTTTTACTCTTGGCATGATTTGCTCCTTATGCGTAAGGCATCATGGCGCGAACCGATGCTGTGTTGGTTGCGTGGACTTCAGTCGTGCCGCGCAACTGACGTTTGTTCTTGGTGGTCTTCTTGGTCAGGATATGGCGCTTGAACGCTTGTGAGCGTTTGACGCTGCCACCGGCGCGGATCTTGAAACGCTTGGCCGCCCCGCTTTTGGTTTTCATCTTAGGCATAACTACTCCTTAAGTTATGGTGCTAGGTGTTTTCCGACTGGAAAAACTTGATGACCCATACACCACTTTTTATCGGGGAACTATTTGCTGCATCGCATCGACCATCCCCTTGCTGTCGAAACAATTAAATTCGCTTATTTTTTCTTGGCTTTCGGTGATAACACCATCACCATCTGCCGACCTTCCATCTTGGGAAACTGCTCGACCACGCCATGCTCCTCCAGATCACCTCTGACGCGCTCAATCAAGCGCATACCGATTTCCTGGTGAGCCATTTCACGGCCGCGAAAACGCAACGTGATTTTGGTCTTGTTGCCGTCTTCCAGAAACTTGATCAGGTTGCGCAACTTGATGTTGTAGTCACCCTCGTCGGTACCCGGGCGAAACTTGATTTCCTTGATCTGGACTTGTTTCTGCTTGAGCTTGGCCTCATGCAGTTTTTTGCTTTCGGCATACTTGAATTTGCCGATATCCATGATGCGGCATACCGGTGGATCCGCCAACGGCGAAATCTCGACCAAATCCAGCTCTGCTTCATCCGCCAATCGCAATGCTTCCGCGATGGCAACAATCCCGAGGGGCTCCTTTTCAACACCAATCAGCCGCACTTGCGGTGCGGTAATCATCTCATTGATGCGCTGCGATTTATCTTGTGCTATTGCAATATCTCCAATTAAACAATACTAAGCCGTGCTACCCGTATTGATCTCGGTTTTAAAACGCTGAAGCAATGCTTCCAGCGTCATCTGTCCGAGGTCTTCACCATTGCGGGCACGCACGGCCACCAATTTTCCAACCACTTCCTTATCGCCAACAATCAGCTGGTAAGGTAATTTCTGCAAGCTATGTTCGCGTATTTTATAGGTTATCTTCTCGTTGCGCAAATCCAGTTGCACACGCAGCCCGGCTGCGCGCAGTGCTTGCGCCACTTGCGTCGCATATTCATCCTGCGCCTGGGAGATATTCATCACCACGGCTTGTACC
>Ga0209211_10004071_pt1 | contig 23166 bp, 13 predicted proteins | sample RifGroA2_FD_183992 | JGI IMG/M metagenome (GOLD analysis project Ga0209211, IMG submission 183992) | Groundwater microbial communities from Rifle, Colorado, USA - Groundwater A2 (SPAdes) (version 2) | ecosystem: Environmental > Aquatic > Deep subsurface > Groundwater | place: Rifle, Colorado...
AATATGCCAGAAGTCAAACCGGAAATTCAAACCGTAGCAAGAATCAAAGTTGTCGGAGTGGGCGGAGCCGGAGGCTCGGCCGTCAATCGGATGAAGAGCGCTAATATAAGGGGTGTTGAGTTTGTCGCGATTGACGATGACCTGCAGTCATTGCAATCAAATTTGGCTGAAATAAAAGTTCATATCGGCAAAGGCACGACCAAGGGGCTTGGCGCGGGCATGAATCCTGCGATCGGACGCAAGGCGGCGGAGGAATCGCAAAATGAACTTCGTGAAATTTTAAAGGGCGCTGATATGGTTTTTATCACTTTTGGCGGCGGTGGCGGTACAGGTTCCGGCGCGGCTCCGAAGGTGGCTGAAATCGCGAAAGAAATTGGCGCTTTGACCATCGCGGTCGCGACCAAGCCGTTTTCTTTTGAAGGAGCACCACGAAAAAAAATCGCTGAAGAAGCGCTTAAGGAATTGGCCGGACGCGTTGACACTTTAATTACTATTCCGAATGACCGCATTTGGCAGATTATTGATAAAAAAACACCATTGCTCGAGGCGTTTGGCGTAGTTGACGAGGTTTTAAGGCAGGGCGTTCAAGGTATTTCCGAATTAATTACTTTGCCGGGTATAATCAACGTAGATTTTGCTGATGTAAAAACAATCATGGAAAATAGCGGTTCAGCTCTCATGGGTATGGGCGAGGCCAGCGGAGATAATCGCGCCATTGAAGCGGCCAAGGCGGCCATTGCCAGTCCTTTGCTTGAATTATCGATTGAAGGCGCGAAAGGCATTTTGTTCACTATTGCCGGCGGACCTGATCTTACGATGTATGAAGTCAGCGAAGCGGCCAAGACCATTACTGAATCTGTTGATAGCGACGCGCGTATAATTTTCGGCGCGGTGGTCAATGAAAACATGAAAGATATGATCCGCATCACGGTGGTGGCGACCGGTTTTGAGCCGGCGGGAACACGCAGTAATTTGGTTCGCGTTGGTACCGATCGGCCGAAAGCCATTCCAAACTATTTCTCCGCTCCGGTCATCAAGCAGTCTTCTGATGCGCCTGAATTTGACGCCAAAAAGATGGAACAAGACACACTTGAGCCTAAACCGGCCAATCCGAACAAAATCAATCCGAGCGATGTGATTGTTTCGGTCGATGAAACGTCAACTGGCGACGATGAGGATTTGGAGATACCGGCGTTTATCAGACGGAAAATGATGTGATGACTACAAATTCTGGAGGTTATTGCTTCATTGTTTCTATGCTTCATTGATTTTTATGGTCGAAAAAGATTACAAAGGTTTATTATTCCTAGACATCGACGGCACCTTTTTTCGGTGGTCGTTGTTTTTGTATATGGTGGATAAATTGATTGCCAGCGGCGTGTTCAACGAAGTGATTAAAAAACATTTTATCAATGAAGAAACGAAATGGCGGGAACGCCAAGGCGGTTACGATGATTATTTGAAAAAAGTCATAGAAATTTTTGAGGAACGCATTGCCGGAGTGTTGGCGGCTGATTTTGAATTGTTGGCGAGAGAAATGGTGGCGGAATATAAGGGACAGGTTTATCGCTACACGCGCGATTTGATTAAAGAAAAAATCAAGAATAATTGGTACGTAGTAGCAATCAGCTGTTCGCCGGAGGAAGCTGTTAAACCGTTTAGCGAGGCGTGGGGTATTCACGAAGCGCACGCTTCGCAAATTGAAAAAATAAACGGCCGCTATACCGGCATGCGCTACATTCCGCATGACAAAGCGAGCATTGCCAAAGAAATAATGAACCGGTCGGAGTTCCTCGATATAAAAAAAGAAAACATCTGGGGCGTGGGCGACAGCGAAGGAGATATAAATTTTTTGGAAGTGGTGGGCAAGCCGATTTGTTTCAACCCCACTTTGCAGTTAAACGAAGAGGCCAAGCGCAGAGGTTGGACGGTGGTGGTGGAGAGAAAAAACGTGATATACTATATTTAGAAAGTTAGGTGTAAGAATAGCCAGCGTTGTATACACTTTACTACACATAGCATCATTTAGTAGTTTATAATAATTGCTTTGCATTCCACGGGGTCCGGGGCGGAGAACTGCGATTTACTAACTTGTCGGGACAATCTTTGAACCCCTAGAATAAACTATATACAACGCTATCAATTCTTACAAGTTAGGATTATTAGGACGTTTAGGAAAGTCAGGACGTTTAAGACGTTTGGGAGAATTAGAAAAGGTAGGGCGGTAGGAAGTAGGATTTGGGAAATTGAAAAAGACAAACAATGAGCAATCTTTGTCAACAAATTAAATCCGACTATGAACGTCTTCAAACTTTGACGGAACGTTTTTTTTTGGAGTACGAACAGGCGAATAATGGCGGTGATCGCGCCGAAGTTAAACGGCTCAAATCAGAATTGGAGATTGCTTATGCTGAACTTGAAGAAAAAGTAACTCCGTTTATTCCTGAAGAAAAAATCCTTGACGTGATGGAGAGGTTTATAAGCAAACACGTTGATGAGGAGCGTTTTGCATGGGAGTTGGCTGATGTTTTAAATGGTTTAGGTGGGCTTGATTCAGACAGAGCATGGCAAATACGCGAACAAGCATTAAAAACACCCAACCCGGGATTTTTGCGGGGAAGCGTGGTGGAAAGTTTGTCCGGAATTGATTCGGAAAGAGCGTGGCAAATAAGAGATCAGTACAATGAAAGAACAGCCAAGGAAGGATATTCTCTTGGTTTGGTTGATCTTGCATTTAGTTTAATAGGGATTGATTCAGCTAGGGCATGGCAGATGCGCGACGTAATTAAAAATAACGAATCGAGTGGCCAGTATAGTTTGTTACTATTAAGTATGGACGGAATTGATTCAGAAAAAGCATGGCAAATACGTGAGCAGTGTTTTGAAACATCAGGAACTAGGAACAAGATGTTTGTTGGAGTAAATATTGCAGGTAAAATGAATGGATTTGATTCAGAACGAGCATGGCAAATGCGCGAAAAGCTTCTAAAAGACTACGTTGGCAATCAATCCGTGTATGGTAATATCGCCAAGAGTTTAGTGGGGCTTGATTCTGAAAGAGCTTGGCAGGTGCGTGATAGGATACTTAAGCAGGATCCAATATTTTTCTCATCAATCGTCGTCGGTTTAAGCGAAATTAATTCAGCCAAAGCATGGCAAATGCGCGAGGAGTTATTTGAAATAATTAGGCAGGGTAATAAACTTTATTTATCACAGCTGGCAGAAAGCTTATCTTGGCTTAATTCAGAGAGAGCCTGGCAAATGCGCGAGAGTATGTCAGAAGAAGGCGCGAGCGAGAAAGATATTTTAATTAGTATAGCGGGCAACCACGTCAATTGGTTCAAGCGGGAAAATGATTAATGCGTTGATTCTATATAAAAAACAGAGCGGTAGGGGGCAGAACATTGTTCTGTCCCTATTAGTTTATCCACAGATAAAAAAAGTTTTGTTAAATGAAATTTGACGGCCATAAATTCGCTTGAATTTTAGATAATAATTTGAATATTGTGTTTTCTTTGAACAACCGTTTGAATTGGTATATAATTGAATTGTCAGGATGCTGTGGAGCAGCGTCAAAAAAAGTCTAGGGCTATTTTTTTATACATTAAACAGGGCTGAAGCAAAACAGGTTTTATGGTTTACACCGCCAACAAGATTATTCAAATCAGGAAACGCGACGATCGAATCGTTGAATTTTCCCAGGACACAATCGCCAAGGCGATTTTCAATGCCATGCGCGCGGTTTCCGAACCGGACATGGAAAAAGCGGAAACGCTTTCTGATCAGGTTTTAGAGAGATTGAATCGTAAATTTCACGAACGATCAATTCCGGCGGTTGAGGAAATTCAGGATTTGGTTGAGGAAATTTTGATTGAAAATAAACTGATCAAGGTGGCCAAGGCGTATATTATTTATCGCGACCAGCACGCGAAAATGCGTGATTTGAAGTCCATGATCAATTCCGATGATCTGATGGAGAGTTACTTGAAACAGCTGGACTGGAAAGTGCGCGAAAACAGCAACATGGACTATTCTTTGCAAGGACTGAATAATTATGTTTCTTCCACGGTCAGCGCGAATTATTGGCTCAACAAAGTTTATTCTCCTGATATCCGCGACGCGCATGTGAGTGGCGATTTCCATATTCATGATCTGCAACTTTTGGCTCCATATTGTTGCGGTTGGGATTTCAAAGATATCTTGCTTCGCGGTTTCGGCGGCGTGCGCGGCAAAGTGGAAAGTAAAGCGCCAAAACATTTTGGCACCGCGCTTAGCCAATTGGTTAATTTTTTCTATACTTTGCAGGGCGAGGCGGCCGGCGCGCAGGCGGTTTCCAGTTTGGATACATATATCGCGCCGTTTGTTCGTTACGACAATCTGAATTATGAACAGGTGAAACAGCAAGTGCAGATGTTTTTGTACAATATCAATGTGCCGACAAGGGTGGGATTTCAATGTCTGTCGGCCGACACCGAGATTTTAGGTGAAGGCGGCTGGGTAAAACATAATCAATTGAAAAAGGGTGATAAAATCGCCACGTTCAATATTAAGGAAGGATACCTTGAATATTTGCCGGTGAAAAATGTTTTTGCCAAACAATATTCCGGCAGGATGTATAATCTGAAAAATAGAATCAGCGATCAGCTTATTTCGCCGGAACATCGGGTGGTCAGACGGAAATTCAACGGCGGAGAATATGTATTGGAAAAAATTGAAGATGTTTTGTCTTATAAATCTCCGTTCATAGTGCCGGTTGGCAGCAATGGCCATGTTTTTGGGGATGATTCGGTGACTGACGACGCGGTTCGTTTAATGGCTTGGATCATTAGCGAGGGCAGTTTTGACAGGGGAGAGCGCGGCAGCGGCCGAGTGAGCATTTATCAATCGCCGAATAAATCGCCTGACAATTATCATGAAATAATTTCCATCTGCCGGGCGTTGGATTTGAAATATACGGAGAGGACGCAAACCGGACTCGGTGATGATTGCGCGGTGATTCGTTTTGATGCGGCATCAACCAGAAAAATTTTAAATTATTTCAAATCAGATAAAGAACAGGGCGTGAAATTCGTCCCTGATTGTATACTCCGGGCCGGTGTTGAAACAGCGAAATTGTTTTTGGAAACATATATCAAAGGAGACGGACATGATGGCTGTAAAATCACCACGACTTCAAAAAAAATTCTTGACGGTTTATTGCAAGTGGCGGTGAACGCCGGATTTGGCGCGACGGTGTTGGTGCGCCGGCCGGACAACGCTTTGTCAAAAAAAGACCGCTATATTATTCGTCTGATAAAGCATCATGATACTTATATCAATAAAGTGAAGGCGGTTGATTATCAAGGTATTATCTGGTGTCCAAACACCGACAATGAAACGGTAATCGCCCGCAGAAACGGAAAAATTTTCATTACCGGCAATACGCCTTTTACCAATGTCACCATGGATTTGTTCGTGCCGCCAATGCTGGCTAGTGAACCTGTGATAATCGGCGGCGAATTGCAAAAGGAAACGTATGGCGAGTTTCAAAAAGAAATGGACATGTTCAATACCGCGTTTATTGAAGTCATGGTTGCCGGAGACAAGAAAGGCCGCGTGTTGTCTTGGCCGATTCCGACTTACAATGTTACGAAAGATTGGAATTGGGAAAGTCCGGTGATTGAAAAGATCATGGAAATGACGGCCAAATACGGCATTCCTTATTTTTCCAATTTTGTTAATAGCGACATGAAACCGGAAGACGCACGCAGTATGTGCCCGTTGGCCGGTACGGAAAAAGTACTGATTGCTTCATCGCGCGGTCGCGGACTTGAATATTCGGAAATTCGTAACATTTTTGAAGGTAATAGCCGACGAGAGAAATATTATGTTTACGCGGATGGACGGTTTGTTGCCGGACGCTTTAATAAATTCATCAATCAAAAAATGATTAAAGTTGTTCTGGAAAATGGTCATGAGATTAAAATGTCTCGGCAACATTTGAATTTCGTGCGTTGTGAAACGACCGCCAAAGAAGAAGTTTATCGCGGCGGTGAATTAAAGCCGGGTATGTATTTACCGTATTCACTTAATGTTTATCAGGGCGATGGCGGCAATAGTGATTTTGGTTTTTTTGTCGGCGCGTTTGCCGGCGACGGCTCATTTGATGGAGATAGTTCGGTTGTTTTTTCACTTGAAAATCATTTTAAAAAAAAGTTAATAAATAAATTGCAGAAAATCGCAAAAAAATATTTCGGCGCCGGAATTTCGATAATTTCCGATTCAAAAACAAAGCTGGTCACATTAAAAATTCATTCAAGGGCGGCGGTAGGTTTGTGCCGCGATTTCGTTGAGGGCAAAGAAAGAAATAAATGTTATCGCGCACGACTTTATTCAATGAGCGTTGCCTTCCGCAGAGGCGTAGTCGCCGGTCATTATGCCACAGACGGCGGCAATCGCCATCGTATTTATACATCTTCGCGAAAAATGGTGGAAACGCTTAATTTACTTGCCGCAACGCTTGGTACGACTACCAGCGTTTATGAGGACAATCGGTCAGGAAGATTCGGCAAGGAACCGAATTACGCGGTGTTGTTTTATCAATTAAACAGAAAAAGATATGGCAATCTTTGGTTTAAAAAAGGTACAAAACTATGGATGAAAATCAAACAAGTGCAAGAGATTGAGAATAGTACTGCTTATTGTTTTGAGGTTGATGCAGGAGAGCCGCTTTTCACTATCGGCACGACCGGAGTTTTGACGCACAATTGCCGTTTGCGTTTGGACAACCGCGAACTGCGCAAACGCGGCGGCGGTTTATTTGGCGCCAATCCATTAACCGGCAGTATCGGCGTGGTGACGATCAATATGGCTCGACTCGGTCATCTCTCGAAAACCAAGGAAGAGTTTTTTGAACGCTTGGCCGTTCTGATGGATTTGGCCAAGGCCAGTTTGAAAATAAAACGAAACGCGCTGGAAAAATTCACTGAAGGAGGCTTGTACCCATACAGTCGTGTTTACCTTTCAAGCGTTAAAGAACGGTTTAACGAATATTGGAAAAATCATTTCAATACCATTGGTTTGAACGGCGTAAATGAAGCGTGCCTCAATTTACTGGGGTCGGCCAACAGCATCGCCAGCGACGAAGGCCATAAATTCGCCAGACAAATTTTGGATTTTATGCGCGAGCGGATGATGGATTATCAAAACGAAACGAACGAATTGTTTAATTTGGAAGCTACGCCGGCCGAAGGCACGGCTTATCGGTTCGCGCGTCTTGACGTTGAAAAATATCCGGAAATAATCGTGGCCAACAGCGAGGCGGTCAAGAATAGCGGCGCGGCTCCGTATTACACAAATTCAACTCAACTGCCGGTCGGTTATACGGATGATATTTTTGAAGCTCTGCGTTTGCAGGATGATTTACAAACCAGATACACCGGCGGCACAGTTTTGCATGGATTTGTCGGCGAGAGAATGCCCTCGGCTGATAGCACCAAGTCCTTGGTCAAGAAAATCGCGGAAAATTTTCATCTGCCGTATTTCACTATTACGCCGACGTTCAGTGTTTGTCCGGTGCATGGTTATTTGGAAGGCGAATTTGAATATTGTCCGTTGTGCGATGAAGAAATGGGTTATGCTGAGGGGATTTCAAAGTTGACCGCCAAACCGGTGAGCGTGGAGGGGGTGGTGTTGTGAAATCAAGGAAGCAAAGAAGCAATTAAACAACGAAGCAAGACCCTGCACCACAAATTATTACATATTTGGGTTCAGGTCAAACAAGTAAAACAAGCAAGGAAGTCAAACGCCACTTGTCATTTCGCCCCGGATCGCAGTCCGGGGGGAGAAATCTAGGAAGGGGCGATTCGGGGTTAAGGGAATAGGAGTAAACTTAACAATCTCGAATACCCTAGTTACCGATCACCTGTCCCAAACTCCTAATATAACTTCTTTTACCTAATTCTTAATATAAATAAATAAAAATAAAATCTTATTCTATGGTCGCGCAAAAGTTACAAAGACAAAAGTGTGAAATTTATTCTCGCGTGGTCGGCTATCTAAGTCCGGTCAATCGTTGGAATGACGGCAAGAAGTCGGAATTTTCCGATCGTAAAACTTTTAATAAGATTTTAAATAAAGTGTGTTGATAGGCGGTCTCCAGAAAACAACTTTAATTGATTACCCTGACAAAATAGCAGCGACCATCTTCACGATTGGATGCAATTTCCGCTGCTCTTTTTGTCATAATCCGAATATCGTGAAAGGAATTGCCAGGGTAATGCCCACGGATAAAGTTTTTGATTTTTTTAAAAGCAGGAAAGGATTGCTTGACGCGGTCTGCATTACCGGCGGCGAGCCGACCATTCAGAGCGGATTGGTCCGATTTATCAGAGAATTGAAAAAAATGGGATTGCTCGTAAAAATAGACACCAACGGCACGAATCCGGTTTTGCTTGAAAAATTGATTAATAATAAATTGGTTGATTATGTGGCCATGGATATCAAATCAGCGTGGGCCGATTACCCGAAAATCACTTGCCGGCTGTATGATTTAACGGATATTCAAAAAAGTGCTACAATGCTCATGGCCAATAAAGTACCGTACGAATTTCGTTCCACGGTTATGCCGCTTCTTCACAGCGAAGAAGAAATAATTGAGATGGCGCGTCAGATCAAGGGCGCGGAAAAGTATTTTCTACAGCCGTTTAAAAGCGAAAAGAAGTTGGTTAATGATAATTTGGTGAACGAGGCCACTTATTCAAAAAAAGCGCTATCCGAGATTGTTGATAAAATTAAAGATTGGTTTACGGTTTGCCGGGTTAGGTAAATAACTAAAGGCTTGAGATTGCTTCGCTTGGGTGAAGCGTACATTTAATAAACGTGTGGCTCGCAAAGACAGTCTAGACTGTCTTTGCGAGCACGAGTCTAGACGAAACAAGCATAAAAATTGAGCGAAGCAATCTCAATGTCTCGCGGTATAATGTTCTTAAAATATGCCCGATGAAGAAATAAAACGTTTACTTTTGCAAAACCTGGCGAAGACTTCCGCCTTGGAATTGGAAGTGAAAAAAATCAGAAACTACCAAATTTGGCAGCAGGTTTTCGGCGTGGTTAAAGTAATTGTTATCGTGGTGCCGGTGGTTCTGGCGGTGCTCTATGCTGTTCCGTTTTTTAAACAAGCTTTGTCCACTTATCAGGGTTTGATAAATGGGGTCAGTTCTATTCAAGGCAAAACCGGGCAAGTTAATATTCTGGAAATTATGAACGGTCTTAACGGCAAAGTGTCTGAAGATCAGATCAAGCAATTTTTGAAGTGACGAGACAATTGAACGCTGCCTAGCGGCAGTGTTTTGTTTTTAAGAAATTTGATATAATGTTACAGATCTACTGATAAACATACAGATAGTACAGATCGCTTGATGTAGGAGAAGGGCTAAAAGAGTTAGAAGAGACAATTCGGATTCAGTGGTTTATTTTTATAATTTTATATTTTTATAAACCAATATGTTTAACGAAAAAAATCGCGGCTTTTGGGCAGCAACTATCATCGTAAGTTTAGTGGTTGGCGCTTTTTCCGGCGCTTTTGGTGCGTTCTTTTTAAAGCCGTATTTGGAAAAAACAGATTGGGGAAAAGATTTTTTGAATAATAATGTTGTTCAACAAGTTTCCGGGCAGAAGAAAGTTGTCGAAGTAACGGAAGATTCGGCGACCATTGATGTGGTAAAAAAGGTTTCGCCGTCGGTCGTGAGCGTGGTGGTAACCAAAGAGTTGCAAAATTATTATAATTTAACCGGTCCGGATATTTTTGATTTTTGGAATTTCAACGGCGCTTTGCCCCAAGGCGGAGCAAAAGAGAAAAAGGCTGTGGGTGGAGGAACCGGTTTTGTGATTGCTGAAAACGGATTAATTTTAACCAATAAGCACGTGGTGTCTGATGAACAGGCCGAGTATTCGGTTATCTTTAACGATGGAAAAAAATATGAAGCCAAAGTGGTCGGTCGCGACATGATCAATGATATCGCGGTTTTGAAAATAGAAGCCAGCGGCCTCGCCTTAGTTGACCTCGGCGATTCCGATAAAATTCAGATCGGCGAAACTGTGATCGCCATCGGCAACGCGCTGGGCGAATATCGTAATACCGTTACGCGCGGCGTAGTCAGCGGCATTAATCGGAGCATTGTGGCCGGCGATAATTCAGGAACGTCTGAATTGCTTGAGAACGTGATACAAACCGATGCGGCCATCAGTCCCGGTAATTCCGGCGGGCCGCTTTTGAATTTGGGCGGACAAGTGGTCGGGATCAATACAGCCATAAATTTGCAGGGGCAATCGCTTGGTTTCGCCATTCCGGTCAATCAGGCGAAGACCGTGATTGAAAGCGTGAAAAAATACGGAAAAATCGTACGGCCGTGGCTCGGGGTTCGTTACATTCAACTGAATTCGGAGATCGCTAAAGCGAATAATTTGAAATATGAATACGGAGCACTTATTCTTCGCGGCCAAGGGACGCAGGAATTGGCGGTTGTTCCGTCCAGTCCGGCGGACAAAGCAGGTTTGGTTGAAAACGATATTATTCTCGAAGTTAATGGAAAAAAGTTATCTGAAGAAAATTCTTTGGTGCAAGAAGTATCAAAATATCAGCCGGGCGATGAAATTACTCTGAAAATTTTTCATGATGGCAGTGAAAAAATAATTAAAGTTAAACTTGAGGAAAGAAAAGAGTAACTTAGAAGGTGTCCTTCGACGCGGCTCAGGATGGGCATAACAAAAGAATGAATGAACTCTTAAATCGCATAAACAGTTTGAAAGAACGTTTGGCTAAGGCGAGACAAGTTGTTCGAATTGACGAAAAACAAAAAAGAATAATTGAACTGCATGAACTGATGAACGCGGCGGATTTTTGGCGCGATCAGGATAACGCGAAGAAAGTCAGCCAAGAAGCGAGCGACCTTGAAACCGAAGTTTTGCTTTGGGAAAAATTCAAGCGCGAGTTGAATGATTTGTTTGAGATAGTTGAGCTTGACGAAGGCGATCAAGTCGTAAACTTACGCATTGAGGCTGAAGCGCAATTGGCAAAATTAGAAAAAGAATTTGAACAAATGGAATTTACCTTATTGTTTGGCGGGAAACATGATCATGAGGACAGCATGGTGGCCATTCACGCCGGCGCCGGCGGTACTGACGCGCAGGATTGGGCGGAAATGCTCTTACGTATGTATTTACGTTTTTGCGAAAAACAAAATTGGAAAACGAAAATTATAAATTTATCACCGGGCGCTGAAGCAGGACTAAAAAGCGTTCTCTTTGAAGTTAACGGCCGCCACAGTTATGGTTATTTGAAAGCTGAAGCGGGAGTGCATCGCTTGGTTCGAATTTCACCTTTTGACGCGGAAAAAATGAGGCACACTTCGTTCGCGCTGGTTGAAGTTTTGCCGTTTTGGAGTGATGAAATTAAAATTGAAATAAAACCTGAAGATCTTCGTATTGACACTTATCGCGCCGGCGGTCATGGCGGACAAGGAGTCAATACCACGGATTCAGCGGTGCGCATCACTCATCTGGCGACCAAGATTGTCGTCACTTGCCAGAATGAGCGTTCGCAAATGCAGAATCGCGAAACAGCCATGAAGATTTTGAAGGCCAAGCTTCAGCAATATTATGAAACGAAAGAAGAAGACGAGCGCGCGCGTTTGCGCGGCGAATACACTGAGGCGGCCTGGGGCAATCAGGCGCGTTCATACGTTATTCATCCGTATAAATTGGTGAAAGATCATCGCACGGAATATGAAACCGCTGACACGGACGCGGTTTTGAACGGCGATTTGACTGAATTGATTGAGGCGTATTTACGGAAAAAGTTGGGGAAAAGTAATTGAGGATGGAATATGCGAAGCGTTTAGATTGCTTCGCTGCTGCGCTCGCAATGACAAATAGAGATAGGATTAGCAACGACAGTTGAACGTCACGCCACAGCAATCATAAGGCACTTGTCATTGCGAACCGTCCCATTGTCATTGCGAGCCGCAGCGACGCAATCCCTGCACGTTCACTGTCATTGCGAGCGCAGCAGCGACGCAATCTCTGTGTCTCGCAGTTATAAAAGACGAAAACATGAAAAAACAACATGATTATTTCATCTACATCATGACTAATAAAAACAACACAGTTTTGTATACCGGAGTGACCAGTAATCTGATTGGACGTGTTTGGCAACATAAAAATAAAAGTTATAATGATTCGTTTACGGCAAAGTACAATATTAACAAACTCGTTTATCACGAGAATTTTCAATATATTCAAGACGCGATTGCCGCGGAAAAAAGAATTAAGGCTGGATCAAGAAAGAAAAAAGAAGAGTTGATTGTGAAGCAAAATAAAAACTGGGGGGACTTGTCGGAGGACCGGTATTAACCGACGCGTTTAGATTGCTTCGCTGCTGCGCCCGCAATGACAGGACGAAATGGATTCGCAACGACAGGAAGAGCTAGGATTCGCAACGACAGGACGAAATAGGATTCGCAATGACAGGAAGAGATAGGATTCGCAATGACAGGAAGAGATAGGATTCGCAATGACAGGAAGAGATAGGATTCGCAATGACAGGAAGAGATAGGATTGCAATGACAGTTGAAGGTCAGTCACGTCAATCATAATTCATTTGTCATTGCTAGCGAAACCGCGTGAAGCGTGGCAATCTGTGATCACCACCTTGTCATTGCGTCCACAGAGGACGGAGGAGCCAATCTCTGCGGATACGTATTTATAGCAAATTCAATAAAACCAAAGTAAATAAAAGTATGTCTTTATTTTCCAAACCAAAAGTTCTCGTCACAGGAGGCGCCGGGTTTATCGGTTCTCATCAGGTAGACGCGCTCATCGCCAATGATTATAACGTGTTGGTGGTTGACGATCTGTCAAACGGCGATGAGAAAAATTTGAACCCCAAAGCGAAATTTTATCGCGTTGATATCCGTTCCGAAGAAAAAATGGAAGAAATTTTCAGGCATGAACGCCCTGAATATGTTTTTCATTTCGCGGCGCAGGCGAACGTCAATCATTCGGTGAAAGACCCGATTTTTGACGCTGATGTCAATATTATGGGTTCACTCAATTTGTTGGAATTATCGCTGGCTTACAAAATAAAAAAAATTATGTTTTCCTCAACCGGCGGGGCGCTCTATGGCGACGCGGAAATTTTGCCGACGCCGGAGGATTATCCGACCGAGCCGATGTCGCCGTACGGCATCGCCAAATTGACCGTGGAAAAGTATCTGCGGTTTTATTTTGAACAATTCGGTTTGGAATATGGCATCAACCGTTACGCCAATGTTTACGGTCCGCGTCAAAATGCAAAAGGCGAAGCGGGCGTGATTTCAATTTTCATTGAAAAAATGATGAAAGAATTGCAACCTGTTATTCACGGCGACGGACACCAAACGCGCGATTATGTTTTTGTGGGCGACGTGGTCAGAGCCAATATGCTGGTTTTTGAAAGCGAAGCGGTTGACACTTACAATGTCGGCACCGGCCGGCAAACAACGGTTAATGAAATTTTTAATTTGATTAAAGAAACGATCGGTTCATCGGCTGTTGAACGGCATACGGATGATTTTTCCGGCCAAGCGGTCAGTTGTTTAAGCAATGAAAAAATAAACAGGGATTTTGGTTGGCAGCCGGAGGTTAGTCTTGAAGAGGGCATAGAAAAGACGGTGGAGTGGTTTAGTCGAGACAGGTGAGATTGCTTCGTTGCGACTCGCAATGACAGGGTGCCGGTGCGACTCAAGACTCGCAATGACAGGCTACTCTCATTGTCATTACGTCCGTTCCACTGTCATTGCGACCCCGAATCGCAGTTCGGGGGACGCAAATCTCTGCATGCCCACTGTCATTGCGACCCCGAATCGCAGTTCGGGGGACGCAATCTCTGCATGCCCACTGTCATTGCGACCCCGAATCGCAGTTCGGGGGACGCAATCCCTGCATGCCCACTGTCATTGCGACCCCGAATCGCAGTTCGGGGGACGCAATCTCTGTTATCACGTATTTGCTTATGTTAGAAAGAAAAACGTACGATAAATATTTTAAGCCCAAAAAATCACTTGGGCAGAATTTTTTAATCAATCAGGGGATTGTTCAAAAAATATTATTGGCCGCTGAATTAAAAAATTCTGATAATATTTTGGAGGTCGGACCGGGCAAAGGCGTTTTGACGTTTGAAATCGCGGAGCGGGTGAAATGTTTGGTGGCGGTGGAAAAAGACAATGGGTTATACGCGGAATTAGAGAGTAGAGAAAGGAAAACCAAACTGTCATTTCGACCGAGATCGCATCGAGTGGAGAAATCTGTGAATTGCCACTTAGTAGATTCCTCGACGCTGCTTCGGAATGACAGGGGGACGTTACCAGATTCCTCGATCCCGCAAAAAACGGAACAGGTACCACTTCGAAATGACATGGGGAGACTTTCGATGCCACTTCCGACTCCGCTGAAGCTATGTCGGACGAGCAGGGTGACACAACCGGGAGATAATATAAAATTTATCAATGATGATATATTAAAATTTGATTTGGCGGAATTGAAAGAAGTGTTCAATGGCGAACCATATAAAATCGTGGCGAATTTACCGTACAATATTACCAGCCGATTTTTACGAAATTTTTTGGAAGCCGAATATCAGCCAAAGGAAATGTTGCTGATGGTTCAGCGTGAAGTGGCTGAAAGAGTTTGCGCGAAAGCTGGTGAGATGAGCACGCTGTCTGTTTCAGTGCAATTTTTTTGCGAGCCGAAAATTTTATTCAAGGTTTCGCCCGGCAGTTTTTCCCCTGCGCCGAAAGTTGACAGCGCGGTTATTAAATTTTCAAATATCAGAAATAACAAGTTTGAAGTTGATCAAGAAAAGTTTTTTTCTATTGTCAAGGCCGGGTTCAGCGCCAGACGCAAACAACTCCGAAATAATCTGAAAAAATTGTTTGGGAAAGACGTTGATCAAGTTATTATTTCTGCCGGACTAGTGCCCGAACAAAGGCCGCAGGAATTGTCGGTAGATGATTGGGTTTCCATTTGCCATTCCGACGTGGCAACTTGTTCTGAATCGCATTGAAGGATCGAGGAATCTGTGAACCGTTCCATTGTCATTCCGAAGTGGCATCGAGAAATCTGTGAAAAGCGATTCCAAGATTTCTCCACTCGGTGTGACCTCGGTCGAAATGACAAGGTGTCGGTGTGACTCGGTCGAAATGACAAGGGGGCAGGTTGCGAAGTATTTTTATGAAAAGAGAACATAATTATTACGTTTATATCATCGCTAGCAAATCAAAAGTATTGTATATCGGAGTAACAAATAGTCTCGTTCGCAGAATATGGGAGCATAAAAACAATTTTAATCTTAACAGTTTTTCCTGTAAATATCATTGCCATAAATTAGTTTACTTTGAACATTACGAAGATATAAATGCAGCGATCGCGCGTGAAAAACAGATGAAAAAATGGAGGCGGGAAAAGAAAGTGGCACTCATTGAAAAAGAAAATAATCATTGGGCTGATTTGAGCAATAGTTGGTCTTAGGTTGGTTAGTTTGTTATAACCGTTTACTCATAAAACCAGGCAATCGGCTAATCGTAGGGACAGAACAGTGTTGTCCCTGCATCCTTACGTTACGGTCCTACAATCTATCCACTTTTTCCTACTTGCTTGTCGAAAAATGTGTTATAATATATTCAACTAAAAAAGTTGACGAAAAACAAGCGAGACAGCTTTCAAAATTAGCAGAAAAAGCTTGTGGCGCGTTTTAATTATGGTTGAAAATTTTAACACTGACAATGGAGTTGGAATCGAAAAAACCAATGAAAACGTCAAAGAAGAAGTGAACACGGAAAATTCAGACGGACCATCTGAAAATTATTATGATTACAAAAAAAACAGAAGAAAACAACAAATTGCGGTGGCCGTACTTGGAGTTGTTGGCGCGGGAATTTTGATCCTGGGTTTTATTCAAATAAAAAATATCATTCAAATACCTTGGCCGGTTTCAAAAAATGAACAGGGCCAAACGATTGTTAAAACCGATTCAAAAAAAGAAACAGTTGATTTGAAAAGCGAGGATCCGAAAAAATTAAAATCACAGGATACGGACGAAGACGGTTTGTCGGATTTTGATGAAGTTTATATTTATGAAACCAGCGCTTACCTGGCTGATTCTGACAGCGATGGCGCGAATGACCTTGATGAAATCAAAAATAACGAAGATCCGACTTGTCCCATTGGCGTGAAATGTTTTTCCACTGCGAGCGGGACGAGTGAGGCAAGTGAAACAAGCGAAACGAGTGAAATAAATATGACGGCCGATCCATTGAACCTTTCCGCCAACGATTTGCGCGCGCTTTTGCTCAAATCCGGTCAAGTCAATGCCGATCAGCTGAAACAAATTGACGATCAGACGCTTCTGGAAATGTACAAGAAGATGATCGCGGAAAATCCTGATTTGGCGGAAAAGATTAACGTGTCAAGTTCAACGTCAGTCGTTGAAACGGCCGGCACCAAAACAGAAGCGATTGAACAATTGAAAAATATTTCCATTGATGAAATTAAGCAGTCCTTGTTGGATCAAGGAGCTGATCCCGAGCTTTTGAAACAAATTGATGACGCGACTTTGAAAAATTTGTATCTTGAGGCCGTTGACAAGGCCAGCGCGAACGTTAAATAACACGCCCGCTATCTTGAACTGTGATTATTATGATTAAATGAATACTATGATTACAACCAAGAAATCATAGTCCATCAAGTAATCACGTTAATCATAGTTCAAGACAAACCGTCAAAATATGTACTCATCCGGCCGCAATAAAATAAAAAAAACAATCATCATGGCCATGGTTTTGTTTTTTGTTGTTGAAACCGCCGGCTTGTTTTTGATTTATCCTGAAAAAGCAAGAGCGGCTGGAGAATTTGATGCGCCGGCCTTCGGGCAAAGAGAAAAAATTTTTGGCGTTGATCAATCTGTTGAAGAATCAAGACGAGCGGCTGACAAAACAGAGGAGAAAGTAAAGGAAGTTAAAAAGTCAATTGCCGATAAATTATTTAAGGGTTTGATTTTAACGGCCGCGGTGACACTGAAAAACACTCTCGTGATGATGGCAAAAACCGCCGCTGAACAATCTGTCACTTATCTCGCCACCGGCGACTGGGGAGAAGGCCCGATGTTTTATGACAAAGCGTTCAGCACTTTTAAGGAGGATTTTGTCAATCAGGCGGTTGGACAATTTTTGGATAATATCAATGACCTTTTCGGTATTGACATCTGCCACCCTGAAATTCCTTTTGAATTGTCCGCGAAATTATTTTTATTAAAAGAAGGTTATGCTGAACTGAAAAAACCGGATTGTACTTTATCTGAATTCAAGCATAATTGGAGCGCGTTTCTTGAAAATATTCAGAATAAATATAAAGCGTTCAAAGACGATCCGGCTGCTTTCAGCGTTGGTGTTCTGCAGGAAACGGTAACCGTGGCTTTCACCAGAGAGAGTACTGACATCGGCGGTCTTATTGTTCTTAAAGAAAAAATGAAACAAAAAGTGGCTGACGACTATAACGCGGCGAGGGACGACAGGGTGGAATCACAAGGAGGAAAACCGGTGGTTGACATTACAGGTGGATTTGTTGAGACGCCGGCCTATTTGACTCGCAGCCATTCTGCCGCTGAACTGGAAAAAGCCAAAGATACGCCGCAGAGCGAAGTAAATACCTCAAAAGAAGTTCTGACGGAAATTCCCGGGCAAGTGGGCGTGGCGTTTTTTAATACTTTCATTTCTAAATTCTGGACCGATTATATTTTGGCGAAAATATTTGACAAAGGATTGGTCAGTCCAAAACCGATTGCCGGCATCTTTGACGTAAAAGGTCAGATGAAGACCGAGTTCGCCAATCAAAAGATAAATTATTCCTTCGCGCAAAAGCAGATTGATTTGCTTTCTGAATTCGCGACCTGCACTGATCCGCGTCAGATAAATAATTGCGTTATGGATAATGATTTCGCGGACGCGGTGCGCCAAGCCACGCAGGACAAGCCGCTCACCGTGGCTGAGGCAATCACGCAAGGCATGTTGAATGGCGCCAAGCATCTAATCGGGCCGGACGATGAGCGCAACAATCACGATGATTGCTATGAAATCGGTTATTGTTATTCCAATTTGGTGAAGCTTCGCAATGCCCGCATTATTCCGATCGGCTGGGAAATCGCGGCCAAAGCAACCAAAAAAGGGAAGGAAGTTACTCTGCAGGAAGCGATCAATAATTTCAATATTTCAACAAGCACGTTTTACCATTTGATTGATCAAAACTGGATTTTGCGTTATCCGCAGACGCAGTGCAAAGCGTACGTGAATGGGCCGCTCATGGTCGCGCCAAAAGCAGCGGAAAGAGCCGAGACCTGCGTTGACGCGACTTCCTGCCTCAAGACTGACGACAAAGGAAAATGTCTGGCCTGGGGATATTGCGCCGCGGAAAAAAACATGTTTCGTTTCAGCGGACAATCTTGTCAGGGCGTTTATGACAGTTGTCTGACCTACAAAGGAGCCAAAAACAAAGAGGTCAGCTATGTTTCCAATACGGTTGACAAAGCGTATTGCACGGCTGATAATGCAGGCTGTCTCTGGTATAGTAAGCACAAGAGTAATAAAGCTGGAGTATTGGGTCCTTGGTCGAGTGGCGCCACTCACGATATGAGAATTTATTTAAATGGAAAAATAACCGAACAGGAATGTAGCCCGAAAGAAGAGGGTTGCGCTCGTTTCGTTTCCACGGAAGCCGGGCTCGGCACGAATTTGTTGACCAATTCAGGATTTGAGATATTTGAGGAGCCCATTGCACAATTGGATGATGTAAAAGGTTGGAATTGGTATGACGCAAACAATGTAAACAGTATCGTGAAAACACACCCGACTTTGTCAGCGAACAGTTTTAGTGGGACTGAAGCAGCTGCTGTTGCTACTAATAATAAAATTGTATCGGACGAAATAGTTGTCGCGCCTAAACCGTTTATTCGGTATTTCGCTTTGTCAGCTCAAATTAAAAAAAATATTGATGATCCAGTGACGGCCACGGTTAATCTTAATAATTCAGCAAACGTTCTGATAACTTTGATTTATCCAAGCAATACGGCTAATAACGCGTTTACGATCAACAATAAAAGCCAATGGGAAAATATTAAGGCCATTTTCAGCGTTGGCGCTGATCTTAATGTGTTTACTTCATCAATAGGCGCGAGCGGCAACACGGTTTTCGTTGACAATGTTTTGCTTGAAGAACTTGACGGCCCGCAGGTGGCGTCCATGCACGTTTACAGCGACTACGCCAGCCAGAACGCGGTCTATGTAAAAAAAGCGCCTGAATATCTTGGCTGTTATGACGTGACCGCGCCCGCTGTTTATGGTCGGCCGAAAACAAGCGCGGATATAACCACTGCAATTGCCAATGATGTCGCGGGCGAAGCCAAACAAAAAGGTTGCAAGGATTTCGCGCAACTTTGCACAGCCGAAGACGTTGGTTGCGCGGCGTATAAACCGACGGATAAGGGAAGCGCCATTAACGGCGTGGTTTCATATTCCGATTATTGTCCGCAGGAGTGCACTGGCTACGCCAGTTATTCAAAGTCAGCCACGAATTTTGAGAATTTTGATTTTCCTCTTTATTTAATTCCATCAACCGCAGAATCTTGTTCGGCCATTGACGCCGGCTGTGAAGAATTCACCAATCTTGATGTTTTGGGGCAGGGCGGGGAAGCCAAGGAATATTACAAAGAACTTCGCGCGTGCGTGGAATTGCCGGAAGGAAAAAGTAAGTGTTCAACCTATTATACTTGGGAGGGCAGTGAAGTTACCGGTTATCAATTGCAGGCGCATGAATTGGAAAAAGACATCAGCGACAGTTCTCCGGCCTTGGTTGATCCAAGTTACGCGAGCCAGTGCGACGCGAGTATCTTTGCCAAGAAAATAAATCCCGATTGTCGGCAATTTTTTGACGCGGCCGGCAATGCGTATTACAAATTATTTTCCAAAACAGTTCTCTGCACCACTGACTGCCATCCGTATCGCCGCACGGACAAATATATTGATAATCTCGCGACCATAGGCGTTAATGAAGCGAAAGATTTGTGCGAAAGCAAAAAAGGAAAATTTGAAAATAATGAATGTGTCTTCATGGCCGTTCCGAGCAGCAGCAAGAAATGTTCCGCGCAAAATTACGGTTGCCGCGAATACAAAGGCAATCAGGCCGGCGTGGAGTTTGAACTGGAAAATTATACTTTTTCAGGTGTTGGTGGCGGCAGTCCGCTTGAGAAACTCAAGGTTTCGCTTTCAGAATTAAAAACTTCGCCGGAGTTCGGACAGTATCTGACGGTGAAACAAAGTGGTGGGACTTCTTTTTTGGAGACCGATCCAGCGCAATTGATTTTATCTACCGGTGATTACCGCGCGTCGTTTTGGCTGAAGAAGACAGACGCGTCCGGTATCAATAATTTTTCAGTCAAGCCGGGCAGTTCATCATTCTCGGACGTGATTACGGAAAACTGGAGTTTTCATGATTATAACTTTACGGTTGACGCGTCCAATGCGGCCGGGTATAAATTCAGAATTGAATATCAGAGCGCATTTGACATTGACAATTTAAAAATCGTCAAAACCAATGATCTTAAATATTTAATCCGCGATTCGTGGACAACTCCGACGTCATGCGATTATAAACTGAACAGCGATTTGACTGATGTGGCTAATTATTTACCGCAAGCCCAGCTTGGTTGCCGCGAGTTCAAAACAACGGATGGAGGAACGAGCTATTTGAAGAGTTTGTCAGGTTTGTGTTCAGCTGAAAAAGTCGGCTGTACGGCAATGATTGACACGCAAAACAATGAATATCCGTTTAAGAAAGAATTTAATAAAGAAGAATTTAAATGTGATTATAGCGTTTTACCTAATGTTTGTTCTACTGGGTTAATTAATTTTGGAAGTAATTGTGGAAAAAAAGGAGGCACTTTTAATTCTGCAGACAGTTCGTGTGATTATAACTCTGACATTATCGTGCCTGTTGATGCTCTTATTTATCTAGTGGTGAATGACAAAGTAAAATGTCCGGCTTCGGAAAAAGGCTGCACTGCTGTGGGGTTGCCGACTTTAACGGTGGATGTTGATGGAAAGAAAATTGTTAAAAAAGACATAAGCGGCGTGGAACTATGGAGCAACCAATTTTACAAGCTTGATCCGGAAAATTTTGAAGAGGACAGCAAAAACAATCCGTTGTGCAAATATTTTGAAAGCGATTGTGAAAAGTTTGACAGCGTGAATGAAGCGTCGTCAGATTATTTCAAGACCCCGGGCGATAAAATGTGCGAATGGCGGCAAGGTTATCTTTACGGCGCAGGCGGAACAGAGGTTGATCAAAAAATTTACGCTTGGTTCAAGAAAAAAACAGGCGTTGTGAAGGATGAGCAAGACGTAAAATGCGCTGACGAAAACATTAAAGAATATTATGGTGATGGCAACAAAAATGTTCTGCGCAATACTGAAACAACATATAGCGGCTGGACCGCCGGCTGTCCGAAATCGCAGGATAAATGCACGGCATTCGTTGACCCGACCGACACGCATAGCGATGCTGTAGGCGTTAAGTATCCGAAAGCGTATTATTATTTGAACAATGAGAATATTGACAAAAGTTCCTGCACCGGCGTTTCTCGCAAGGAAGGTTGCGTTTTGTTTAATGATACGTCATCAACTGAATTAAGTTACGGCTCAACTATTACTTACAAAAACAGTGATGATGAGAATGGCGGTTTGGTTCCAGCTGTTTCAAACAAAGAATTCTCTGATATCGTTCTTGACGATGGAACTGTATGTAAAAATAAAAAGCTCAACTCAAAATATTATGATTGTTTAATGGTGAATACTGTCAATAGCGATGTTGGCAAATGGGCAAAGCCAAAATGTGTGAATGACCATCCAGATCATGATAATGAGTCCCAAAATTGCACTGATGTTTATTATTTGAATCATGGAGACACCAACGTCAAGATAAAGGTTACCCGCGACCGCGAATGCTCGGCGTGGTATGACTGCAAGAGCAGTCATTGGGTTTGGAATCAAAATAAGAACAAGTACGAGGAGGTCTGCGATCAGGTCGGGCTTTGCGACACCATGAATGCCGGATCAGAGGGCGCGAAATGCGAGCGTTTTGTTGATTCCAAAGACACGGATAATCTGCTTTCGCAGAATAATGTGTTAACCGCGGTAAATTCGACATTTACCGATAAAACAAATTACAGCGCTCGCCCGACCGGCTGGTTTAATTTTGAATATACAGGATTGGCCATACCGGATCTGGCGCCGGCCCAGTACTACAACGCGCTTGATGTCGCGCAAGGTTCAGGCAAGAAAACCTGCGGCGGAAGCGCTGGTGGAGCTGATTGTTCAAAGGACAAGAGTGTTTGCAATAATACAGGTCAACCGTGCGAGACATTGGTTGATTATAGGTTGGTAAATGTGTCGGATTCGGATGTTGAATGCAAAACATCAAATATCAAGGACGATTGTGGTGATCCTAATTATGGTTTTTGTAAGGATACTGATTTTATCAAAAAAGCAACTGAAACCGATCAAGAATTTAAGCAGAGAATCGCTGAAACATGCCGTTGTTTGAGCAATGTCTGCGTCAAGCCGCTCGGCCAGACGTTTAATGATTCAAAAGAACCGGCTTGCCGCGCGTATCCGGAAAAGGCTTCGCCGTTCCCTGCCAGCGCCGCGTCAAACGTCAATTTTGAAGGCGCGAATTTTTCCTATGTGGCGGATAAGAGTAAAGATAACGCTGACTTTGCCTGCGATTATCGCAAACAAACTTACGGCGGCGGCGCCATTACCAAATATCTGCCGCGCTATCCGCAGTATAGTCCGGCGCCGCCGGATGGCTATTGCGCGGAGGATCAGGATCAGGATTGTTCATGCGACAGTGAAAATGAAAATAAAATAGAATCTAATACAATTTGTTCATCAACAAAATGTCCTGGATCCGGATCTGGATGAACTCCGCCGGGCCGGTTATTCGGAAGAGATGATCCGGCTGCTTATGAATCCGGATCCGATCGAAAAGAACTATCTCGAATTGACGGCCGTTGATCACGGAGACGGCAGCTATTCATTCTACTCG
>Ga0209211_10004072_pt1 | contig 23165 bp, 17 predicted proteins | sample RifGroA2_FD_183992 | JGI IMG/M metagenome (GOLD analysis project Ga0209211, IMG submission 183992) | Groundwater microbial communities from Rifle, Colorado, USA - Groundwater A2 (SPAdes) (version 2) | ecosystem: Environmental > Aquatic > Deep subsurface > Groundwater | place: Rifle, Colorado...
TTCAGATGATTCGCCATGGCGAGCATCAAATGCCTACGGCGCGATAGCAAAGCGGTTATGCCCCGGATTGCAAATCCGGTCAGTCCAGTTCGACTCTGGATCGCGCCTCCAGACAAACCCCCAGCAAACCAAGTTTGCTGGGGGTTTTGTCTTGTCCGCCTTGCCTGTTGCGATACCCGTCCCGCAGAACTGCCGGCAGGCGCCGATTGCCGTGCCCGGCGATGTTGCCTAAGCTGGGAGCATCTCCATGTTGCGGCCAACCTTTGCCATGAACATTCCCGTTACCGATTGTCTGTCCCTGCTGCACCGCTGCAGCTCACTGGCGCTGGCGACGCAGTCGCAGGTGCTGCCGGGCTATCCCTTTGTCACCGTGTTGCCGTTCGCGCTGGATGCGGGGCACCGGCCGTGGCTGCTGATGAGCGAGCTGGCCGAGCATTGCCGCAATGTGCACGCCGATGGCCGTGTCAGCGTGTTGTTGCAACAGGGCGGCGCCGACGTGCTGCAAGGCGAGCGTATGACGCTGGTGGGCGATCTGCAAGCGATGTCGCCGGACGCGGCGACGCAGGCGCGGTTGCTGCGCTATTGCCCGGCGTTCGCCGATTACCTGGCGCTGGGCGATTTCCATTTCTTCTGCCTGCAGCCCAAGCGCCTGCGCTTTATCGGCGGCTTCGGCCGCATGGGCTGGGTCGATGCCAGCGACTGGGCGGCGTTGCCGCAACTGCCGGCGGCGCAGGAGCAGGCGCTGCTGGCGGCACTGCAGCCGGCGGACGCCACGCTGCAGCTGCTGGGGCTGGATGTCTGCGGGCTGGACGTGCTGCGCGATGGTGTGCGGCAGCGGCTGGACTTCGCCGCACCGGCGAGCGAGGCGACATTGCTGGCGACGGCGCAGGCGCGGCTGCTGGCCGGCAATGACCACACGACGGGGTGAGCGAGTCGGATCGGCGTGCCGCTTCGGCCAGCCGGGTTGCTGGTGTGCTCGCTGCGTGTCAGTGTACGGGCACCGCCGCTGGCCAAGCCGCCGGCGAAAAAGGGCCGCGGCCGCGGCCTGATCTCGATCTGCGCCGCCGCTGGCCAGGGCGTTACCGCCATCCTGTCACGCCGGGCAAGGCGGCCAGGCTTGGCCGCAGATTGCCGCCGGCAGCGCTTATGCGCTAGAATCAGCGCCCTGTCTGTGCCCCTGTGGTGAAATTGGTAGACACAAGGGACTTAAAATCCCTCGGCGCAAGCTGTACCGGTTCGATTCCGGTCGGGGGCACCACGCTGACTTCCAAGGAAGTCCAAGACAGAACAGAAACCCGCTAGCTACAAGGCTTTGCGGGTTTTTTGTTGTCCAGTAGCGTGCGGCAACGTCCAGTAACATCCGGCTTTTTTGTGCACCTTTTTGTGTGCCTTTTTCTCGGAGCCGGAAAAAAGGTGCACACCTTCCTGTCATCAGCACCTTCTCCCTGGCGCTGTTTTCGCCAAGGGCGGGGTTATGCCGTGTCGTCATTTCCCTGTTCCGTTTGCCTTCACTCGTCGTCTTGATTTCGGTGTGTGCGCTTTCCCGTCTCCGGTGCATGGCAGCCAGTGTGCTTGGCCGGGCGCGGCGCGCCGTTGTCTTCTCCACTGGGGAGGCCGGTTGATGCTGCCATCTTGCCTGACGACAAACGGGACCTGCTTGGGGTGGTAATGGCACATTTAATTCTTATTGAATAAATAAATGCATAATGCCTGTGTTGATATTGGGAGCCCTCATGCCAGACATCTCGCCGTCCGACCTCAAAACCATTCTGCACTCCAAGCGTGCCAATCTTTACTATCTCGAACACTGTCGCGTGCTGGTCAATGGCGGGCGCGTGGAGTACGTCACTGAGCAGGGCAAACAGTCGCTGTACTGGAACATTCCCATTGCCAACACCACTACGCTGCTGCTGGGTAGCGGCACCTCTGTCACGCAAGCGGCCATGCGCGAGCTGGCCAAGGCCGGCGTGATGGTCGGCTTTTGCGGTGGCGGCGGTACGCCGCTGTTTACGGCGGGCGAGCGCGAAATCGACATTGCCTGGCAATCGCCGCAGTCGGAATACCGCCCCACCGAGTACCTGCAGTGGTGGGTGCAGTTCTGGTTCGACGAGAGCAAAAGGTTGGCCGCAGCCAAGCTGCTGCAACAGGCGCGGCTGAACCGTATCCGCCAGCACTGGCTGGATAGCCGCCAGTTGCGTGAGGCCGGTTTCAGCATCGATGAGGCCAACCTTGACGCCATCCTGCAAGGCAGCAGCACCGCATTGGCGAAGGCGCCCGATCACATGAGCCTGCTCACCGAAGAAGCGCGGCTGTCGAAACAGCTGTTCCGTCTCGCGGCGCAGGCCACGCGCTATGGCGAGTTCACCCGTGCCAAGCGCGGCAGTGGCACCGATCCGGCCAACCGTTTTCTCGATCATGGCAATTACCTGGCCTATGGCCTGGGTGCGACGGCGACCTGGGTGCTGGGTCTGCCGCATGGTCTGGCCATTCTGCATGGCAAGACGCGGCGCGGCGGCCTGGTGTTCGATGCAGCGGATCTCGTCAAGGACGCCATCATCCTGCCGCAAGCCTTCATCAGCGCCATGCGCGGCGACGACGAGCAGACCTTCCGCCAGCAATGCATCGGCCAGCTCACGCGCAGCGAGGCGCTGGATTTCATGATCGACCAGCTCAAGGTCATTGCCGAACAGCAGGGGAGGCCGGCATGAACATCCTGCTGGTTTCGCTGTGCGACAAACGGGCGCTGACCGAGACGCGCCGCATTCTCGACCAGTTTGCCGAGCGGCGCGGCGACCGCGTGTGGCAAACGCCGATCACCCAGGCCGGACTGGATACCTTGCGCCGCCTGCTGCGCAAGACCGCCCGCAAGAATACCGCCGTCGCCTGTCACTGGTTGCGCGGGCGCGACCACAGCGAGCTGATGTGGATCGTCGGCGATGCCCGCCGCTTCAATGCCGTCGGTGCCGTCCCCACCAACCGCACTGAAAGCGACATCTTGCGTAGCGACGACGAAAACGACTGGCTGCATGGCGAAGACATCCGCCTCATCGCGACGCTGGCCGCGTTGTTTCACGATCTGGGCAAGGCGTGCGGAGCATTCCAGACACGCTTGCGCAGCAAAGGGCCGCTTGGGGCCAACCTTTACCGTCACGAGTGGGTATCGCTACGGCTGGTCCAGGCCTTTGTCGGTCAGGATGACGACGCGACTTGGCTGGCGCGCCTGCAAGACCCGAAAGAAATGGATGGCAAGCTGTGGGAGAAAAAGCTGAAAGCCGCCCAGCTGCGCGATGGCATGGACGATGCAGCGGCTGACAACAAACCCTTCGCGGACAATAAGCTGCCGCCACTGGCCGCCGCCATCGCCTGGCTCGTCGTTACCCATCACCGCCTGCCGTTGCCTCCTTTGGGGGAAGCCATCACCGCAGACCTGCTGCAAAAAGGGCTGCAACTGGTCGATAGCCAGTGGAATCAAACCTTCACCGCCACCAGCAAGGTCGAAGCCAAGCCGTACTGGACATTCCCGCACGGCCTGCCGGTGGATGACAAAACCTGGCGTGAACAGGCGGCAAGGTTGGCCGCAATGCTGGCCAAGCGCCAGCCTGCCGCCTTCGGCCACTGGCTGGAAAACCCGTATGTGATGCACATCTCGCGCCTGCTGTTGATGTTGGCTGACCACCATTTCTCCAGCCAGATCGTTAAGCAGAGCTGGAAAAAGTCAGCAGAAAGCGGCATTGCCTTTGCCAACACCCAAAAAGTCGATCCCGAACGCCATTTCAACCAGACGTTGAACGAACACCTGCTGGGTGTCGCCCGCCACAGCCAGCAAGCCAGCCGCGCCTTGCCCGGCTTCGAGCGCCACCTGCCGTCTCTGGCGCGCCATCGCATCCTGCAACAGCGCAGCCAGAACGAACGCTTTCGCTGGCAGGACAAGGCCTATGAGCTGGCCTGCAGCCTGCGCGAAAATGCCCGTCAGCACGGCGCTTTTATCGTCAATATGGCCTCCACCGGCTGCGGCAAAACGCTGGGCAATGCGCGGGTGATGTACGGTCTGTCCGATCCTGCCATCGGCATGCGCTGCGCCTTTGCGCTGGGTCTGCGCACGCTCACCCTGCAAACCGGCCAGGCCTTCCGCGACAAGCTGAAACTGGACGACGGCGATCTGGCCATTCGCGTGGGCGGTGCTGCCAGCCGCGAGCTGTTCGAGCACTATCAGGCCGAGGCCGAAGAAACCGGCTCGGAATCCCAACAAACCCTGCTGGACGAAACCAGCCACGTGCGCTTTGACGGCAACCCTGACCACCCGTTGCTCTCCCGCCTGACGCAAGACAACGCGGTACAGGCCATGTTGGCCGCGCCGGTGCTGGTCTGCACCATCGACCACCTGACTCCGGCCACGGAGAGCGAGCGCGGCGGGCGGCAGATCGCCCCCATGCTACGGCTGATGAGTTCGGATCTGGTGCTGGACGAGCCGGACGATTTCGACATCAATGACCTGCCCGCGCTCACCCGGCTGGTGCACTGGGCCGGGCTGCTGGGTAGCCGCGTACTGCTCTCCTCCGCCACGCTGCCACCGGCGCTGGTGGGTGGCCTGTTTGATGCCTATCTGGCGGGACGAGAACATTACCAGCGCAGTCGCGGCCAACCCGGCCTGCCGCTGAATATCAGCTGCGCCTGGCTGGACGAGCGCGATACCCACGCCACCGATTGCGCCGATAGTGTCGCCTTCGCCCAGGCGCATCAGCAATTTGCCAGCCGTCGCCACGCCTGGCTCGCCAGCCAGCCGGTACGCCGCACTGCCGAGCTGTTGCCGCTCACCGGCATCCCGCACGACGAGCGCGACATGTACGACCCGCTGGCCATTCACCTGCGCGACGCCGCACTGCGCCTGCACCGCGACAACGCCGAAATCGACCCCGCCAGCGGCAAGCACATCAGTTTTGGCCTGATCCGGCTGGCCAATATCGGCCCGCTATACCAGCTCGCCCAAGCCCTGTACCGGCAAGTCGCACCGGACGGCGTGCGCATCCACCTGTGCGTTTACCACTCGCAATACCCGCTGCTGCTGCGCTCCGCCATAGAACGGCGGCTGGATGCCGCACTGGACCGCACCACGCCGGAAGCCGTCTTCAAGCTGCCCGACATCCGCCAGCGGCTGGATGCCCATCCCGAGCCGGAGCAAATCTTCATCGTACTCGGCAGCCCCGTCACCGAAGTGGGGCGCGATCACGATTACTCATGGGCCATCGCCGAGCCATCTTCCATGCGCTCGCTGATCCAGCTGGCCGGACGCGTGCGCCGCCATCGGCCACAGGCATGGGGCAAAGTGAATGTGCTGATTCTGGAGAAAAACATGCACAGCCTGACCCAGCCCAGCAAACCGGCCTATCTGCGCCCCGGATTTGAAGACGAACACGACGACAATTTCTGTCTCGCCGAACACAATTTGCATCTGATCTTGCAGCCCGAAGAATACCGCCATCTGGATGCCCGCCCGCGCTTGCTGGCACGAGAAAAACTGAATCAAAAAACCAGTCTGGTGGATCTGGAGCATGCACGTCTGCGCATGAGAATGTCCGGCGACAACGGCCAGCTGCCCATCAAAACCCGCGCCGGTAAAGCGCCGCCACTGCCGCCAATCAATGCCAGCAGTTGCTGGAAACAGCCCGCCGCCATGCTTGGCGCATTGCTGCAACGCAAGCATCCGTTCCGTTTGGATCTGAGCGAAGACGTGGACGTGCTGTTATTGCCCAACGAAGACGAGGACGACTTTGCGCTGATCAAGCTGGTAGACGGCGAGCGCCGCTTTCAAAAGAAAGAGCTGGTGGTAGACAGCAGCCTGCATCACCGCATTGCAGATAGTGAGCTGCAAAGCCAGGGCATCACCGCATGGGCGGAAACCGATTACCTCACCGCCCTGCAAACCTTGGCTTCAGAGATGGACATGCCGCTAGCGCAATGCGCCCGCCGCTTCGGTACGGTGACGCTACCCGCCAGTGTGCAAGGCTGGTGGTTTCATCCGGCATTGGGATTCAACAAGAAAAAATGAGTGCGGCCAACCCTACGAGGTTGGCCGCGCTGCCTGTCCGGCAGTGAAGTGTGTGCGGTAAATATCAACTTCGAGCCGCTAATTTTCTGAGCTACCTGTACCGGTAGTTGTTCAATTGTAGCAGCTTGGAGGTGCGAGTCGAAACACGAAAGATTATTTAAAAACTTTGAGCCACTAATGGTTGACAATAAATCTAGGCAGGACTATGCTGACATCAAGTTGGCCATGAAGGTGTTCCAGCACCCTCATGGCCACATTGAAAACTACACGTCTCGATTGCTCCTCGGGACAGCCCATTTGCAGGGTTTGATGCAAAAACAGAAAGGGAGGACATGATGGCTAGCAGCCATTTGATCAGAAGAGTCTGAGCCCAAACAGCGCAAGCGATCAGCGCACTCAGTTCTTGCTTATGCAGGTTGCGAGTGTAGCTGATCCCTTGTTTTGATGCCACGCGAACAAAACCGAGAAAAGGCCAACTATGAGTACCCTTTCGCCTAGGGCTTTACGAATACGTTCTGAAATTGAAGGTTTCATCCTTCAGCGACTGGATGACAAGCTCGACAAATTGGCCGACGACGACGCCAAGCGCGACGATCTGAAAGCGCAGTACCAGCCAGCAGCCTGGTTGCTTGACGCCGCCCGACGGGTGGGTCAGCTGCAAATGGTCACCCACACGCTCAAGGCCATCCATCCGGATGCCAAGGGCAGCAGCCTGTTTGCCCCGGCAAGCAGTTTTCCAAGCCGGGATTTCGTGGGCAGCCACTGCCTGCTCACCGCCTCCGCCAGCGATGTCGTCGGCAATGCTGCCGCGCTGGATGTCTACAAATTCCTCAAGCTGGAACACGACGGCCAGGCCTTGCTTAGCCTGCTGCAAGCCGGCGATGCCGATGCCTTGGCTGCATTGAGCGATGACTCGGGGCAGGCGCAAACCTTGCGCGAGGCCTTTGTCAGCATCACCGAACCCAACGGCGGTCCCGGCAGCCATACCCGCGCCAAACAGGTGTACTGGCTGGTCAGCCCCAATGCCGACGACCTGCCCAACCCCTGCGACGACAGCCATTACCACCTGCTGTCTCCGCTGTACGCCAGCGCCTTTTCCCATCACATTTACCAGACCATCCAGCAACACCGCTTTGGCGAGGATGCCAAGGCGGCACGGCAGGCAAAACGTGACGGGGTGGGGCACCCGCATGGTTACAGCGACTACCCGCACTTGGCCGAAGAGAAAAAAGGCGGTACCAAGCCTCAGAATATTTCCCAGTTGAACTCTGAACGCAAAGGCAGCAACTACCTGCTTGCCTCCCTGCCGCCCGTATGGGAAAGCAGCGAGTTGACCCCGCTGTACCACACCGATAGCGCCTTCAATCGCTTTGGCCGTCGCCGTGAAGTGCAGCGCCTGTTGCGTGAACTGCGCACCTGGCTGCAAAAGCACTACAAGGCGCCCAAAGGGGGGGAAGAAGATAACTCCCCAAATAACATCTACATCCGCGATCACCGCAGAAAACTGCAAGACCAGATTTTCGACGAGCTGGTTTTGTATTCCGCCGAGATCATCAACAAGCTGCCAACTGGCTGGACGGCGCATTCCGACTGCAAGCTGCCCATTGAAGAGCAATGCTGGCTGGACCCATGGCGTGCCGCAGGGGATGAAGACTTCAACAAGACATGGCAGTGGCAAGACTGGCCCTTGCAAGTGGCGGAGCGCTTCGCCCGCTGGCTCAACAGCCAACTGGATAAGACACTGCCTGTCAATGATGCGGAATTTCGCTACTGGGCACGCGAGCTGGCCGGTGATCGGGAGTGGCAAATTTTGCATGATGAACAACCGCGCACGCTGACAGTACTTGATCAAGTCCAGGGTCAGAAAGGCGGTAAAGATGCTGACTAACATCTCTGGCCTGCTAACCCTGCCTCACCTGCGCGTGCAAAACGCCAATGCCATTTCCAGCCAGCACACTTGGGGCGTGCCCTCCATCACCGCGTTTAGCGGGCTGATGACGGCATTGGAGCGCAAGCTGGCAGGCGCAATCGATCTGGAATTTTACGGCGTAGGCGTGATCTGCCACGGCTATCAGGCGCAAACCAACGGCGACTACGTGCAGCGTTTCAATCTGACACGCAACCCGATAGACAAAGATGGCAGCACGGCCGCCATTGTCGAAGAAGGCCGCATTCACCTCGACATCACCCTTGTGTTTGGCGTAGCGGGGGATGTGCTGACAGAAAACGAAGCAAAACGCGACGAGATTGCGGCCAACATTGCCAACATCGTCGCCACCTTGCGTATCGCCGGCGGCAGCGTGATACCGCAAGCAAACCAGCCAGCCCGCCGTATCAAGCCGACATTGCAAGCACTGAACGAGGGCGAAAAACGGGCTAAGCAATTCCGCCAGCTTCGCCGCCAGTGGCTGCCGGGTTTTGCCCTGCTAGCGCGTGACGATTTGCTGCACAGCCATCACGCCAAGCTGGTCGGGCACAACCCTGATGCCACCTTGCTGGACGCCTGGCTGGACAAATCACGACTCAATCACTTCCCCGTCACCGACGACAAGGGCGATACCGTCTGGCAACACTCGCGCCAGCAGGGCGAGGGCTGGATTGTGCCTATTCCGGTGGGTTACGGTGCGCTGTCCGGGCTGCACCCGGCAGGCAGCGTGGCCAATGCCCGCGACGACAGCACGCCATTCCGCTTTGTGGAAAGCGTGTATTCGCTGGGTGAATGGCGCAGCCCGCACCGCCTGCACGATGTATTGGATCTGTTGTGGTACCCCGACTTTGACGAAGCCAGCGGCGTGTATCGCTGCCGCAATCACTACACCGCCCCGCAAGATACGGCATCTGACCTTATTGGAGAATGAACATGACGACCAACCTGAAAACCGCCACCGTCCTCGCCTTTGAACGCAAGCTGGATCCGTCCGATGCGCTGTTTTTTGCCGGGAATTGGGCAGAGCAGGCCAATAGCCAGAACTGGCCTGCCGTCACCATCCAGGAAAAATCCGTACGGGGTACCATCTCCAACCGCCTGAAAACCAAAGACCAGGATCCGGCCAAACTGGACGCGGCGATTGAGAACCCCAACCTGCAAACCGTCGACGTTGCCGCGCTGCCGCACGACGCCGACACCCTGAAAGTGCGCTTCACCCTGCGCGTGCTGGGCGGCACCGGCGCGCCGTCCGCTTGTAATAGCAGCGACTACCGCCAAAGGCTGCTGGACACCGTAACCAGCTACACCCGTGCCAACGGCTTTACCGAGCTGGCCCGCCGCTACGCCCACAATCTGGCCAATGGCCGCTTTTTGTGGCGCAACCGTGTGGGTGCGGAGCAAGTCAACGTCCACATCGCCCGCCTGAGCGACGGTAAAGAAGCCGAAAGCTGGACGTTCGACGCACTGGCGCTGTCGCTGCGCGACTTTGCCGCAGGTAGCGCCGAAAGCCAGCTGGCCGGTTTGACCCGCGCCATCACCAGCGGCCTGGCCGGTGAAGAGCACGTACTGTTGCAGATCACCGCCTTTGTGCGTGTCGGTGCCGGGCAGGAAGTCTTCCCGAGTCAGGAGCTGATTCTCGACCGTGGTCGTGGCGACAAGAGCAAAACGCTGTATGCCGTACAACAAGGCAAGCTGGCCATCGCTGCCATCCACTCGCAAAAAATCGGTAACGCCATCCGCACCATCGACAACTGGTATCCGGAAGCCGACAGCAACGGTCCTATCGCCATCGAGCCCTACGGCTCCGTCACTACTCAGGGCCGTGCCTATCGCCAGCCCAAGCAGAAAACCGACTTTTACACCCTGCTGGACAACTGGGTGCTGAACGACAAAGTACCCGATCTGGCGCAACAGCACTTCGTCATCGCCACCCTGATTCGCGGCGGCGTCTTCGGTGAGGCGGGCTAAATCATGGATCACTATCTGGACATCCGCATCCTGCCGGACCCGGAATTTTCCCCGCCCTTGTTGCTGAACGCCCTGTTCTCCAAGCTGCACCGCGCGCTGGCGATAACCCAGCGTAGCGACATCGGCGCAAGCTTCCCCGGCTACAACCTGGCACCAAAGGGAGAGGGCGATAACACCTTGCGGCCAACCCTGGGCCAAGTGCTGCGCCTGCACGGCAGCGCCGCCGCGCTGGACAGCTTCATGGCTCGCAATTGGCTGGCCGGTATGCGCGACCACGTCACCGTGGGCCACATCCAGCCGGTACCGGCGGGCGCTGGCCACATCCGCGTGCAGCGCAAACAGACCAAAAGCAACCCGGCCAGAGAGCGTGCGCGGCTGATGCGGCGCAAAGGCGTGAGCGAGACCGAAGCGCTGCGGCTGATCCCGGACGACAAGGCCAAACGGCTCGACCTGCCATACCTGACCCTCAGCAGCCAGAGCACTGGCCAGCAGCAGTTTCGCCTTTTCATTACCCAAACCGCAGTCGCTGCTGGCGAACAAGGCGAATTCAACACCTACGGCCTGAGCCCGGTGGCCACCGTACCCACGTTTTGAAGCACAAAGGGTTGTGGCTAGGCTGACAACGTTGGCCGCACCCCTTTTTTCTGGCGCGCAATTTGGCTCTTTGAAAATCAGTTACTTATGGCGGCGCTTCAGTAAAGGGCTTTTGCCGGTAAAATCGCTGCGTACCTTGCTGGTCAAGGCCTGCAGCCGGAAGGCGTCTAGTTCACTGCCGGACAGGCAGCTCAGAAAATGACGCGGCGCAGCGGGTGGCGCCGGGCGACGTTCACTGCCGGACAGGCAGCTCAGAAAGCCTGCTGCTGCTCGGCCACGTCCACGCGGCTGTTCACTGCCGGACAGGCAGCTCAGAAATTGCCTGTCGGCACGTAGCCCTGCAGCTCCAGGTTCACTGCCGGACAGGCAGCTCAGAAAACTGGATAGCAGCCAGCTGATCCGCTGCATCCGTTCACTGCCGGACAGGCAGCTCAGAAATTGAGGTCGTGTATTTCCTGTGGCGCCTTATCGTTCACTGCCGGACAGGCAGCTCAGAAAGCCCCCGCTTTGAACTGGCTGTGACTTACACCGTTCACTGCCGGACAGGCAGCTCAGAAACGTTCACACGCTTGGGGAGCTAGTCATGATTAGTTCACTGCCGGACAGGCAGCTCAGAAAACCGAACAGGCGCCGATATCCGTCCGCGTCCTGTTCACTGCCGGACAGGCAGCTCAGAAACGAACGCCATGACACAAGAGCGGGCATCAATGATGTTCACTGCCGGACAGGCAGCTCAGAAATTGAAGGCCATACGGATGCCGATGATGACGATGTTCACTGCCGGACAGGCAGCTCAGAAAGTAATACAGCGTGCCCGCCTGCAGCACTCCAGGTTCACTGCCGGACAGGCAGCTCAGAAACATTTCGGGCTGCATCAAGAGCGCGACCAAGTGTTCACTGCCGGACAGGCAGCTCAGAAAGTACAGCGTGCCGATCACCTCGAAAAGCTGCGGTTCACTGCCGGACAGGCAGCTCAGAAAAGCGACCACGCCGTCAGAACCCGCCCGCTCGGGTTCACTGCCGGACAGGCAGCTCAGAAAAGATCAGCACCCAAGGGCGTCACCGTGGCCTGGTTCACTGCCGGACAGGCAGCTCAGAAAGTTCTGGTCGCGCAGCTCGACAACCGAGCGGCGTTCACTGCCGGACAGGCAGCTCAGAAATGTCCGGAAACAAAGCCTGATCGTCTGATCGGGTTCACTGCCGGACAGGCAGCTCAGAAATTCACTACATCCCCTGTTGGCAACAGCATCTCGTTCACTGCCGGACAGGCAGCTCAGAAATTACGGTAAAGGCGCCCACCTCGGGCGCCTTTTGTTCACTGCCGGACAGGCAGCTCAGAAAAATGAGAAGAAGAGGGCGGCGCCTTTCTTTATGTTCACTGCCGGACAGGCAGCTCAGAAACTTTGCGCACCTCGGCGACCATTTCCTGAAAGGTTCACTGCCGGACAGGCAGCTCAGAAAGTTACCGAGCAGCCGCCAGCTGCTGACGACCCTGTTCACTGCCGGACAGGCAGCTCAGAAAATTGATGACGCGGGCGGCGTGGCGCAATACATGTTCACTGCCGGACAGGCAGCTCAGAAATGGTTGGAACTCCTCGCCGGCCTCGGCCGGCGGTTCACTGCCGGACAGGCAGCTCAGAAAAGCGGTCGCGTGCTTAAGACCATCGTCACCGATGTTCACTGCCGGACAGGCAGCTCAGAAATGCTCCACCATGTCTTGCACGCTTTCAAATACGTTCACTGCCGGACAGGCAGCTCAGAAAATGTGGCGGTCGTTTCGCCGGCACGGCCACGCGTTCACTGCCGGACAGGCAGCTCAGAAAAGTCAATGGCGGCTTTGGCGTTGCCGGCGTTGGTTCACTGCCGGACAGGCAGCTCAGAAATATGGTGCGCGCCACGATGTGCCGCATGACAGGTTCACTGCCGGACAGGCAGCTCAGAAAAGTTGGAGGCGTCAGCGGCTTCCACGTAAGCAGTTCACTGCCGGACAGGCAGCTCAGAAAATCGAGGTAGCCGATGGAGCCATCCTCCCGATGTTCACTGCCGGACAGGCAGCTCAGAAAGTTCCCAACGGCTCGTCACACCGTCGACATGAGTTCACTGCCGGACAGGCAGCTCAGAAAGATGCAGTCCGCCGACATGGACATCCTGCCGGGTTCACTGCCGGACAGGCAGCTCAGAAAAGTCCGCGGTTGCCTGGCTGGTGGTTCTGCCTGTTCACTGCCGGACAGGCAGCTCAGAAAATCTCGGCATTGGTCAGGCCACGTACCAGCAGGTTCACTGCCGGACAGGCAGCTCAGAAACAGTGCTTCGGCGAAGGTCTGGAAGCGGCCGGGTTCACTGCCGGACAGGCAGCTCAGAAAAATTGCGGCGTGGGTCTGCGCTTGGTTTCCACGTTCACTGCCGGACAGGCAGCTCAGAAAGAAACCCGCTACCAGAAAGGCCTTGCCGATGTGTTCACTGCCGGACAGGCAGCTCAGAAATGCTTGACCGCGCCGTCGACCTCAATCACGTAGTTCACTGCCGGACAGGCAGCTCAGAAAAGATCCGGACTGAAATCGCGATGGCCTTTGACGTTCACTGCCGGACAGGCAGCTCAGAAAGCCAGCTGCTGACGACCCTGCGGCCAACCTGCGTTCACTGCCGGACAGGCAGCTCAGAAAATCCTCGCGGCGCTGCCGCGCCTCCTTCATGGGTTCACTGCCGGACAGGCAGCTCAGAAATGTCTGGCCGCAAACAGCAGCGCGTTCTCCTCGTTCACTGCCGGACAGGCAGCTCAGAAAAACAGGTGCATGCCCGACAGGAACCTGATGTCGTTCACTGCCGGACAGGCAGCTCAGAAATGCTGGTTCCACCTCTGGCGGTGGCGTCTCGTGTTCACTGCCGGACAGGCAGCTCAGAAAGCAGTGCCAGGCTCTGGCAAAACCCTGTTCCTGTTCACTGCCGGACAGGCAGCTCAGAAAATCGACAGGCAAAGTTCGGTCTTATGTTAAATGTTCACTGCCGGACAGGCAGCTCAGAAAACTGCGCGCGGGTGCGTGCCCACACCGTATTGGTTCACTGCCGGACAGGCAGCTCAGAAAGACTTATCAGGAACTTTACCTCGCCAGACTTTGTTCACTGCCGGACAGGCAGCTCAGAAAGTCACGCGCCCACTGCGCGCGGGTGCGTGCCCGTTCACTGCCGGACAGGCAGCTCAGAAATTAACGGTTGGCGTTCGGTGAGCGGTTAACCGGTTCACTGCCGGACAGGCAGCTCAGAAAAGCAGGTGCAGGCGGCTGGACATCATCCATTTGTTCACTGCCGGACAGGCAGCTCAGAAACAGTGTGCTACACGTCGACGTGGCAACGGTTCGTTCACTGCCGGACAGGCAGCTCAGAAAGCCATCGTCTGCTAATAAAGCCCCTCATACGGGTTCACTGCCGGACAGGCAGCTCAGAAACGCGAGAACTGCCGCCGCTTGAATGATCTTCTGTTCACTGCCGGACAGGCAGCTCAGAAAGCCGTGACTTGCGCTCGACGGGTCATTGATACGTTCACTGCCGGACAGGCAGCTCAGAAAAGAGGCATCGCCGGTGCCGGTGGAGCCATCGCGTTCACTGCCGGACAGGCAGCTCAGAAAATCAAGGCCGAGGCGATCAAGCTGACCCCGGCGTTCACTGCCGGACAGGCAGCTCAGAAACAATCGCCATCATCCACGCCGTGCGCGTCAATGTTCACTGCCGGACAGGCAGCTCAGAAATGGACAAAAGCCGGCAGGCGGCTACGCCGAGCGTTCACTGCCGGACAGGCAGCTCAGAAAATTCCCAGTGCCGACGGAGTCGTACCCCCCGTGTTCACTGCCGGACAGGCAGCTCAGAAACGGTGGATGTGTATTTCTACCAGCGCGGTCAGGTTCACTGCCGGACAGGCAGCTCAGAAATGACGGAAAAGCTTTTCGATACCGGGGGCAAGTTCACTGCCGGACAGGCAGCTCAGAAAGCTTCATGAGCGGCGGCCGCGTGCAGTCCACCGTTCACTGCCGGACAGGCAGCTCAGAAAAGCTCGCCGATCGCACACACGATGTCGCCGGCGTTCACTGCCGGACAGGCAGCTCAGAAATCGACCGGCTCGCCGGTCACGAACGGCTTGGCGTTCACTGCCGGACAGGCAGCTCAGAAACTCAACTTCGATAAAGTGCCGCTGATGCAGTTGTTCACTGCCGGACAGGCAGCTCAGAAATGATGGGCGGGCCGCTGGTGAAGCGGGCGGATGTTCACTGCCGGACAGGCAGCTCAGAAATCGTCGACCTCGCCGGCCTGCCAGCGGCGCAGGTTCACTGCCGGACAGGCAGCTCAGAAAGCAATGCGGCTGTTGGTGCAATGTGTTTGCCAGTTCACTGCCGGACAGGCAGCTCAGAAACGTCCAAATGATTTTCACAATGCAACGCCTCAGTTCACTGCCGGACAGGCAGCTCAGAAATTATCGCGGCCAGCCGGTCAACGCCGCGTTTCGTTCACTGCCGGACAGGCAGCTCAGAAAAGTCCGCGTAGCGGCTTGGCCGGCAGCTCGTTGTTCACTGCCGGACAGGCAGCTCAGAAAACTGGCCGACGTAGGAGCCAGGGTTGTTGATGGTTCACTGCCGGACAGGCAGCTCAGAAACAATCTACGACCACATGCTGTGGACGCAGGAGGTTCACTGCCGGACAGGCAGCTCAGAAATTCACGAAGCGGCTCTTGGCACCGGCAGCCATGTTCACCGCCGGACAGGCAGCTCAGAAATGACCGGCACCACCTTCACCAAGGCGCACCTGGTTCACTGCCGGACAGGCAGCTCAGAAAACCAGCGCCGTAACCGAACGGAAACAGTGTCAGTTCACTGCCGGACAGGCAGCTCAGAAATGTGCCAGTGCCGGAGCCATCGCCAGTGGTGCGTTCACTGCCGGACAGGCAGCTCAGAAAAGCTCGCGGCTGGACATGACGAACACCGCCGCGTTCACTGCCGGACAGGCAGCTCAGAAAAAGAACGAGGACAAGCAAGGATTTTGGAGGGAGTTCACTGCCGGACAGGCAGCTCAGAAAATTACCGACCCTGAAATTGAAGCATTTACAGCGTTCACTGCCGGACAGGCAGCTCAGAAATTGGTGCGCCGGATAGTTACACCCGCAGTGTTGTTCACTGCCGGACAGGCAGCTCAGAAAAGTCAGCGGCCGGCCAGCATCGACAAGCACTTGTTCACTGCCGGACAGGCAGCTCAGAAACGAGGAACAGATCCTCTACCCGGAACGATTCAGTTCACTGCCGGACAGGCAGCTCAGAAATTGACCTGCTCGAATAGCGCTGCCGTGGGATTGTTCACTGCCGGACAGGCAGCTCAGAAAAGGTCCGCGATGCGCTTGTTTTCGGCGTCCAGGTTCACTGCCGGACAGGCAGCTCAGAAACGCATGTCGCGGGCAATCCAGCTGTAACCGGTGTTCACTGCCGGACAGGCAGCTCAGAAAGGCTCCGAGACACAAGTCAAGCGCCGCATCTAGTTCACTGCCGGACAGGCAGCTCAGAAATTGTCGGAGCGGATGCGCGGCATCAAGGTGCCGTTCACTGCCGGACAGGCAGCTCAGAAAGTGTCGATGAGGTGGCAGAGGGTGGCGTAAAAGTTCACTGCCGGACAGGCAGCTCAGAAAGCAGCGCTGCTCTGCTGCGCCCGGCTCGTGGCCGTTCACTGCCGGACAGGCAGCTCAGAAACGGAAAACGCGGTGCCGGCGCGGCGATTGAGAGTTCACTGCCGGACAGGCAGCTCAGAAATTGAGGACTACGCGAAAGAGCAGGGCGACATTGTTCACTGCCGGACAGGCAGCTCAGAAATTGGGGTAACGGAACTTCTTCTTGTCGATACAGTTCACTGCCGGACAGGCAGCTCAGAAATACCCGGACGGCGAGGTGCAAAGCTGGGCGCAGTTCACTGCCGGACAGGCAGCTCAGAAACTTGAGTGGCTTCTTCTTCAGGTCCTTTTCCTGTTCACTGCCGGACAGGCAGCTCAGAAATGCCCGGATGGTCAGTTCTTTGACGCCCTGATGTTCACTGCCGGACAGGCAGCTCAGAAAAATATCCATCTGTTAATCAAAAAGTGGCTGAGGTTCACTGCCGGACAGGCAGCTCAGAAATAGGCACCCGCGCCCATAGGGAGGCGGACTTTGTTCACTGCCGGACAGGCAGCTCAGAAATCCGGTGATGGTACTGGTACTGGCGATGGCTCGTTCACTGCCGGACAGGCAGCTCAGAAAATGTGGACAATGCGCTACGCGCACCGCCCGCAGTTCACTGCCGGACAGGCAGCTCAGAAAAGACGTGGATTCTGGTTTCCACAATTTCGCCGGTTCACTGCCGGACAGGCAGCTCAGAAAAGCGCCAGCGGCACCATCACCACCACCCGCTGGTTCACTGCCGGACAGGCAGCTCAGAAAACTGGCGCCTGTTCGGCTGCGAGAGCGCCCAAGTTCACTGCCGGACAGGCAGCTCAGAAAAAATCAAAGTAACTCATCGGGGCAGCCGGGTTGTTCACTGCCGGACAGGCAGCTCAGAAAGCCAAGCACCGCCGCCATGGCCAGATGCAGCTGTTCACTGCCGGACAGGCAGCTCAGAAAAGCCAGATCAGCGCGAACCGCAGCTCGATCGCGTTCACTGCCGGACAGGCAGCTCAGAAATGCAGGGCGTAGTCGCGGAAGGTCTTGAGCATGTACACTGCCGGACAGGCAGCTCAGAAACACGCGGCGCAAGCCGGGCTGCGGCGTGATCTAGTTCACTGCCGGACAGGCAGCTCAGAAAGCCAAAGGGGAGCGGTGGCTCACTCATGTGCGGTTCACTGCCGGACAGGCAGCTCAGAAAACCGGCACGGTGCCGGCGTTGATCATCGCCCAGTTCACTGCCGGACAGGCAGCTCAGAAATGCAGCGCGCCGCCGGTCGACGCCAGCAACAGGTTCACTGCCGGACAGGCAGCTCAGAAAGTACAGCGCGTGGCTCTGCAGCAGGCGGTAAAGTTCACTGCCGGACAGGCAGCTCAGAAAGTCCGAGGTGGGCGAGTCGGACGGGAGTGCGTGTTCACTGCCGGACAGGTAGCTCAGAAATTGGCCGTTTTGGTGACTAGCTCGTTGTTGTCGTTCACTGCCGGAGAAGCAGCCCGGATTATGGCGCGCTCAGCCGCCAGCGCCGCCACAGCGGGGCGAGGCCGCCCTGGGTCAGGCTGACGCCGAGCAGGATCAGGCCGCCGCCCAGCCAGTGGTAAGCGTGGATGGTTTCGCCCAGCGTCAGGCTGGCGATCAGCGCGGTAAACAGCGGCAGCAGGTTCATGAAGATGGCGGTGCGTTCGCTGCCCAGCTGCTGCAGGCCGCGCATCCAGAAGTAGGCGGCGAGGATGGAGGAGGCGATGCCGGCGAACAGCACCAGCGGGATGCCGGCGGCGGGGATGGCCAGGCTGTCGGCGCTGGCGGCCAGCGGTGTCAGCATCGCCACCGCCAGCAGCACTTGGCTGTACAGGTTCAGCCACTGCCCGAACGGCGGCGCCCAGCGCTTGTAGAGGATGCCGTACAGCGCGTACGACGCCGAGCCGATCAGCATCAGCGCGTCGCCATGGTTGATGCCGCCGGCCAGCAGGCTGGCCGGATCGCCGTGGCCGAGCAGGTACAGCACGCCGGCCAGCGACAGCGCCACGCCCAGCATGGCCGCCGGCGCGATGCGCTGGCGGAACACCACGCCGTTGAGCACCAGCCCCAGCAGCGGGATCAGCGCGCAGATCACGCCCATATTGGTGGCGCTGGTGCTGTGCGCGGCGTAGTAGGCCAGACACTGGTACATCACCATGCCCAATAGCGACAGCACGGCAAGCTGCGGCAGGTGCGGGCGCAGCTCGGCGCGGCGGCGCCACAGCGGGCGCGCCAGCAGCGGCGTCAGCACCACGGCGGCGACCAGCCAGCGGTAGAAGGAAATGGCGGCCGGGTCGAATACGCCGGCGGCAGCCTTGGAAACAACGGTGTTGGCGGCCCAGATCAGCACCGCCAGCAGGGGAAACAGTACGGCCATGACAACGCTCCTGCGGCAAGATGGCGCCAGTGTAAGCCTGTCTGTTTTGTTGCTTATAATGCAAAACAGACAAACTCATGCGCCAAATCCGACAACATGCTGCCGCCTTACTCCGCCATCGACCTGCAGCTGCCGCCGCCGGCACCGCTGTACTTCCGTTACGAGCAGTTCATGGCCAATACCGATTTCGAGCCGCACCGCCATCCGTGGGGCCAGATCAACCGCATCAGTCTCGGCCTGCTGGAACTGGTGCTCGACGACAAGCGGCTGATCGCGCCGGCCGACTACCTGGTGTGGGTGCCGGCCGAGATGCCGCACGCGGCGCACGTGCGGCAGGCGATGGACTATCTGTCGGTGTACGTCAGCCCGGAGTTGGCCGCGCGTCTGCCGGACCGCGCCTGCCTGATCGCGCAGACGCCGCTGGTGCGCGCCCTGCTGGAGGACTTCCGCCAGCGCGAGGTGGTGGCGATGGGCGACGCGTGGGATGTGCGCCAGGCCGAGCTGCTGGTCGAGCATCTGGTGCGCGCCGGCAGCGTCGACAGCTACCTGCCGGACAGCAGCGACCGCCAGCTGCAGCCCATCCTGGCCGCCATCCGCGCCACGCCCGGTGACAACACCACGCTGGGCCACTGGGCGCAGCGGGTGCACAGCACCGAGCGCACGCTGGCGCGGCGCTTCCAGCAGCAGCTGGGGATGAGCTTCGTGCAGTGGCGCAACCGCGTGCGGCTGCTGCAGGCGCTGGCGTGGCTGAAGGAGGGCTGGCCGGTGCAGGACATCGCGGCGCAGCTGGGCTATGGCACGCCGTCGGCGTTCATCGCCATGTTCGGCAAGCAGGTCGGTTTTTCGCCGGAACGCTACCGGCGGCAGATGCGCGGCGAGGGCTGAGGCGGCCAGGGTTGGCCGCCGCATGGGCCGGCGGCTTTGCCGGCGATCAGCATGATGGCATGATGCGCCCAGTGGCCGGATCGCTGCGGCACCGCGCCTGTGCGGTAGCGATGACGGCAGAATCAGTGACGGGAGAAGGGCTCCATGTATACAGAAGAAGATCTCGCTTCGGCGGTGCGCGCCGGCATCTTCAGCGCGGACACGGCGGCGGCGTTTCGCCATCATGTCGCAAGGCAGCAGCCAGTGGCGGATGAGGAGCATTTCCGCCTGCTGAGCGGTTTCAACGATGTGTTCGTGGTCATCGCCAGCGTGTTGCTGCTGCTGGCCGTGGGCTGGATTGCCGGCACGCTGGCGCCATGGTGTGGTGGCGTGGCGGTGGCGGTGACGGCGTGGGGGCTGGCCGAGGTGTTTACCCGCCAGCGGCGGATGGCGCTGCCGTCCATCGTGCTGCTGCTGGCATTTGTCGGTGGCACCGGCATGGCCGGCATGGCGTTGCTGGCGGGGGCGATCGCGGACTCGGTGCTGGTGACGGTGCTGGCCAGTGCCATGGCGACCGCCGCAGCCTGGCTGCACTGGCGCCGTTTCCAGGTGCCGATTACGGTGGCCGCCGGCACTGCGGCGCTGACCGGCTGTGTCGCGAGTCTGTTGCTGGCCGCATTGCCGCTGCTGCGCGACTGGCTGAACCTGATCGTGTTCGGCGCTGGCCTCGCCAGCTTCGTATTGGCGATGCGCTGGGATAGCAGCGACCGCCAGCGCCAGACGCGGCGTGCCGATGTCGCGTTCTGGCTGCATCTGCTGGCGGCACCGTTGCTGGTGCATCCGGCGTTCCAGCAGTTGGCCGGCCCCGGCGGCCACTCCGGTGTGGCGCAGGCGCTGCTGGTGCTGGCGCTGTATGGCGCGATTGCGCTGGTATCGCTGTGTATCGACCGCCGCGCGCTGATGGTGTCGGCGCTGGCCTATGTGCTGTACGCGTTCAGCGGTCTGCTGGAGCAGTACGGTGTCGTCAGCCTGGGCTTTGCCATTACCGCGCTGCTGATCGGGGCGGCGCTGCTGACGCTGTCGGCGTTCTGGCACGTCTGCCGCGTGGCGGTGCTGCGACGGATTCCGCCGGCGTGGCAGGCGTACTTGCCGCCGCTGCAGTAAACGGCACGGCACAAAACACTGCGGCCAACCTTGTCACCAAGGTTGGCCGCAGTGTTTTTTAACGGCGGAGGCTTACTTGCGGCCGGTGCTGCCGAAGCCGCCTTCGCCACGCTCGGAGGCGTCGAAGCTGTCGACGATGTTGAAGCCGACCTGGACCACCGGCACGATGATCATCTGCGCGATGCGTTCCAGCGGCTTCAGCACGAAATCGCTGTCGCCGCGGTTCCACACCGACACGAACAGCTGGCCCTGGTAGTCGGAATCGATCAGGCCGGTGAGGTTGCCCAGCACGATGCCGTGTTTGTGGCCGAGGCCGGAGCGCGGCAGGATCATCGCCGCCAGCTTGGGGTCAGCCAGGTGGATGGCCATGCCGGTCGGTACCAGCACCGTCTGGCCGGGCACGATGGTCATCTCGGCGTCGATGGCGGCGCGCAGGTCCAGCCCGGCGGAGCCGCTGGTGGCGTAGGCCGGCAGGTTGTCTTTCAGGCGGGCGTCGAGGATTTGAACGTCGATGGTGGGTTTCATGCAGTGACTCGTTTCATGGGCTAAAAGAAAAGGTTGGCCGCAGGCCTGCGGCCAACCTTGTGTGCTTGTGCTTCAGAGCAGGCGTGCCAGGTGGGCGACGATGGCGCGCGCCACCTCGGCCTTGGCCATCGCCGGCAGCGGGTGCTGGCCGGCGTCGTCGAGCAGGATGACCTCGTTGTCGTCGCTGCCCATCGCCTGCTGCGCCAGGTTGGCGACCAGCAGCGGCACCTTTTTCTTGCGGCGCTTGCTGTCGGCAAACTGCAGCAGGTTCTGGCTTTCGGCGGCGAAGCCGACGCAGAACGGCGCCGCCGGCAGGCCGGCGACGGTGGCGAGGATGTCGGGGTTTTCTTCCAGCTCGATCACCGGCAGCGCGTCGCCCTTCTTGATCTTGTGTTCGCTGCGGTTCTTGACGCGGTAGTCGGCGACCGCGGCGACGCTGATGAACACCTGGCTGCGGCCAACCTCGGACAGTACCGCCTGGTACATCTCTCTGGCGCTTTGCACCGGCAGCAGGCGCACGCCCATCGGCGCGGCCAGCGCGGTGGGGCCGGAGACCAGCGTCACCTCGGCGCCGGCGTCGCGGCAGGCGCGGGCCAGCGCGTAACCCATCTTGCCGGAGCTGATGTTGGTGATGCCGCGCACGGTGTCGATCGCCTCGTAAGTCGGTCCGGCGGTGAGCAGCACCTGCTTGCCGGCCAGCACTTTCTCATCGAAGAAACCGTTCAGCAGGTCGAAGACTTCTTCCGGTTCCAGCATGCGGCCGGGGCCGGTCTCGCCGCAGGCCTGCACCCCGTGCGCCGGGCCCCATACCTGCACGCCGTCGGCCTGCAGCTGGGCGACGTTGCGCAGGTTGGGCGGGTTCTCCCACATCTGGCGGTTCATCGCCGGCACCACCACCAGCGGGCAGGTGCGCGCGCTGGCCATGGTCGAGATCAGGTCGTTGGCGGCGCCGTGCGCCAGCTTGAAGATGCAGTCGGCGGTGGCCGGCACGATCACGAACACGTCTGCGCGGCGCGACATCTCGATGTGCGCCATCGCGTTGTCGGGGCGGCTGTCCCACACATCGCAGTACACCGCATTGCCCGACAACGCCTGGAAGGTCAGCGGCGTCACGAAGCGGGTGGCGGCTTCGCTCATCACCACTTCGACGTGATGGCCGGCTTTGACCAGCAGGCGGGTCAGCTCGGCGGCCTTGTAGGCGGCGACACCGCCGGTAATGCCCAGCAGGATGCGTTTTTGCGTCATCGGTTCGGCTTTGTGTTGGTTGGCAACAGAGCGCGAATTGTAACGTATTCGCCGCCGCCGACAGCGCGGCGCGTGGGCGCGGCACTACATAATAGTGATATGTCATTAAAAACCTGCTACATATCATGCTATAGCCCAATAAGGAGTCTGCGATGTCGATTGCCCACTGGCCGGAAGCGGAACGCCCGCGCGAAAAGCTGTTGCAGCGCGGCCCGGCGGTACTGTCCGATGCCGAGTTGCTGGCCATCTTCTTGCGCACCGGCATCCGCGGCTGTTCGGCGGTGGACATGGGGCGGCAGCTGATCCAGCGCTTCGGCAGTCTGGGCAAGCTGCTTTCGGCGGAGCCGGGCGATTTTGCCCGCGGCAGCGGGCTGGGGCCGGCCAAGTACGCGCAGTTCATGGCGGTGAAGGAGCTGGCGCGGCGGGTGCTGGCGGAGGAAATGCAGCTGGGCGATGCACTGTCCAGCCCGCAGGCGGTGCGGCAGTACCTGCGGCTGGCGATCGGGGTGCGTGATGTGGAGGTGTTCGTGGCACTGTTCCTGACGGCACAAAACCGGGTTTTGGCGGTCGAAGAAATATTCAGGGGCACCCTCACCGAGACGCGGGTCTACCCGCGCGAGATCGTGCGCCGCGCGCTGCAGCACAATGCGCATGCGGTGATCGTCGCGCACAACCATCCGTCCGGCGTGGCGGAACCCTCCGCCGCCGACCGGGCACTGACCGCCAGCCTCAAGCAGGCGCTGGCCTTGGTCGATATCAGTTTACTGGATCATTTT
>Ga0209211_10004074_pt1 | contig 23163 bp, 28 predicted proteins | sample RifGroA2_FD_183992 | JGI IMG/M metagenome (GOLD analysis project Ga0209211, IMG submission 183992) | Groundwater microbial communities from Rifle, Colorado, USA - Groundwater A2 (SPAdes) (version 2) | ecosystem: Environmental > Aquatic > Deep subsurface > Groundwater | place: Rifle, Colorado...
TGAAATTCATGGATGTTTTAAGAGAAAAGAAGATAACATTTTACGAACCCACTGAAGAAGAAATATTAGATGAATACAAACTAATAGGCAAAGTAGCTGAGGAAGTAAAAAGTGAAAGTCGTAAGTAATTCCTCCCCTTTAATTGTACTTACCAAAATCAACCGCATAGACCTTTTAAAACATCTATTCACTTCTATTTATATTTCTGAGGAGGTTTACAGAGAAGTTTATGAAATCAAGAAAGAGTGTTGTCCGCAATGGATAAAGATTGCAAAAGTTAAAGACCGCATGGCAGTTGATGCTCTATATGCAGTAGTTGATAAATGTGAGGCCGAGACAATAATCCTTGCAAAGGAGATGAATATAAAACAGGTTTTAATGGACGACAGAAAAGGGGTAAATCTTGCCAAGAAAATGGGGCTTGAACCACTTAGAACCACTACTATTATAGGAATCGCATACAAGAATGGTTTGTTGGCTGATATACGGAAGGAACTTCTAAATCTCAGAGAAAAAGGCTACCGGATTACTGATTATTATATTGAGGAGATAATAAAATGCTTCAAAGAACACTGATGAAAATAGGGTCAGATACCATTTAAGGGGGAAATAGGGACAGATACCATTTAACATCTCCCTATTTCCATTGAACGTAATTTGAATCAATTGGACAATTGCTAAGGGAGCAGGTTCTCTTTGTCTTCACAGGTAAAAGGCAGGCACATTGTCTAAAAGCACAAAAAACAGAAGATTGCAATTGTGGAGGGGAAGATAAGTAATTGAAGGGGAATAATTATGATGCAATAAAATAGTTAATTGAGTATAATTTATTCAAATATAAATAGAGGAGATTAAAGATGACAGTAAAAGAGATGATTAAAACCGAGATAGAAAAACTTCCTGAAAATCTTCTTGCAGAGGTTTTCGACTTTATTCAGTTTTTAGAAATGAAAAAAGAGAAAAACCTTCTTGCAAAAACCTCTCAAAAATTGTCAACCGCCTCGTTTGAAAAGATTTGGGACAATAAAGAGGATGCTGTCTATGACAGCCTATAAAAGAGGCGATGTTGTTCTCGTTCCTTTTCCTTTTAGCAACCAAACTGACGCTAAAAAGCGTCCAGCAGTGATTATAAGTTCTGATGCCTATAACAATATTTCCTCTGACATTGTTATAATGGCAATTACCAGCCAAACAGAGAAGACTACCGGAATAGGAGAATGTTTGATACATGACTGGCGTGATGCGGGGTTATTGAAACCATCTGCTATTAAACCTGCAATATCAACTATTGAACAGACACTTGTTTTGAAGAAATTAGGCAAGATTTCTCTTCAAGACTTAACCTCAATGGATACAGCATGAAAAGAATTTTTAGCCATAAAGGTAAAATAAAAAATATTTACGCTAAAACAGCCCTTCATCACCCTCGTTGACCAAATCCTCGCCGCCAATATAATTTGAATCAATAGAAAACTACCAAGGTAGAACCTAATTACTTCTCCTGTGGTTATAAAACACTTGACATTGTATATATAAGTAGATTAGTTTTGTATATATGGGGGAGGATAGAAAAATATGAAGACGCTTGTGGATATAAATAAAGATACCTTAAATAAGGCCGTGGCTTTGTCAGGGGCAAAAACAAAGAAAGAGGCAATCATGCTGGCACTGGAAGAGCTAATCAAACTTAAACTTCGTCAAAGGCTTAAAGATATGTCTGGAAGCGGTGGTTTGGAAATGAGCATTTCCGATTTAAAGCGAATGCGCCGGAAAAGAGAAAAGAGCCATAAAGGGCTGCCTGCAAAAAATAAATGAGCGAACTGGTTCTTATTGATACCAGCGGATGGATATGCTTTTTTAGTCGAAAGGGTTTTGGCGATATAAAAAAGGCGGTGGCAGATCTTCTTGACGAAGACAGGGTTGCAATCTCAGGCCCTGTGCTTATTGAGCTGATTCAAGGGACAAGGAATGAAAAGGAAAAAGAGGATATGCAAAGTTTGATAAAGGGTCTTCGCTGGCTTGCTGTAACAGATGAACACTGGCAGAAAGCGGCAGATTTGGCTTTTTCTATGAGAAGAAAAGGCATTACAACATCCGCTATTGACACCATTATTGCAACCCTTGCCATTGAATATAATTGCCTTTTGCTGCACAGAGATTCAGATTACGAAATGATTGCCCGTCATTCTTATCTCAGGTGCTATCCATATACATAGGAAAACAGCGACCATTGAATGTAATTTGAACCCATTGGACAATTGCTAAGAGAGCAGGGTTGTCTTTGTCTTCATAGGTAAAAGGCAGGCACATTATCTAAAAGCACAAAAAACAGAAGATTGCAATTGTGGAGGGAAAGGGATAAACTGGAGAAAAGCAATGAAAGTGCGTGATATTATAAAGCTGATAGAGGCTGATGGATGGTATAGAGTGGACACAAAGGGCAGTCATAGGCAATACAAACATGCGTGGAAAACTGGCAGGGTTACTATTGCTGGACATCCTAACGACGATTTAGCTCCAGGCACTCTGAACAGCATCTTAAAACAATCTAAGCTAAAGGAGGTAAAGTAGATGCACCGTTTTCTTATTGTAATTGAAAAAGCTGAGGGTAACTACTCGGCATATTCTCCAGATTTGCCGGGTTGCATTGCAACAGGCGCAAGCCGGGAAGAAACGGAACGCAACATGCATGAAGCAATTGAAATGCATGTGCGCGGTTTGATAGAGGATAATCTGCCTGTCCCTGTGTCAACATCTTTTGCTGAATATGTGGCAGTTCCATGAACTGAGCTTGTATAAAACTACGGCAAGTTGTCCCTCGTTGCTCAAATCCTCTCCGCCGACAACAACCCCATCTTCTAATGGGAAATTACTCAAAACCAGCGCTACTGGAAGAAGTTAAAATGTATTTTTGAAAAGACAGGCTTCAGGAAAGACAGGGGAAAATGAGAAAGATGAACGCATAGATATTGACATCATTAACTCGAAAAAGGTCTTAAAAACATGCCAACACTTTCAATCGGCGCAAATATAGCATGGCAGATAGCTGCTGCTGAGGCCTCGGCCGCAAGGTTTCAGTTTATTGAGGCAGAGCATATATTGATTGGCATTTGCAGTCTTGAAAAAGTCCTGATGCTAAGTCCAGAAGATTCTGGACTCAATCCGAATGCCATTAAGTCATTGCAGGCTGAACATGAAGTGTTGAAAGATTTGCTCGGACAACAGGGACTGAATATGACAATACTGCGCCGCACAGCGCGCAAGGAGGCCGGCGCAGGTAGCTATAAGCACACTGAAAATGTTATCCATAGAAGCCCCGCCTGCAAGCAGATGTTTGAGCGCGCCTTTGAGATTGCATATCCATCTGGTGAAGCCTCATCTCTTCACCTTCTTGCCTCAATATTGGAGAACCCCGGAAATATTATCAGCAGTGCGTTTGTCAAAGCCGGCATAAGTCCCGATGTGTTTCTAAAGCATCTCCGTGCGCAGATTGTCAAAGAGGGAAAAGAAGCGGCGCATGACAATGGCGCGGAAGGACATGCGCCTGCTGAAAGCAATACGCCGTATCTTGACCGCTATGGCCGAGATTTAACTCAGGCTGCAAGGGAGGGCAAACTCGGCCCTTTTGTGGGACGCCGCAATGAACTGCTTCAGGTGATTCAGACCCTTGCGCGAAGCATGAAAAATAATCCTGCTCTGGTTGGAGAGGCAGGGGTTGGGAAGACCGCCATAGTAGAGGCATTGGCTATCAGGGGTGTTCAGGGCAAGGATAGCCAGGCGCTCGGCGGAAAGAGGATAATTGAATTAAACATGGGCGTTTTGATAGGCGGGACAAAATACAGGGGCGAGTTTGAGGAGCGTCTTACAAGGATAATTGAGGAGGTTCGTTCCAATAAGGATATTATCTTGTTCATTGATGAGATACATAATCTGGTGGGAGCAGGAAGCGCAGGGGGAAGCATGGATGCGGCAGATATAATGAAGCCTGCGCTTGCGCGTGGAGAATTGCGCTGCATCGGCGCAACTACAATAGCAGAGTATCGGCAGTATATAGAATCTGACCCTGCACTTGAGAGGAGATTTGAAAAAATAATTATAAATGAGCCTGCAAGGGACGAGGCTGTAGAGATGCTTAAGGGCATCAGGCCAAAATGGGAGAACCATTACAGCAAGAAGATTACGGACAGGGCATTGGAGGCGGCGGTTGACCTTTCTATAAGATTTGATGTTGACCACCGTCTGCCGGATAAGGCAGTTGACCTTGTGGATAAGGCAGGCGCAAGGGCGCAAATCCCGTTTTTAAGTATGGTGATGGGCAAGAAGGGTAATGAGATTAAATCCGCAAAAAAGGGTGATGAAGAAGTTACAGAGGTTGTGATTGCGCAGGTGCTTTCTGAAAAGAGCAGCATTCCGCTGGAAATAATTTCCGGTCATCTTGAAGGAAAGGGGCATTCACGGCTGCTTGGGTTAAGCGGTTTTCTAAAGGGCAGGATTATCGGACAGGACGAGGCTGTAGATAGGGTGAGTCAAAGGCTTGTTATGACACATTCAGGAATAGGCAAAAAGAAAGGGCCTTTGGCGGTCTTCCTTTTTATGGGGCCAACAGGTGTTGGAAAGACCGAGCTGGCAAGATCTCTTACAGAGTTTCTGTTTGGAAGTTCGTCAAACATGATTCGTCTTGATATGTCGGAGTATATGGAAGAGCACAGCGCTGCAAAACTCATCGGGTCGCCACCCGGTTATGTAGGCTATGAGGAAGAGGGGCAGCTTACAGGCAAACTCAGGACAAAACCGTATTCTGTGGTTTTGCTGGACGAGATTGAGAAGGCGCATCCGAGGGTGTTTGACATCTTTCTTCAAGTCTTTGACGAGGGGCGTCTCACTGATTCAAAAGGCAGAACAGTTGATGCAAGAAACTCTATATTTATATTAACCTCAAATATCCAGCCAGAAGGCAATAAGGTGCTTGGATTTCTTGCCGACGTCGGCAATTCAACTGATGTGTCGTCTGAAAGACTAAAACAAGTTTTTCGGCCGGAGTTTATAAACCGCATTGATGAGCAGATAACATTCCGCTCTTTGACTAAAGACGATGTAACGAAGATATTGAAAACAATGCTTGACGAGATTGTCAGTGATATTAAGGCACAGCACGATGTATTGCTGTTGGTTGCGGAAGAGGCCAAAGAATACCTTGTTCAAAAGGGTTTCAGTCCACAATACGGCGTCAGAGAGCTTCGCCGCACAGTGGAGAGACTTATTCAAATCCCGTTAAGCAATCTGATTGTAAGCGGCAGATTGAAGGAACACAGGTCGTGGAAGGCGGTTTGCAGTGGGGGATGCAAGGAAGGGATTTCGGTTGTTCCAGCAGAATGACTTTTCGTGAGTAGAAATAGAGTGACACTTTCCGTAGTTATAAACTCTGCAAATACAAAAAACAAATTGACCAGATGGTTTACGAATTGTATGGATTGACCGATAGCCCACACTCAGCCAGCCTTCAGTCTTGCCACATATCTGTCTTTATGATATGGTAAATGAGATTACACTTCCGGAGGTTATAATTCATGAGCAAAAAGACAATGACTGATGTAGAAAAGGCAATCTGCGCTGCAATTCAGGACGATATTCCGTTAGAACCAAGACCGTTTGAAAAGCTCGCCAAAAAAATCGGCATATCCGAGGATGAGTTTATAAAAAAGGCAAATGATTTTTTGGAAAAAAGCTACATCAGGCGGTTTGGCGCTGCAATCCGCCACAGGAAGGCAGGCATAACCGCCAATGGCATGGGTATATGGATTGTACCCGAGGCTGACAGGGAACGGGTTGGAAAGATTATGGCGACTTTTAAAGAGGTCAGCCATTGCTATGAAAGGCCGAGTTTTGAAGGCTGGCCGTATAATCTCTTTACCATGATACACGGGAGAACAAAAGAAGAATGCTTTGAGGTAGCCAAGAAAATTTCTGAGGCTACAGGGATAAAGGAGTATAGACTTCTGTTCAGCTCTCAGGAATTTAAGAAAGAGAGCATGGTGTATTTTAAAGCAGGTTGAGGCTGAGGTTAAGGTTGAGGTTGAGAAAAAGCTGTCTTTATCCTTAACCTTAGCCTTGACCTTAACCTTGTACTCATGAAAGAATCAGACATACTTCTTGACGAATTTCTCAACCACTTAACCGTTGAAAAAGGCCTTTCCAAAAACACCCTTGAGGCGTACAGCAGGGATATTATTAAATACATATCGTTTTTGAAAGCTGAAGGAGTATCGCTGCTTCAGGCCAGCCCCTCTCACATAGTTTCTTTCCTGTCTAATCTCAAAGAAAATGGCATTTCAGTAAGGTCTTATACGAGGAATCTTATTGCCATAAGGATGTTTTATAAATTCCTCTTAAAGAATGGCCGTATATCCAATGCGCCCACTGCAAATATTGACATGCCGAAACTTGCAGCAAGACTTCCGGAGGTGTTAAGCATTGATGAGGTAGGCAGGCTGATAGAGGCGCCAAAGGCAGAAAACAAGCTGAGCTTAAGAGACAAGACAATGCTTGAAACGCTTTATGCAACAGGTATGCGTGTCTCCGAGTTGGTTTCCATAAAATTGAATGATTTAAACCTGCAAACAGGATACATTGTTGCCTATGGCAAAGGCTCTAAAGAAAGGATTGTGCCTCTCGGCGAAAACGCAATATCATACATCAGAAAATATCTTGATTCATCAAGGCCAATGATTCTAAAAAACAGAAAGAGCGAATATCTCTTTGTAACGAATAGAAGCAAAAGACTTACAAGGCAGGCATTCTGGGCGCTTATAAAAAGATATGCCTTGCTTGCAGGGATTTCAAAAAGTAAGGTGAAACCCCACGCCCTACGCCACTCCTTTGCAACGCACCTTTTGGAAAGAGGGGCGGATTTGCGGGCTATTCAAACCATGCTCGGGCATGCCGATATATCAACCACGCAGATTTATACCCATGTAAAAACAGATACGCTTAGGGCAATCCATAAAAAGAACCATCCGAGGGGATAATATGCCGGCGGGTTATGTTTATAAAAACAAACTGCTATAATATAAATTGACAGTGTGTATGCTCTAATATAAAATACACATGGAGGTGATAAAAATGTCACACGCCTTAAAAATGAGAAAACAGTTTATCCTTGACCCTGAAAAAATCAGGGCAATTAGAAAAATCATGAAGGCTAAAACAGATACAGAAGCCATAGACAAGGCTATGGATACCGTAATAGCAGACAGTAAAATCAGAAATCTCCTCATGACAATCAAGGGTAAAGGAACCATCAAAGACATTTATGGCAGATGCAAGGATTAAGGCAATTCTTGACACATCCATCTATATTCCATTCATAAACGACGGTATCGTTCACCCTATTTTGGAAATTGATATCGGAAAACCTGTAATCTATTTAAGCGCTATAGTTGCGGCTGAACTCTATGCAGGGGCATTTGATAATCAAACTATTAAACTCCTTGATAAATTTTGTATAAGGCTTTTTATGAGCCACAAAGGGTAGTCGCCCCTTCATCGGCTGATTGGCAAACTGCCGGCAAGGTTATTGCTAAACTTGGGCGAAAGTATGGCTTTGAGGATAGATTTTTATCAAAGATACAGAATGATGTTCTCATTGCCCTTTCTGCTAGACAGATTGGAGCATCTGTTATCACAAATAACACAAAGGATTTTTTAAAGATAAAAGAATTCGTTAACTTCAATCTGATTGCATAGCGAAAATCTTTTTTTTGCAATAGCCTCTATAAAATACACATCCTGACATGTTCAGCGCTGAGAATCTTCGGATATGTTTGTATTATACAGGCGTAGCATGGGGATGAAAAAGTGTGTTACTGTTGGGTGCAGGTATTGACAGCAGGTATAACGGTAAATAAATCTGTCCCCATTATCTGTCCCATTATCTGTCATTATCTGTCATTATCTGTCTTATTACCAACGATAGGCTGCTTGCTGATTATGATATAAAAACCCTATGGGAACAAAAAAGGCAACGTTCCTGAATGCTGGGTAAATTTCCCTTCCATGGATCTCAGATACTTAGAAATCTTCTGCAAGGTTGTTGAACTCAAGAGCTTTTCAAAAGCCGCCTCAGAGCTTTTTTTGACGCAGCCTACAATAAGCAATCACATAAAGACCCTTGAGGATGAGGCAGGTATTCAACTCCTTGACCGCCTCGGCAGAAATGTCCTGCCGACAAAGGCAGGAGAGATTTTATACAGATACGCAAAGGAGATTGTAAAGCTTAAAAGCAATGCGGCTCAGGAGCTGAATAAATTTATGGGCAATGTGAAGGGCAGCCTCATTATCGGCGGCAGCACAATACCCGGAGAATATATCCTGCCTGAATATATTGCTCAATTTAAAAAGGCGCACCCTGATGTTGCAGTAACACTAAGGCTTGGCGATACCCAGGATATAACGGATATGGTTATGGACGGCTCTATTGAAATGGGCGTTATCGGCTCAAAGGCGGATGATAAAAGAATAGATTGCAGGGAATTTCTAAAAGATGAACTGGCGCTCGTTGCCTCTGCCAAACATTTTAAAGGAATAAAAAGCCAGATAGACATAAAAGAGTTAAAAAAATTGCCTTTTATCATAAGGGAAAAAGGCTCCGGCTCAAGAAAGACATTGGAAGAAACCTTAAAAAAGAACGGCGTCAGCATGGAAGACCTGAATATAGCGGCAGAGGTCGGCTCTACAGAGGCTGTGAAACAATCTGTAAGGGCTGGCATCGGCGTCTCATTTATCTCCCTGTTTGCCGTGAAAGATGAAATACCGCGCAAAACATTGAGAAGAATATCCATCAAAGGCTTTCATGTGTCGCGGCATTTCTATATAGCCACAGATAAGGCACGGGCAATATCCCCAATCTGCCAGTCTTTTATGAAGACACTCACACACACCCTATAGCAAATCTATTTTATATTCAAAAAATCAATTTGACATATTTATAATATCTATAGTATTTTGCTTCCATGGGCAGAGGTTTATCTCGACATGTAATCAAAAGGGTTCTTCTTGGCTCAGTTATAGGTTTTTTTATTGGCTGGATATTTGCCGCATACTGGTTTGGCGGCGCCCTTTCATCCCTGCCCTCTTATTGCCCTATCCCTGTAGGGCTTAAAAATAATACAAATACGATGCCCCTCATCCATCAGGCCGTCGGATTAGCGCTTGGCGCTCTCGCTGGGCTCTTATCCGCCTTTGTGCCCAACAGCCGTTTCGGACAGATTTTTATGGTTGATAAAGATACGGTTATTGTAGATGTCAGGGAAAGGGGCGAATACGAGGCTGGCCATATACCAAACAGCATTTCTATTCCCTTGGCAGAGATTGGGGATATTGACCTCTCTTTTTTGCAAGACAAAAAGGTAATCGTTTACTGCACATCAGGCATAAGAAGCGCAAAGGCTGCTAAAATGCTGAGGAAAAGAGGCATTGACGGAGTTGTAGATTTTAATGGCGGCATAAGGGTATGGTTGAAAAACGGGGGCAGGCTTGATTTTGAATTAAATAACGACGCAGGAGGCAGTTATGCTTAAAAAAATTATTCTCGGAATACTCACATTGCCATTTATACTTGGCTTCTGCATTTCATATGCAGACATTTCATATGCAAAGGAAAGACAGGGGGAAGTTACATTCAATGTTACGGTTGAGGCGCCTGAAAATAGCCAGGATGTAAGGGTTTGGCTCCCCTACCCTGTATCAGATAATGAACAGACCATAGAAGATGTAAAGATTGATGGCAACTTTTCCTACAGCGGCATTTATGGCCAGAAACAGACCGGCGACATAGCCCTCTATGCAGAGTGGACTAAACCTGCAAAAGACAGATTCCTTACCCTGACATTTAAGGCAAAGGCAATAGAAAGAATAAAGAATGATTTTCCGGCAAAGGTTGTTTCTCAGGAATCCGGCATACCTGTTGAGATTAAAGAATATCTCAAAGGTTCACAATTCATACCAATAGATGGGAAAATCAAGGAAGTTGCGCTTAAAGCAACCCGCGGCAAGAAAAGTATAAAAGACAAGGCAGAGGCTGTTTATGACTGGGTCATCGAAAATACATTCAGAGACCAGAATATCAAGGGCTGCGGCACAGGGGATGTAGAACGGATTTTATCGGAAAGAAGCGGCAAGTGCGCTGATATCAGCGGTGTATATGTTGCCATTGCAAGGGCAGCCGGCGTGCCGGCACGGGAGGTTTGGGGCTTAAGACTCGGCAAAAAGCCCGAAGAGGATATCACTGGCGGCCATCACTGCTGGGCAGAGTTTTATATGCCCGGCTATGGCTGGGTTCCTGTTGACCCTGCTGATGTAAGAAAGGCAATGCTTATAGAAAAACTGGAATTAAAGGATGCAAAAACAAAAGAGTATCGGGGCTACTATTTTGGGGCTGTTGATGCATACAGGATTATACTGACCAGAGGAACAAAGGGTTATTACCTGAACCCGGCGCAGAAAGAAGCTCCGCTATCTTATGGTTTTATGTATCCCTATGCAGAGATTGATGGAAAGGCAGTTGATTGGCTGTCCGGCCAGAAGGAATTGAAATATAAGGTTACATTTAAAGAAGTGAATTGAGTATTAAATTGAGACTATCCATAAGAGGTGAGGAGTGATTATATAATATGTGGACTATTAACAGAGGGCTAAGAACAATAGCTGGAATATTTATATTATCCAGCCTGATTTTAACTGAGCTTCATTCAAAATATTGGCTTTTATTCAGCGCCTTTGTCGGCCTGAACCTATTACAATCTGGTTTTACCAATTGGTGCGGGATGATGAAGATACTCAGAAGATTCGGACTGGGTGAGGGAGAATTAGAATCTCAGGCTGCAAGAGAATAGGGGGTATTGTGAAAAGGATTACCTTTATAACTTTTTTTGCTTTTACTTTGTTGATTACAGGCCGGGGCATGGCGGGAGAAACCATTACCATTGCCGGAGATCCATGCAGTGCCCCGCTTGCAAAAGAATTGGGCAGCGCATTTACCAAAAAGACAGGGATACATGTAGATGTATCATCCTTTAGTTGTCAAGCGGGTATTGACCATGCTACCGAAGGCAAGGCAGATATCGGGGTCAACACTAAGAATGAACTCTCATCTGACCTTCAGGGTACAGATGTAACCCATACAGTCATTGCAAAATCACCTATAGTATTAATCGTGAATAAAAAGAACCCGGTAAAAAATCTTACCTATGAACAAGTGCAGGGTATTTTCTCCGGCAAGATAAAAAACTGGAAAGATGTAAGCGACACGGATATGGAGATAAAGAATGTCATGCTGATGCCTTGCGTAACACATGCTATGTCACAGCAAGCCGCCTTATATGGAGAAGACATTGCAAAAATAATTCCCGAAAAGAAAGGCAACCCCTCTACAAATACCAATATCCTCGTAGCTGAAAATGAAGGCGCTATTGGACAACAAATTTACGGGTATGAATCAAAAGATGTAAAGGTTCTTGCTATTGACGGCCTGTTACCGGATAAGAAGACCCTTCCTGTCAAATATAAATTTTATCAGGACTACAATGTTGTAACCCGCTGGAAGCCCCAAGGCAAGGTGAAAGAGTTTATTGACTTTGCCTTAAGCGATGAAGGAATATCCATTATCAAATCAATGAAGCATATTCCTGTAAATCAGTAATTCTTCCATCCTTAAAGCATCATGACGCATATAGCTGCCCGATTTATCAGTCGGGTAACTATCCCTTGTTGAGCCTGCTATTTTTGTGTTAGCCTTCTCTTTAATGCAATCCGTTCAAAAAAAACACTCAAACGCACTCGTAGTAATGCTCAAGGCGCCTGTTGCCGGGCAGGTAAAGACAAGGCTTGTGCCGCCGCTCAGCCCAAAAGATGCGGCAAGGCTCTACAGATGTTTTATCCAAGACACCTTTAGTCGCATAAGCGTTTTGACGGATATTGACATTATTGCAGCATTGGGGACACCTCCCCCTGTCCCCCTGTGGGGACAGATTTCGAATCTGTCCCCAGAAAAGGGGGATAAAGGGAGAGGCGTCCCAAGATTACAGGCAGCAAGGGTAAAAAAGATAGCGCCGCATGGTATAACGATACTCCTTCAAAAAGGCAAAGACCTTGGCGAGCGGCTTACAAATGTTTTCTTGCACCTTTTTTCTCATGGCTATAAAAAGGTGGCAATCATAGGGAGCGACAGCCCTGACCTGCCGATTGAATATATTGAAAAATCTTTTTCTCTGCTAAATAAAAAAACAACTTTAGTTCTTGGGCCTGCTGAAGACGGCGGCTATTATCTTATTGCCATGTCAAATCTCCTCTCTCCCCTGTGGACAGATTTGAAATCTGTCCCCAAAAAAGGGGGGATGGGGGGATTTGCAGGTGAAATATTTCAAGACATCCCATGGAGCGCCAACACTGTCTTTGAAAAAACCATTGAAAAGGCAAAAAGGGCTGGCCTAAAAACAGCAGTACTGCCAAAATGGTATGATGTGGATGATATAGAAAGCCTTATGGTTTTGAGAAAAAATATTAAAGATACCTCTTTTGCAAAAACCAGCAAACTAATAGAAAATATCTTTAAAAGTCTATTTGCTAAACTTGAACAGAGAATAAATTTTATGTTGTAATGTATTTTTATTTATGACAATATATACAATCTATAGTTTTTTGTTATAAAGGGGGATAAGACAATAAGATGAAACAATCTATTTATAAAAACCTGGCAATGTGGCTTATCATAATAGCCACCATGGTGCTTTTATATAACATGTTCAGCCATACTCAGCCGTCACAGGATAAGGTTGTGTTCAGTGATTTTATACAGGCAGTTGAGAATGGAAATGTGGCAGAGGTTACTATTCAGGGGAATGACATATCTGGAAAGTTCAAGGATGGCAAGGAATTCAAGACATTCGCCCCTGACGACCCTGAGCTGGTAAAGACCTTAAGAAATAAAGGCGTGAAGATATCTGCCAAACCTGTTGATCAGTCTCAGTGGTGGGCTATACTCATCTCGTGGTTCCCGATGATCCTTCTCATAGGCGTCTGGATATTCTTTATGAGACAGATGCAGGTGGGCGGCGGCAAGGCAATGGCATTTGGAAAGAGCAGGGCGCGACTTTTGACAGAAAACCAGCAGAAGGTAACTTTTAAGGATGTGGCAGGTGTTGAGGAGGCAAAGGAAGAGGTAGAGGAGATTATTGATTTTCTCAAGGACCCGAAGAAGTTTACAAAACTCGGCGGCCGCATACCAAAAGGCGTGCTTCTTATGGGCTCGCCCGGAACCGGAAAAACCCTTCTTGCAAAGGCAATAGCAGGAGAGGCAGGCGTTCCGTTTTTCAGTATATCCGGTTCTGATTTTGTAGAAATGTTTGTTGGGGTTGGCGCATCCAGGGTCAGGGATCTCTTTCTTCAGGGAAAGAAGAATGCGCCGTGTATAATCTTTATAGATGAAATAGACGCTGTCGGAAGACACAGGGGGGCTGGTCTTGGCGGCGGCCATGACGAAAGGGAGCAGACCTTGAATCAGCTTCTTGTGGAAATGGATGGCTTTGAATCCAATGAAGGCGTGATACTGATTGCGGCGACAAACCGTCCGGATGTTTTGGACCCTGCATTGATGCGACCGGGAAGGTTTGACAGGACAGTGATTGTCCCTAAACCCGACTTGAAGGGCAGGAGCGAGATACTCACTGTCCACGCCAAAAAGGCGCCTCTGGCGGAGGATGTGAATCTTGAGGTGGTTGCAAGAGGAACCCCCGGCATGTCAGGGGCGGATCTTGCAAACTTAGTAAATGAAGCGTCCCTGCTGGCAGCAAGGCGCGGCAAAAATAAAGTTGAGATGACTGATTTTGACGAGGCAAAAGACAAGGTTTTGATGGGTAAAGAGCGGAAGAGCATGATAATAAGCGATGAGGAAAAAAAGAATACGGCATATCATGAGGCAGGCCATACGCTCGTTGGAAAGCTTATCCCCGGCTCCGACCCTGTTCACAAGGTAACCATTATTCCGAGGGGTTACGCTCTTGGCCTTACCCAGTATCTGCCTCTGGATGAAAAACACACTTGGCCCAGGGAATATATTATGGGAAGTATTGCCATAATGATGGGGGGACGGGTTGCAGAGGAGTTGGTGCTCAAACACATGACAACCGGCGCCGGCAATGACATTGAAAGGGCGACAGAGATGGCGCGAAAGATGGTATGCGAGTGGGGTATGAGTGAAAAGATGGGGCCGATGACATTCGGCAAAAAAGAGGAAATGGTATTTCTTGGTAAAGAGATAGCCTCGCATAAAGACTATAGCGAACAGACAGCCATGGAGATCGATTCAGAAATAAAGACAATCGTGCTGGAATGCTATAACAAGGCTAAAAAGATACTGGTTGAAAGGATTGACACCCTCCACAGGCTTGCCACTGCCCTTTTAGAAAAAGAGGTATTGGACGGCGAAGAAATAGATAGAATAATTAGCGGCGGCAATGGCAGCGCTGAGCCTCCGAAAGAAGGGGTTTCAGTTCATGTTGCAACCGCATGAAAGATAAATTAGGAAACAGAAAAACATTTTCCTGATTTTTAACTCATTCCTGTTTCCTGATTTTTATTCCCTTCCTAATTCCTATTCCACGAGGATATTTTGAGATTACCAAGGCAGCTGAATATTACCTCTAAAGAAGAAGCATTCCGTGAGATGTCCAGCATTGGAGTTGATGCTGTGGGTATTCATCTCATGGCTTCCAAACTGCGCCATCTCAATTTAAAAATAGAAGGCTTGACCTGCCCGCAGGCAAATATCCTCAAGCAGGAAATGCTTTCTATCGGAGGAGAGGCTGCGGTAGCAAAAGGCGTTATTACCTGCGACATCAGCGGGTCGGATGCGATACTATCGGGAACAGAGAAGCAGCTGCAGGCTGTTATCAAAAAATTAAACATGCAGCCGTTTGGTTTAAAAAAAGTTGCCATTGCTATAAAGAGCGCACTTGATAATATCTATCAACAAGAGATAATATTTGAGACAAGAAAACAGAAGTTGTTATTAGGAAAACAGACCTTGATTATGGGTATCTTAAATGTTACGCCTGATTCTTTTTATGATGGCGGACATTATTTTAAAAAGGGTAATGCTGTAAATAAGGCATTGCAGATGGCAGAAGAAGGCGCTGATATTATAGATGTTGGCGGTGAATCATCAAGACCTGGCTCAAAAGCTGTTACCTTGAAGGAAGAGCTTACAAGGGTTATGCCTGTTGTAAAACAGATAGCTAAAAGGAGCGCTGTCCTCATATCCGTTGACACAACTAAGGCAGAGGTTGCAGAGCAGGCAATAGATGCAGGCGCTGATATCATAAATGATGTCAGCGCTATGCGGTTTGACCCAAATATGGCGCGTGTATGCGCAAAAAATAAAACCGGCGTCATTCTTATGCACATGAGGGGAACTCCTGCGACAATGCAGATGGATATTCATTATAATGACATTATATCTGATATATTCAACTATCTGGCAGAAAGGGTTTCCTTTGCTGTAAAGGGAGGCGTTAGGCGGGAAAGGATTGCTATTGACCCTGGCATAGGTTTTGGGAAAAATATAGAGGGCAATCTTGAGATTATCAAAAGGCTTTCTGAATTTAATGCCATTGGCAGACCGATAGTAATTGGAACATCAAGAAAATCCTTTATAGGCAAAGTTCTTGGCCTTGAGACAAAAGACAGACTTGAAGGAAGTATTGCTACCATTGCTGCGAGCGTGCTCAATGGGGCGCATATTGTCAGGGTTCATGATGTGAAAGAGGCGCGAATGGCAGCAGATATGGTAGATGCAATTAAAAAATCGTGATCCGTGACCGTTTAGCGTGTCCGTAACAACATGAAACGGTCACGGATAACGGACACGGCGAACGGTATTTTGGAGACTTATGCCGCAACTCTTTTTTGATTTTCGCTGGATCGACTTAATTGACATCTTTATCGTTGCATTTGTCATTTACCGGCTTATGCTCTTGGTCAAGGGAACAAGGGCAGCGAAGATGCTCTGGGGCCTGGCTGTGATAGTCCTTGTATATTTCATATCTCAGAGGATGGAACTGTTAACACTCCACTGGATATTGAGTAATTTTCTCAGCTCCATAGTAATAATCGTAATAGTAGTCTTTCAAAGGGATATACGACGTGTCCTGGTGCAGGTCGGCAGGACTTCTATTTTCAGCAGAGGAGAGGGCATAAAAGAGAAACTTGTTGAGGACCTTACAACAGCAGTGTTTCAGATGTCAGAAAAAAAGACAGGCGCCTTGGTAGTCATAGAAAAGGATGTGGGGATGGGAGATTATCTGGATATAGGCATAGAGGTTGACGCCAAGGTGAGCGCAGAAATGCTCCTCTCTATTTTTAATCCTTCATCACCAACCCACGACGGAGCAGCGATTATAAGAAAAGGAAGGATAAGCAGGGTTGGATGTTTCCTTCCCCTGACTAAAGACCCTGAAATAAGCAAGTCATTAGGAACGCGGCATAGGGCTGCCATCGGGCTTACCGAGGAAACAGATGCCGTGGTTATTGTTGTCTCTGAAGAAACAGGAGAAGTCTCTCTGGTCATGGATGGGAAGATAGATGGAAATATGAGCGCGGCTATATTTCGGGATAGGCTAAAAAACATCTTTCGTGGCGCCCATACGCAGGGCAACTTACGGGCAGCAGTCGATTGGCACGAGGAGGCTTAACAGAGTGAAGGAAAACTTATTGAAAGGGCTTTTTGTTCAGAATATAATGCTCAAGATAATAGCCTTTGCATTTGCAATTGCATTATGGTTCTTGGTAGTAGGCGAAAAGAAGGCAGAGATGGGTTTTTGGATACCTTTAGAATTCAGAAATCTGCCTAAAGACGTTGTAATCACCGGCGAACCGGTACAGGAGATAGAGGTGCGTATTCTCGGCTCAAAGAAGGTTTTAAAGAGTTTTTCTCCAGATAAACTTACAGCATCAATTGACCTCTCTAATGCAAAACCAGGTCTTAACAATTTGCGCATCACCCACAACGACATAAAAACCCCAAAGGGTATAGAAGTAATAAATATAAACCCATCATCTATACTTATTCACATGGAGGCTTTTAGTGAGAGACCGGAGAGCGGCAGCCAAACATTAGAGAATAAAAGATAGGTTGTCTTTTCGTTCTGAATTATGTGGGCACTATTATACAAGGGGAAGGATATGAGAAAACTATTTGGAACAGACGGTGTTCGGGGCGTTGCCAATATTTACCCCATGACTGCTGAGATTGCCATGCAGCTTGGGCGGGCCATCGCATATGTATTTAAAAAAGAACCGCACAGGCACAAGATTGTAATTGGGAAGGATACAAGGCTTTCAGGCTATATGCTTGAAACTGCAATGGCTTCAGGAATATGCTCCATGGGCGTTGATGTCATGCTGGTTGGGCCTCTTCCAACCCCAGGCATTGCATTCATTACAGCCAGCATGAGGGCAGACGCAGGTGTCGTAATCTCGGCATCTCACAATCCATATCAGGATAACGGCATAAAATTCTTTTCCAGAGACGGCTTTAAACTACCCGACAAATTAGAGGCAGAGGTAGAGAAATTTATTTTTGATAATAGCGAGCCTTCCCATAGGCCGACTGCAAGGGATATTGGGAAGGCTTACAGGATTGATGACGCAATAGGCAGATATGTTGTATTCGCAAAAAACACCTTTCCCAAGGAACTGACGCTGGATGGTTTGAAGATAGCGGTTGACTGTGCCAATGGCGCTGCCTATAAGGTTGCGCCGGAGGTCTTGTATGAACTTGGCGCAGAGGTCTTTCCGATTGGCGTAAAACCAGATGGTGAAAATATAAATGAAAAATGCGGCTCATTATATCCGGATGTGGTTGCAAAGTTAGTTAAAGAGAAAAAGGCTGATATCGGCATTACCCTGGACGGCGACGGAGATAGGGTAATCTTAGTGGATGAAAAAGGAAAGGTTCTGGATGGAGATTATCTCATGGCAATCGTGGCAACAAGGATGCTGAAACAAAACACATTAAAAAAGAAAACCCTCGTTACAACTATTATGAGCAACATGGGACTTGAAGAGGCTGTAAAAAAAGCAGGCGGAAAGATAATCAGGGCAAAGGTTGGCGACAGATATGTGGCTGAAGAGATGCTGAAGCACGGATATAATCTCGGCGGCGAACAGTCAGGCCATATCCTATTTATGGACCACACAACAACAGGAGACGGGATTATCTCTGCCTTGCAAGTATTAGCTGTCATGGTTAAGGAGAATAAAAAGCTTTCAGAACTTGCCGCTGCTATGCAGACATATCCGCAGATTTTGCTCAATGTAAAGGTAAAAGAAAAAAAGGAGCTTGCAAAGATACCAACTATTGCTAAAAGAATACAAGAAATAGAATCTAAACTAAATGGAAATGGAAGGCTGTCAGTCAGATATTCCGGCACAGAACCTCTTGCACGAGTAATGTTAGAGGGAAAAGATGCAAAAGAAATAAAAAAGATGGCGAGATATATTGCAGATGCAATAGAAAAGGAGTTAGGTTAATGGCGAGGCTTTCGGTAAATGTAGACCATATAGCAACAATAAGGCAGGCAAGGCGCACTAAAGAACCTGACCCAGTGACTGCGGCCTCTCTCGCAGAAATCGGCGGAGCAGACGCTATAACCATTCATCTGCGCGAAGACAGAAGGCATATTCAGGACAGGGACGCGATAATTTTAAGGAAGACTATTAAGACGAAGCTTAATCTCGAAATGGCTGCAACACAGGAGATGCTCAAAATTGCCCTGGAGCTGAAACCTGATATGGTGACGCTCGTGCCGGAAAAGCGGCAGGAGCTGACAACAGAAGGCGGCTTAGATGTAAGAACCCATAAAGACCACCTTAAAAAATTTCTTGGAACACTGAAAGAGGCTGGCATCAGGGTAAATTTATTTATTGACCCTGAACCGGAACAGATTAAGGCCAGCCATAAAATAGATACAAATGGCATAGAAATACATACAGGCAAATATTGTGACGCAAAGGATGAAATAATGAAGGATAAAGAATTGGAACGTATCTATAATACCGCCCTTCTTGCATCAAAGCTCGGCATGGCTGTTCATGCAGGCCACGGCCTTGATTATTATAATGTAAAGAAGGTAACAGAAATAAAAGAGATTGAGGAGTTTGCCGTTGGTTTTAGCATAATCGCAAGAAGCGTATTTGTTGGCATAGAGAGGGCGGTAAGGGAAATGAAGGAGTTGATGAAATAAAGCTCGTTATACGTGACCGTGAACCGTGTCCGTAAAGAGTAAAACATTTTAAGAGGTAGTTTTTGTACGTTCACGGATAACGGACACGAAACACGGTCTTCTTATGATTTACGGCATCGGCATAGATATCGTTCATATCCCCAAATTCAAGAAAGCGCTTGAACGATGGGGTGATAAATTTAAGAATAGACTTTTCACAGGTAATGAATTGACATATTGTGAAAAAAGGAGATTTTCCGAGCAGCACCTTGCAGTGCGCTTTGCTGCAAAAGAGGCATTTCTGAAAGCCTTGGGTAAAAGAAAAAAGTTTAACGAGATTGAGGTGGCAAATAATAGTGACGGCAAACCTTGCATAAGGATTTCGGATTTCGGATTTCGGATTTCAGAATTAAAAATCCCAAATCCCAAATCCCAAATCCAGAATCTTAAAGCCCATTTGACCCTTTCTCATGACGCAGATTATTGCATCGCACAAGTGATATTAGAAACCGTAAAGGAGGTTTTTGTATGAAGAGAACATCTCTTATTTTCTTATTTATTGTTTTAAGCCTCTATCCATTTATTACTAATGCCGCGGGGCAAGAAAGCGCTGGAGAGGATGAGGCTATTGAGGTAACAACTGACGGAGTTGGAACAATAAAAGACGACGCGGCAGCGGCAAGAAGGTCTGCCATTGATGATGGGCTGCGCATTGCAGTGGAGCAGGCCAAAGGTGTCTTTGTAAACGCAGAAACAGAGGTGGAGAGTTATGCTGCTGTAAAAGATGAGATTGCCACAAAGTGCAAAGGTTATGTAAGGACATATAAGATACTGAATGAAAATAAAGATGATATGGAAAAACTTTACCGTGTGAGGCTTCAGGCAGCGGTTCTTTTATCTAATCCGAAAGAATCGGCGCCGGTGGTTTTTGACGAACAAAAATTCACAGCTAAAATCCCTGATGTAATAAGAGAGGCGATAGCAATCAGTCAAAAAACGAATGAAGTTTCAGAGATGATAAATACGAAAAGGGCTGCTCAATTAAATCCTGAAATGCTTAAAAAACTTCGCAGCCGCTACGTAATAATGATTCAGATGCTCAACTCCATAGAACCACCGAAGGGAAGAGCAGACAAACATCAAATGATAAAAAAGGCTATATCACTCAAAGCAAAGGCTACTCGTTTATATGCAGAGACTCTTACAGGCGAGCCTCACCCTAAAAAGCTCAAATTGGCAAATGGGCTCAATGAGGATGCAAACAGGATCCTCCGTGAGTTAAAGGAAAGATTTCCACACAAAGCATCTGGTTCAAAAGCAAAACTTACGCATCAGCCTCGCATGAGGTAGTGCAAGGGATGGCAATTTACGCAAAAATGAACTACCCCGCAGCAAGCTGACGGGGTATCAAAAACATTAGCCACTTTTTTCGCAGCAAGCTGCGGGGAATTGACCCTCAGCCATTAAAAAAGAAAAATAAATCCTTTTCCCTTCCTTTTCCGGCCCCCCCTTGTCCGCTTCCTTTACATTTGAAAGCGCTAATTTAGTTTATTATTGGGATTCACACAAAAGAAAATTTGTGCAAATTTGGTTGAGCGGTTAACACATGAACAGTTAACCTATAAGTGCAGTAAAAGAGAATTGCTTTTTCAGTTACAAGCGCAAGATTTGAACTACCTTACCTCCATATCTGTTGCCCACTCAACCACTTCACTCGTCACTATCTCCCGCTTGCCCATTAAGTAGCCGTACCATTTGTAAACAGAATCCGCCACAGTGATTATTGCAAGTGCGGCCATCATTGCAACGAGTGTCGCATCTAATTTAAATGTAAATATATCAGCAGGGCTTATTGCCTTTCCAGCCTTGTCTAAGAATATCCAGAAGAGTTGCCACGAAGCAGTCAGGGTCGTCACAAACATAAATAACATGGGCAAAAATGTTACCAATGCGTATTTAAGTCTTCCCATCTTTATGATAATTGTTGTACCGATACAGAAGGCCAGGGCGGCCAAGAGTTGATTGGCCACGCCGAACATTGGCCAGATTGTAGATACGCTTCCCGAGTGGATAAGATATGCCCATGAGCCCACAACAAGAAGGCTTGTAAATATAGTTCCCGGTATCCAGTTGGTCTTTGCAAGAGGTTTGTATACATATCCGCCAAGCTCCTGCAATATAAATCTGGCGACCCTTGTGCCTGTATCAACGGTAGTCAATATAAAAAGCGCCTCAAACATAAGCGCAAAATTATACCAGTAAGGCATAAGACCTTTCATGCCGGGAAGGCTTGAGAATATATATGCCATGCCAACAGCCAGAGAAACAGCTCCGCCCGGCCTTCCTGATACATCAACTCCTACAGTTTGTGAGAGTTCCTGAATCTTGCTTACAGGAAAACCAAGTTGAGCTAATTGCTCAAATGTGAGTTTTGTATTTATAGCAAAGTAATCACCGGGGATAAGTATAGTTGCCGCAATTATTGCAATGACGGCAACAAAACCCTCCGCAAGCATTGCGCCAAAGCCTATCATCCGTATCTCGGATTCGCTCTGTATCATCTTTGGTGTTGTGCCTGATGATATAAGGGAATGAAAACCTGACACCGCGCCGCATGCAATGGTGATAAACATGAAAGGGAAAAGAGTACCCGGTATTATCGGCCCTCCGCCATGAATAAATTTTGTGACCGCAGGCATCTGAACATTCGGCGCAAGCACTATTAAACCTGCGGCAAGCATTAATACCGTGCCTATCTTCATATAGGTTGAAAGATAATCTCTCGGACAGAGAAGCAACCAGACAGGCAACACAGATGCAACAAAGCCATACACTGCCATAAGAAACACGAGGGTGTTTTTATTCAGATTGAAATACGATTCAAGACCTGAGCCGTGGATATATTTCCCGAGTGTCACGGCAAGGAGGAGCAATACAACGCCGATGACGCTTACCTCCAGCACCTTGCCGGGTCTCAATTTGTAGAGATAGATGCCCATGAAAAGGGCTATAGGTACCGTAGCAGCAATAGTAAATGTTCCCCATGCGCTATGAGTAAGGGCGTTTACAACAGCCAACCCAAGACCTGCCAAGGCAACTATTATGATGAATAATATGGCGAGTGCTGCGGTAATGCCCGCAACAGGGCCAATCTCATCTTTTGCGATCTGGGCAAGGGAGCGGCCGTTTCTTCTGACAGATGCGGCAAGGATTACAGTATCATGCACAGTTCCGCCCAACGCTGCACCAATAAGTATCCAGAGAAAACCGGGGAGATAGCCAAACTGCGCAGCCAGCACCGGCCCTATGAGCGGCCCTGCGCCTGCAATGGCTGCAAAGTGGTGGCCAAAGAGGACCCATTTATGCGTAGGGTGATAGTCTCTTCCGTCCGCAAGCCTCTTGGCAGGAGTGATCCTTCTCTCATCAATACTTAACACCTTTGCAGTAATAAATGCGCCATAGAGGCGGTATGAGATGATAAAAAAACAGGCCGCTGCAATAACAAACCACAGGGCATTCACATGTTCTGATGGATTGATTACCTGTGTTACAACACCAAGCGCAAATGCGCCGACAATGGCTAAGATGCTGATGATAAGGTTGGATAACTTCATAGGCTTTAATTATAAGACAGGAAGGGAGTCAGGTCAAGGCTGGTTTCTTATTTCAGGCTGGACAAAAATAAAAATGCAGGTTTTTTAGGCCTGCATTTTAAGAAAGGTATTTTACTTTTTTCTATTCACTAATCGCTGTTCTTACGTTCCCATCTCCCATGATGCAAGATACTTTTTCTGCTCTGCTGTAAGGGTATCTATCTTAACACCCATGGAGATAAGCTTTAGCCTTGCAATCTCTTTGTCAATATCAGTAGGAACCTTATAAACCTTCT
>Ga0209211_10004076_pt1 | contig 23162 bp, 18 predicted proteins | sample RifGroA2_FD_183992 | JGI IMG/M metagenome (GOLD analysis project Ga0209211, IMG submission 183992) | Groundwater microbial communities from Rifle, Colorado, USA - Groundwater A2 (SPAdes) (version 2) | ecosystem: Environmental > Aquatic > Deep subsurface > Groundwater | place: Rifle, Colorado...
AGCAAAAGATCGCTTCGAAACCGCCGAGGAATTCGTCCTGGCGCTCGAACGCGGTGCCACCCGGCCGATCGCGGCACCGAGCCGGCAGCCCCTGATCGTGCGCAATCCGCTGCAATTCTGGAAAGTCCTCGCGGCGCTGTCTCTCGTGGTCAACCTCATTTTATTGCTCGTCTTGATGCGCTAGTCGGCGCATAGCAGGGGCTCACCGGTTCTCATAGAGCGGGTATGTCGGGCATATGGCAAAAAATACTGAAAACTGCGCCCTGTTCCTGTGTGACCCGGAATTACACCTTATCTAGCATGGGCTTTCGTCCGCATTATCACCGAGCTGCTGGCGTCTTCCTTATAGGCGTAGACGACCTGCCCATTGCGAATTTCACCCATGATGACCATGTTCCCGGCGACCGCCTCGTGGTCGGTTTTGGTGAAAGGCCTGGCGTAGCGCGAGACGACTGTCGAGGAGGTCTGGTACTGCAAATTTTCGAGAGCTGCCTGAATCTGCGGCCCTTCCGTCGAGTTGGCCTGGAAGATGGCCAGCGAGATCAGGCGCAGCGCATCGTAGGTCTGGGCCGCGGCCACCGCCGACGGAATTCGGCTGACTTTGTTGATCTTGCGGTAATTGAGAGAGAACTGGCTCTTGATCGAACTCAGTTCGCTCTCGATGAAAGTCACCGATGTCCGCGCCCCTTCGGCGCTCTTTCCTGCTTGGTCGATAAACGTTTTTTGGGACAAGGTCCAGGGGCCGACCATCGGCAATTTCAGGTTCACTTTCTCGGCACTCTTGATCAGCGTCGCAGCATCGGCCCCCAGGCAATACATGACGATGACGTCGGCGCCACTCTCCTTGACCTGCTGCAGTTGCGCTCTCATATCCGTCTCGCCGACCTTGAAGCTCGCGACGGTAACCGGCTTGAGCTTGCGCCGTTCAAGTTCGGCCAGCACGCTTTGCCGACCGAACTGGCCATAGGGTGATTCGTCGTGCAGTAGCGCGATCCGGCCCAGTTTTCGCCGGTCGATCACATCGTCGAGGATGACGACCGGCTGCAGTTCGTCGCTGGCCGAGGTACGGAACACGTAGCTGACCGGATAGGCTGGCGGCATGAACGACCGGGTGATTGTGGCGCCGGTCGCGCCGCTCACGATCAGCGGAATTCTCGCCTCCTGCAGCACCTTGGACGACGGCAAGGCGACCCCGGTATTGGCGAAGCCGACGACGGCGACCACCTTTTCCTTTTCCACCAGTTCCCGGGCAATGGCTACACCGACCTCCGGCTTGGCCTGGTCGTCACGGATGACCAGTTCGATCGGCCGCCCCATGATCCCGCCCGTCGTGTTGATGTCCGAAAGAAACACTTTGGCCCCACCGACTATGCTCAGCCCCATGTCCTCCGACGACTTTGCGCTGAGTGGGCCGACCACGCCAATCTTGATACTTTGCGGCTCGGCCCATAGCGGACCACCCACTGACCACAAGGCGATCGCCAAAATTGCATACAAGTTTATGAATTTTTGCATTATTTCTCCATCGGTTGGCTGCTGCACCCGAACCCCTCCAAGCCATGCGCCATTGCGCAGGCAGGCTCCGATTTTGTCCATGTAGACCAGACAGTCAATCCGGGTTTCCCTCATTGGTATTTTCCCTGGCCTCCATACGTAAACGGGATGTGAATAGAAAACAGGAACCAGGAAAACACAGGGTTGAGCACGGTTTGTTTGAAAATAATCAATAGAAACCACGGCCTTTCATCTTTTAAATGCCCCGAAGTCGAGTGCTACGGTCAACCGGAAATTTTGCCCAAAATTGAAAGGGTGGTCGCCAGGCAGGGCTTCGCTTAAGCTGGCATTTCCATCTCCCGTCGACGCCACCGCAGCCATGAGCGATCTCAAGTGCAGTCTGCCAATCCCGACCCAGATGCCGCGCGGCATCTGGATGCTGGGTTTCGTCAGCCTGCTCATGGATATTTCGTCCGAAATGATCCATAGCCTGCTGCCGCTGTTCATGGTCGGCACACTGGGCGCGAGCGCGCTGGTGGTCGGCGTCATCGAAGGGTTGGCCGAGGCGACGGCGCTGATCGTCAAGGTTTTTTCCGGGGCGCTCAGCGATTACCTGGGCAGGCGCAAGGGGCTGGCGGTGTTCGGCTATGCGCTGGGGGCGCTGAGCAAGCCGGTATTTGCGCTGGCTTCGAGCACCGGCCTGGTCTTCGCTGCCCGCCTGGCCGATCGGATTGGCAAGGGGATTCGTGGGGCGCCGCGCGATGCGCTGGTCGCCGACATCGCGCCGCCGGAATTGCGCGGGGCGGCATTCGGTTTGCGTCAGTCACTGGATACGGTCGGCGCCTTTGTCGGGCCGTTGCTCGCCGTCGGGTTGATGTTGCTGTGGCACGATGATTTTCGCGCCGTTTTCTGGGTGGCGGTCATTCCCGGCTTGCTTGCCGTCGCCGTGCTGGTCTTCGGCGTACATGAGCCGGATCGGCCGGCGCAAACGGTGCGGCGCAATCCGGTCACGCGGGCCAATCTGCGCCGGCTCGGTTCGCCGTACTGGTGGGTGGTGGCGGTCGGCGGGCTGTTTACCCTGGCCCGCTTCAGCGAGGCGTTTCTGGTGCTGCGGGCGGAGCAGGGCGGCATGGCGCTGGCACTGATTCCGCTGGTCATGGTTGCCATGAATGTCGTTTATTCGCTGTCGGCCTATCCGTTCGGCAAGCTGTCGGATCGGGTCAGCCACACCCGGTTGCTGGCGATTGGGCTGCTTGTGCTGATCGCCGCCGATCTGGTGCTGGCGAGCAGCGCGCACTGGGCGGCCGTGCTCGGCGGCGTGGCGTTGTGGGGCGTGCATCTGGGCATGACGCAGGGGCTGCTGGCGACGATGGTGGCCGATACGGCACCGGCGGATTTGCGCGGCACGGCTTTCGGATTCTTCAACCTGCTCAGCGGCGTCGCCATGTTGCTGGCCAGTATCTGCGCCGGCTTGCTGTGGGATGTCTTTGGCGCCGCTTTCACCTTCTATGCAGGGGCGGTTTTCTGTCTGCTCACCTTGCTGCTGCTGGCCTGGCGCCGAAAACCGGGGTGAGTCGTTTCTCGCGCCTTGCCGCCAAATACCGCGTTCCACGGTCAACCGGAATAAACGCCCAAAAACGAAATGCGTCGGCCAGGGCTGTCCGCGTGTTCCAGCAATCAGTTCCTCGGGGTGGCCAGCCATTTGGCCAGCGTCTGGTAGAGAACTTCCGGGACGACGGGCTTGGCGATGAAATCGCTCATGCCGGCGCTGATGCAGCGTTCCCGATCTTCATCGAAGGCGTTGGCGGTCATGGCGATAATCGGTGTCCACGCCCTGTCCGGCATCTTGCGGATGATGGCGGTGGCCTCCAGGCCGCCCATGACCGGCATCTGCATGTCCATCAGGATCAGCGCGTAATTCACGCTGGCCGCCTTGGCCACCCCTTGCCGGCCATTTTCGGCGATTTCGACATACAGGCCGGTCTCTTTCAGTAGTTCGCAGGCCAATTCCTGGTTGATCGGATCGTCCTCGACGAGCAGGATTCGTGCGCCGGCGTGGTGGCGCTCGATGGCTTTTTCGGGGGGCGAGGGCGTGGCGGGCGTTTCCCCGGCCATCTCGTCACCTGGTTCAAGGCGCGCCGTAAACCAGAAGGTGCTGCCGACGCCAACCTCGCTCTCGAAACCAGTCTCGCCACCCATCAGTTGGGCCAGTCGCTGGGTAATCGCCAGACCAAGTCCGGTGCCGCCATATTTGCGCGTGGTTGAGGAGTCGACCTGTTTGAAGGCCTGGAACAGTTCCTTCCGGCTTTCGCGGGGGATTCCGATGCCGCTGTCCTCGACTTCGAAGCGGATCAGCAGTTGTGCCCCCTGCCGCTCGAGGAGTCGGGCGCGCAGCGTGATGCCGCCCTGATCGGTAAATTTGACGGCATTGCTGGCGAAGTTGAGCAAGGCCTGGCGCAGCCGCGTCGAGTCTCCGCGCAGCATGGCGGGCACTGTGCCGTAGTCGACCGTGACGCTCAGCCCCTTGGCGCTGGCCGATTCGGCAATGATTGAATGGACGTGATCGATGACGCTGCTGAGCGGGAAACTGGCTTGTTCGAGGATCAGTTGTCCGGCTTCGATTTTCGAAACGTCGAGAATGTCATTGATGATCGAGAGCAGGTGTTTGCCGGCACCTTCTATCTTTTCCAGGCGGTCGGTTTGTTCCGGCAGCAAGGGCGTCTTGCCCAGCAAATAGGTATAGCCGAGGATGGCATTCATCGGCGTCCGGATTTCATGGCTCATATTGGCCAAAAAAGAGCTCTTTGCCACGTTGGCCGCATCGGCCAGTTCCTTGGCTTCCTTCAGGGCCGCTTCAGCCGCCTTTTGTGCAGAGATGTCGGTAAAGGTGGCGATCATGCCCTCGTCGATCAACTGGCCGCCGATAAGCAAGGTCAATTCCCGGCCATCCTTGCTGTGCACTCGATACTCCAGGCTGTCCAGCGTGCCGGCGGTAGCGCTGGCCCGTTCAATGGCGGACTGCCAGGTTTCCTTTACCCAGTCGCGATAGACCGGATCGGGATAGGCGCGCAGCCACCAGGTTTCGAGGTCGGGAATCTCTCCGCTTCGATAGCCGAACAGTTCAACGAAACGCTGATTGACCAGGGTGATTTCCTCGCCCCTGACATAGGAAAGCGCCACCGGTGCAGCCTCGAAGAGGGTACGGAAATGCTTGTCACGTTCGGCCAGGAGCGAAGCTTCCCTGGCTTCCAGCAGAGCCTGTTCGGCTTCCCAGCGCTGGGTGATGTCGCGGGACAGCACCATGGCATGGAAGGAGCCATCGGCTTCCGGCGCCTTGCGTGTTGCCGAGAGTTCGAACCAGTGCTTCTTGTCGCCCAGCTTCAGGCAAATTGTCCTGCCGTAATCGCTGCCGTGCTCGATGGCCCCGGCAATCGCCGCCTTGGCCATGTGCGCAGCATCGGGCGGCAGAATCTCGTCGACCCGTTTGCCGATCAGGTTTTCCTTCGGGCTGGCGAGCAGAGCCTCCTGGCTGGCAAAGACGTCAATATAGCGTCCGTCGGCATCCAGTTCGAAGAGCAGGTCGGGCATTGCTTGTAGTGTCGTGGCAAGGTTTTCCTGGGCTTTCTGGGTTACCTGATGCGCCTCGTGCAATTCCTTCAGTGCTTGCTTGAGCGTCGATGTCTTGGCCGCAACCTGGCGGCGCAATGTCAGGTTCCAGGCCAGCAGTACGGTGCCAAGCAGCACCATGGAAAGAACGCCCCAGCCCAGATAACGACCGTAGGCCCCGAGATCGAGCGGTGTGCCAAACCATTTTTTTCGAAGCGCGGCCTCTTCATCGGCGCTGATCGCCTGCATGCCTTGCTCGATCACCTTGAGCGTTTCAAGATTGCCCTTGCGGACGGCACGATGGAACTGGCCCTGGTAGAGCACGAATGCCTTGAGAAAGGTGTTCTCGGCTTTGGCCTTGTAAAGATAGAAGTTTCCCGGATGCTCGTCGAGACAGAAAACCTTGACCTCCTGACGCTGGGCGGCATCGATCAACTCGGCATAATTCCGGTAAACGAGCAGATTGGTAATCCCGTTCTCGGCCAGCTTGTCGATGCACGCATCGCCCGCCTGGACCCCGACCTGAAAGCCGTGAAGTGTCGATACGCCGCTGATGCCGGTGATTGAGGCGTGGTTGAAGATGGCAACCGGGAGGTCGGCGTAGGGGGCCGAGAAGTCATAAAAAGGTTCGCGTGACGGCGTGCGAAAAATCATGTCGATGACGTCCGCCCGGCCATCCTTGAGCATTTCCTGCGCTTCGGCCCAGTTTGTCGCGGTCAACTGGATTTTTACGCCATTTTTCTTTTCCCAGAGGTTCCAGTAGTCGACCAGATAGCCCTCGGGTTCGCCAGCCGAGTTGCGGAAAAGATAGGGCGGGTAGTTGTCATCGGTGACGACATGAAGAATGCGGGGAGCACTTTCGGTGCCGTTGCTTGCCGCCAATGCCGCAACTGACCAGAGGGCGCTGGCCAAACAGCACAGAAAAACTGTCAGGTGCCAAAAGATGATTTGACGATTCAGTAATCCTCGCATTCTTCCCCCGTCCGGGCCCCGTCCATCGGGTATCTTTCGAATTTCGTCCATCCTATCGCAAGCGTTGGCAAAGTGCACGATGCGGTTTTCCTGGCTTGTCTTTTCGTCACATTTCGAGGCCGTTCATGGTTTTTGCGATATCCCGGGGAATCCTCCAGTTAAGATATCGCACTACCTGCGGCCACCAGTTCCGGCGGCCAGACTGAACAAACGAACGGAAGATTTGCCATGACTACCGCCCTCATCCTCTTCGCCCACGGCGCTCGCGACCCGGAATGGGCCAATCCGATGCGCCGCGTGCAGGCGGCCATTCGCCAACGCATGACGAGCGTGCCGGTCGAACTGGCCTTTCTCGAGTTCATGAGTCCGACCTTGCCGGAGCGGGCCGCCGAGTTGATCGCCCAGGGCGCCGACAAGATCGTCGTAATGCCGATGTTCGTCGCCCGTGGCGGCCATTTGAAGAAGGAGACGCCGGAGATGATCGAAGCGCTACGGTCGACCTATCCGAATGTCGAATTTTCGCTGGGCAATGCCATCGGCGAGCATGAACTGGTGGTTCAGGCCATGGCGACGGCGGCGCTCGAGGTTGCTGGCCTGTAGCTTGCTAGTCAAGCCTCATGATTACCGTACTCGTTATTGATGAATCCCGTTCCCGCGCCGGCGAAATCTGTGCCGGTCTCGCGCTGGCCGGCTATCAGGTCGCAGCCATTCTGGCCGGCTCGGAAAACCTGACAGCCGAAGTCGAGCGTCTGCAACCCGATGTCATCCTGATCGACACCGACAGCCCGAGTCGCGACACCCTCGAACATCTGGCGGCAATGAACAAGGATATGCCGCGCCCGGTTGTCATCTTTACCCAGGAGGATGGCCAATCAACCATCCGCGACGCTGTCAAGGCAGGCGTTTCGGCCTATGTCGTCGACGGTCTCGACCCGAAACGGATCAAGCCGATTGTCGAAGTGGCGCGGGCTCGTTTCGAGGATACCCAGGCCCTGCGCCGGGAACTCGACGAGGTCTCGCAGAAATTGACCGACCGCAAGCTCGTCGACAAGGCCAAGGGCGTCCTGATGAAGGCACGTGGCCTGGACGAGGATGCGGCTTATCACGCCATGCGCAAGTTGGCCATGGAGCGCGGTCAGTCGATGGCCAAAGTGGCGCGCGACGTCATCGATATGGCGCGCGTGCTGCTCTAAAGCTGTGCGGTAAAACCACTTGCTGCACTGCAATAGTGCATCGGTGCCGGCCCGGGGGGGCAAGAAATGCAGATACCAAGTAATTGAAAATAAAGTAGTTATTTGTAACTAGTTCTAAATAACTAGGCCTGGCACGGCCATTGCGATAGTCCTGTCAAAGCGCACGGTCAATGGCGGCCGGGCGAGAGTCGAGTAAAGCCGATTCAAGGACAAGGGCGTCCATCCGAGCTGCCAACCGGCAGCCAGGATGAGACGCCCATTTTGTTTTTTAGATTCTCGTAATCAAGGAGCAAGCAATGGAAGACAATAAACTGGTCGTGCCGGAAGTCGTCGCTGACAAGCCGAGCTTTTCACGTCGTGATTTCGTTTCAACTGCCTTGGGAGCCTCTCTGATGGCCATGGTCCCTCCCGGCGTTCGCAGCGGTGCCTGGGCCGCTGGTTCCGACGCCCCCGAAAAGAAGGAAGTCCGTATCGGCTTCATCCCGCTTACCGACTGCGCCTCCGTCGTCATGGCCTCGGTCATGAAATTTGACGAGAAGTACGGCATCAAGATCATCCCGACCAAGGAAGCCTCGTGGGCTTCGGTGCGCGACAAGCTGGTCAATGGCGAACTCGATGGTGCCCACGTGCTGTACGGCCTGATCTACGGCGTCCAGCTCGGTGTCGGCGGTCCGAAGAAGGACATGGCTGCGTTGATGAGCCTGAACAACAACGGCCAGGCGATCACGCTGTCCAACCAGTTGAAGGACAAGGGGGCCACCGATGGCAGCAGTCTGGCCAAGCTGGTCGCCAAGAAGGAGCGCGAATACACCTTCGCCCAGACCTTCCCGACCGGCACCCACGCCATGTGGCTGTACTACTGGCTGGCCGCCCAGGGCATCAACCCCCTGAAGGATGTCAAGACGATTACCGTGCCACCGCCGCAGATGGTCGCCAACATGCGGGTCGGCAACATGGATGGTTTCTGCGTCGGCGAACCGTGGAACAACCGCGCCATCATGGACAACATTGGTTTCACGGCAACGACGACCCAGGATATCTGGACTGATCACCCGGAAAAGGTGCTCGGCACGACGGCAGACTGGGTCAAGCAGAACCCGAATACGGCGCGCGCTGTGGTCGCCGCCATTCTCGATGCCAGCAAGTGGATCGACGCCTCCATCGCCAACAAGCAGAAGACGGCTGAAACCATCGCCAGCAAGGCTTACGTCAATACCGACACCGAAGTCATCGTCGCCCGCATGCTCGGTCGCTACCAGAACGGCCTCGGCAAGAGCTGGGATGACAAGAACTGCATGAAGTTCTTCAACGATGGTGCGGTCAACTTCCCTTACCTCAGCGATGGCATGTGGTTCATGACCCAGCACAAGCGCTGGGGCTTGCTCAAGAGCCATCCTGATTATCTGGCGGTCGCCAAGCAGGTCAATCGCATTGATGTCTACAAGCAGGGCGCCGCTGCCGCGGGTGTGGCCCTGCCGAAGAGCGAGATGCGGACCTCGAAGATGATCGACGGCGTGGTCTGGGACGGCAAGGATCCGGCCAAGTACGCCGATGGCTTCAAGGTCAAGGCTTAAATCAAGCCCGGACTCGTCATTTCCGGCATGACTGGGAATCCAGACGCCTCATCCTGGATTCCCGCGTTCGCACCCCAAGGGTACTCCCTGCGCGGCGCGGGAATGACGGCTCACCAAACGCTTAGGAGAGAACCATGAGCGCACTGACGATGAATGTTGAATTTGGGGCAAAAATTCCGGTTGACCGTGGAATTCAGGAAGTCGCCGTCGTAGAAGCGGCAGCTGCTCCCGCCAAGGAAAAGATAATGGAAAAAACAGTAACCGTCCCGGCCGAGCCGGGCACTCCCTTCAGCGAAAGGCTGGCCGGCGTTGGCCGCGCCGTCCTGCCGCCGCTGCTCGGCATGGTGGTGCTGATCGGCATCTGGTACATCGCCACGATGAAAGGCGGCAGCATTCCCGGCCCGCTGCAAACCTGGGATGCGGCCACCCTGCTGTTCGCCGACCCGTTCTACCAGAACGGCCCGAACGACCAGGGCATCGGCTGGAACATCCTGTCCTCGCTGCAACGCGTCGGCATCGGCTTCGGCTTTGCTGCGGTGGTCGGCATTCCGCTCGGCTTCATTCTTGGCCGCTCGGCTTTCCTGTCGGCCATGATCAATCCGATCATCAGCCTGCTCCGTCCGGTTTCGCCGCTGGCCTGGCTGCCGATCGGTCTGCTCGTCTTCAAGCGGGCTGACCCGGCGGCAACCTATACCATCTTCATCTGCTCGATCTGGCCGATGATCATGAATACCGCCCAGGGCGTTCAGCGCGTGCCGCAGGATTACCTCAACGTCGCCCGCGTCCTGGCGCTCTCGGAGTGGAAGGTCGTCACCAAGATCCTGCTGCCGGCCGTGCTGCCCTACATCCTGACCGGCATCCGCCTGTCCATCGGCACCGCCTGGCTGGTCATCGTTGCCGCAGAAATGCTCACCGGCGGCGTCGGCATCGGCTTCTGGGTGTGGGACGAGTGGAACAACCTGAAGGTGGAGCACATCATCATCGCCATTTTCGTCATCGGTATCGTCGGCCTCATCCTCGAACAAAGCCTGATCCTGCTTGCCAGGAAGTTGACCAAGGAATCGTCATGAGCGGAGCGCACAACATGGAAAAGTTCGTACAGGTTCAATCCGTTGGTCAGACCTTCGATACCAAGAAGGGCAAATTTGTCGCCCTGCGCGACATCAACCTGACCATCAAGCAAGGCGAGTTCGTCGCGCTGATTGGTCACTCGGGCTGCGGCAAGTCGACCCTGCTCAACCTGATTGCCGGCCTGACCAAGCCGACCGATGGCGTGCTCTTGCTCGAAGACCGCGAAATTGCCGGTCCCGGCCCGGAACGCGCGGTGGTTTTCCAGAACCACAGCCTGCTGCCTTGGCTGACCTGCTTCGAAAACGTCTATCTGGCCGTCGAACGGGTGTTCGGCGCCAAGGAAGGCAAAGCGAAGCTGCGTGAGCGGACGGCCGCCGCGATCAGTCTGGTTGGCCTCGATCACGCCAGCGGCAAGTATCCGAACGAAATTTCGGGCGGCATGAAGCAGCGCGTCGGCATCGCACGGGCGCTCTCCATGGAACCGAAAGTGCTGCTCATGGACGAGCCGTTCGGCGCCCTCGACGCGCTGACCCGGGCCAAGCTGCAGGACGAGCTGATGCGCATCTGCGAGGCGACCAAGGCGACCACGGTCATGGTTACCCACGACGTTGACGAAGCCGTGCTGCTCTCCGACAAGATTGTCATGATGACCAACGGCCCGGCGGCCACCATCGGCGAAATCCTGGAGGTTAACCTGCCGCGTCCGCGCCATCGCCTGACCTTGGCCCACGATCCGGACTACATCGGCTACCGCGCCGCCGTGCTCGAGTTCCTTTACGAAAAGCAGGCCCACGTCGAGAAACAGGCCGCCTGAGGTTTTCAGTCGATTTATCGTCGCTGCGCTCTCTCCAAAGCGACTTTTGCCCGCCGGGTCAAACCGGCGGGCTTTTTCTTGATCTATCCCCTTTGCTTTCCCGCTGGCGGGGCGCTAAGGTTAGACAATTCGTATTCGGGCAATGATTGATGCTAGCCAACCCCGGCAAGCTCTCGCGCAAGATCATCGGCATGCTGGTGGTCTTTTTTCTGGTGGCCGCCACGGCCATCGGCCTGACGCTGCTTATTTCCTGGCAACTGGAAGGTGTCGCTGCGGCAATCAATGATGCCGGCAGCCAGCGCATGCGGACCTACCGCATGGGCCACCTGATGGCGCGTGACCTCGAGGCGAAGGCGCCCGAAGCCGGCGCTTCGCAGGCCTTGAGTGAAGAAATGCAGCGTTTCGACAAGGTTCTGCGTGACCTGCAACAAGGTGATCCGGAGCGGCCGTTGTCGCCGCCACGCAATGCCGAGGTGCAGGAACACCTGCAAAAGGTTGAGCAGGTCTGGCGTGATACGGTGCGGCCGCTGGTCGCTGGCTATCTGGCTGGCGTGCGGGGCGAGCGGGAAGGCGCCGTCGACCGTTTTGACGCCGAACTCGAGCCCTTTGTCAGCAAGATCAACGAACTGGCGCTGGCGATGGAGCGTACCTACGCCTTCGATACCAATTTGCTGCGTACCGTGCAGGCAGCGCTGGTCGTTCTGGCGATCATTGGTACGATCGTTCTGATCCGCTATTTTTCGCGGCTGGTCATCAGGCCGGTCGGCGTCCTCCACTCCGGCATGCAGCGCATGACCATTGACGACCTGACGGTGCGCGTTCCGGTCTCCAGCGATGACGAACTGGGCGGGTTGGCCTTCGGCTTCAACCAGATGGCGGAGCATCTGCAGAATGTTTACAACACGCTGGAACAGCGGGTCGAGGCCGAAACCCGCCGTCTCGCCCAGCGTAATCACGAATTGAGCATCCTCTATTCGGTGACCACCTTTCTCAGCGAACCGGCCCCGGTGACAGTGCTCAGCGAGGGTTTTCTTGATCAGATCATGAGCGCCCTGGGGGCAGATGCCGGTGCGGTGCGCATGTACGAACAGCAGTCGGACAGGTTGTTTTTGATCACCCATCAAGGACTGTCCGATGGTTTCCTCGACCACGAGGCGGAAATGAATTGTGGTGATTGCTTGTGCGGCGAGGTCTTCCAGACCGGCATTTCGGCCGCCTTTGCCACGGTCAACCCGCCGGAAGGCATGAAATTGCGCACCTGCATCCGTGAAGGTTTTGCCACGGCGACCGCCTTCAGCATTCTTTACGACAAGCAGAAACTTGGCGTCTACAACCTTTATTTCAAACGGCCGCAGGCGCTCTCCGAGCAGCAAATCCATCTGCTCGAAACGCTCGGGCATCACCTCGGCGTCGCCATCGAAAACCAGCGCCTCAAGTCGCGCGAGAAGGAGCTGGCTGTTTCCGAGGAGCGCAACCTGCTTGCCCAGGAGTTGCACGACTCGATTGCTCAGGGCCTGGCTTTTCTCAACATCCAGGTCCAGTTGCTGCAGGACTCTCTGCGCAAGGGCAAGGTCGAAGAAGCCATGCAGACGGCAGGCCAGCTACGCGAAGGGGTGCAGGAAAGCTACGACGACGTGCGCGAACTGCTCGTTCATTTCCGGACCCGCGTCCATCAGTCCGACCTCGATACGGCCATCCAGTCCACGCTGGAAAAATTCGAGGGGCAGACCGGTATCGCCACGGCTTTCGAGCGCATCGGCAGCGGCGCCGCGCAGGTGCCGACCGACGAAATCCAGATCATGCACATCGTTCAGGAGTCGCTGTCCAATATCCGCAAGCACGCCAAGGCCAGCCAGGTGCGGGTCGTTGTCAAACGCGAAATTGGCCGGATTGGCGTCAATATCGAGGATGATGGCGTCGGCTTCGATCCGGAAAACGATCCGAACTGCTTGTCCGACCGCCATGTCGGCCTGAAAATCATGCGCGAACGCGCCCACCGCATTGGCGGCGAGTGTCGCGTCGCATCGAAACCCGGCGAAGGTTCCCGGGTTACCTTGACCCTGCCCCGCGAAAACAAAGAGGTTGTCTGAATATGAGCGAAAAAATCCGTGTCCTGCTGGTTGACGACCACACGCTGTTTCGCAGCGGAATCAAGTCGCTGCTCCAGCGCAATGATGATTTCGAGGTCGTCGGCGAAGCGGGTGACGGGCTGGAAGGCATCAAGCGCGCTCGTTCGCTGAAACCGGATGTGACCTTGCTTGACCTCCACATGCCCGGGGTTTCCGGCCTCGAAGCGGTCAAGGTCATCGCCGAGGAAATGCCGGAGGTCAGCGTCTTGATGCTGACCGTGTCGGAGGATGCGCAGGATCTGGTCGATGCCTTGCGGGCCGGGGCCAGCGGTTATCTGCTCAAGAATATCGAAACTGACGCGCTGATCGACGCCATCCGGCGGGCCGCACAGGGCGAGTCAGTCGTTTCTCAACAAATGACGGCGAAACTGATCCAGGGCGTGCGTAATCCGCCCAAGGCTGAAGCAACAAGCGGCGAGCGCGATCGTTTTTCGCCGCGCGAACGCGATATCCTGCTTTCTCTGGCCCATGGCGAGAGCAACAAGGAAATCGCCCGCAAGCTCGATCTGGCCGAGAGCACGGTCAAGATTCACGTGCAGAACATTTTCAAGAAACTGAACATGAGCAGCCGCGTGCAGGTCGCCCTCTATGCTGTCGAGCACGGCTACGCCCAAGCCCGCCACGCCTGACCCACAGGCTTCGGGGCGTGGCACGTTTGCTACGGTCAACCCGAAATTTTGGCCTAAATTGAAATGAAAAAACCCCGACCTTGATGGTGGGGGCTCGGGTCGTACAGCCTGACTGGCGAAGATACGGTCGCTAATTCGACGGGATCGGGTGAGTCCGCTGCAGGTGTTCGTAGGTTTGCGCCAAATCCTTCACGTGCTGGTAATGGCCTGATTCAAGCGCCTGCTGCATGTTCTCGATGATCATCGAATGCAGACGGCAAACGCCATCGGGTGAGCACAACAATACTTCGCTCATTTCGGCAGCAACCGTGATTGGAATGTGTTCGTGTTCTGCGATGGCCTCGATCTCTCCTTGGTCAAGGTCGCAATAGTCAATAACATCCTGAATAGACAGCATAAGCTCCTCCTGGATAGGAAAAATAAAAAGTCAGGTTAAAACCCCTGCTTGTTATTTTTGTTCTGTCCGCCTTGTCGTTATTGTCGGTGGAGGATCGTCTAATTGTGGCTCAAAAATCCTGAAAAGCAAGTCTGGCCGAAGTCAGATGCGGAGGCGACCGTCCGGCAGCGAGTGGGCCAGCTGCAGGCGGCTGATCGTTGGCAGCAGGTCAAGGCGGGTGTCTTTTTTCAGTTGCACGGCGCTGGCGCGCAACTCGTCGAGTGAGACATCAACCGGCTCGCCGCCGGTCGCGAAAGCGATGGTGTTGCCGCTGTCGCACGATGGAAAAACGGCGACACGGCCATCAAACGCCGAGCGGATGCGTTCGACGCTGCCGGCAAACCCACGGTTGCGGCCAAGCAGGTTGATACTGCACAGACCCTTGTCGCTCAGGCGGGCACGGCAGGCCTGGTAGAAAGGATCGGTATCGAGCACGCCGGCTTTCGCGTCGGGGTCGTAACCATCGATCAGCATCATGTCGAAACGCCGGTCGCCGCCCAGCATGTAGTCGGCGCCGCAACCAAGCACCACATCAAGGCGACCCGGGTCGTCCGGCAACTTGAAATATTGGCGCGCGATGAACTCGACCTGCGGATTGATCTCGACCACCGTGATCCGGCAATCGGGTAGGTAGCGGTAAATGAACTTGGCCAGCGAGCCGGCGCCGAGTCCGACGAGAAGGGCGCTGCGCGGCCAGTGGCTGGTTGGACGCATGAGCAGCCCGGCCATCATTTCTCGGGTGTAGGCCAGTTCCAGCGACCACGGACGAGCAATGCGCATGGCACCCTGTATCCAGTCGGAGCCGAAATGCAGGTTGCGGACACCGCTCTCTTCGCTGATATCGACGGCGTGTTGGGGAGTTTTTTTTGCGGGTCTCATGGCCTTGCGCCGAGGAATGGGGCTGGTACCCCCAGGTGGAATCGAACCACCAATTCGCCCTTAGGAGGGGCGTGTTATATCCATTTAACTATGGAGGCATTCAGCGGAGCGCATTGTACCGACGAGGAAAGCATTATGATAGATTTGAAAATCACAATATAACGATACGGGGAGATTTGTCATGTTTGCTGGATTTGCGCGACGCCCTATTGCTCAGCAATTGATATTTGCAACGATTGCTGCCCTGATCGCCGTTTTTTCAATTCTCACTTTGCTGGTTCAAAACAAGGCCGATAGCGCTGCCGTTGCCGTTGCCGAAAAGAATCTGGAGCATGAAGCAAAGCTGATGGCCAGCATGCTGGATTCAATATTTAGCGGCGTGCAGGTCAGAGGCGACGCGGAGTCCCAGTTCTTCGTCAAATTCATTGGCGGCCAGCCGGAACTCGGTGTTGGCATGATCAAGACCGGTGCGGTTGACTTGCCGGTGGTCAGGCTGGGCGGCGAAGTCCTCAACGGCAATGATCGGCTGCTCAAGGCATTTCGCGATTTGACCGGTGACGATACAGCCTTCCTGGTTATTCACGACAAGAAGCTCTATCGTCTGGCCACCTTGTTGAAGGACAAGGACGGCAAATACATGAACGGTGTGGCGATTCCCGATGGCGACCCGGTGGCCAAGGCCATTCTTGCCGGGCAGGACTATCAGGGCCTGGCTATTCGTGGTGGAAAATACAATTTCAGCACGGTCAAGTTGCTCAAGGGACCGGATGGAAAAGCTTGGGGCGCCTATTCGGTACGCATTTCGCTCGACAACGACTTGAAGCGCATCCGCGACCAGTTTGGCAGCCAGGTTGCCGGCAAGACGGGTTACGTTTTCATCGTGCGGCCGACTGACGAGAAAGCTATCGGCGAGTTCGTGCTGCATCCCAAGTTGCAGGGCGTGATGGTTGGCGAGACCGATGTGCCGGCCGTTGCCAAGGCGGCGATTGCCGAGTTGCTGGCCAAAAAGGCGGGGCTGGTTCGTTATGCCATGAACGATGCTTCCGGCGCCGAGCGCGAAAAAATTGTCTATGGCGCCACTTCCGCGGCCTGGGGATGGACAGTGGCAACCGGTAGCTGGCTGGACGAGTACTTGGAAGAGAGCCACGCCTTGCGCAATATGGTTATCCTGATCAGCATCGCGGCCGCCGCTCTGCTGGCGACCATCGTCTATCTGTTGGTCAGTTTCCGTCTGCGCGGTTTGGCGCAGATGGTTGAGGAGGCGACGCGAATCAGCAATGGCGACCTGCGAGCTTCAGGGCTTCTGGTGGGTGATTCGAATAGCCGCAACGAGGTACACGTTATCGGCAATGCCTTCAGGCTGATGTCGGAAAGTGTGCGAAATCTGGTACGTGGCGTGTCTGCTTCGTCGTCGCAAGTTGGTGTTGCGGCCAATGATCTGCAAGATGCCGCCCGCTCGGCTTTGGCGGCGTCCGAACAGGCTTCGTCATCGGCCTCGGGGATCGCGGCCTCGGTCGAACAGTTGTCGGTGAGCATCACCCATGTTGCGGATAACGCAAATCATGCGGCACAGATTTCGGAGAGCGCCAAAGAAGTCACGGGTTCCGGACGCCAGGTGGTGTCCAGTGCGATGCTCGAGTTGGAGCGCGTTGCCGGTGAAATCAATGAGTCGGCCGTATTGATCGAGTCGCTCGGCGAGCGTTCGAAACAGATCTCCAGTGTGGTCGGCGTGATTCGCGAAATTGCCGATCAGACCAATCTCTTGGCGCTTAATGCCGCCATTGAGGCGGCACGGGCTGGCGAGCAGGGGCGGGGTTTTGCCGTGGTTGCCGACGAGGTCCGCAAGCTGGCCGAGCGGACTTCCGTGTCCACCCAGGAAATTGCCACCACGGTGTCGGCCATTCTCGATGAAACGGGGCGGGCCGTGCAGCGCATGCAGAGTGTTAGCGCCAACATGAGTGGCAGCGTTGACATGGCACGGCAGGCCGGCGAGTCGTTGCAGATCATTGACCAGCGGGCGCAGGAAACGGTGGAGGTCGTGCATAGCATTGCCGATAGCACGCGTGAGCAGAGCACGGCGAGCCAGGAGATTGCCCGTCTGGTCGAAAATATCGCCCAGGCTGCCGAGGGCAGTAACAGTCGTGCCCTGCAAAACAGTGATCGGGCGCAGAACCTGCAGCGCATGGCGGATGACTTGCAAGCCCAGTTGGCACGCTTTACCACCTGATTGCTCCGCTAGCGGATAAAATCCGTTTCTTCCCAACGCGGCGCCCTGTGGGGCGCCGTTTTTATTGCGACCAATGCCCTACCTAAAACTCTCCTCCGCCTGCCTTGCCTACGGCCACGTGCCGCTTCTCGATCACGCCGATTTCCTGCTCGATCCGGGCGAAAGGGTCGCCCTGATCGGCCGCAACGGCACCGGCAAGTCATCCATGCTCGCTGCCATGGCCGCCGGCTCCGGGCGTGGTCGGCTCGATGATGGCGAGGTCTGGGTTCAGCCGGGCATCCGCGTCGGCTACGTGCCACAGGAACCGCCTTTCGACATGGAGGCGACGGTTTTCGAGGCAGTCATATCCGGCATGGGCGAAAACGCGGCGATTCTGGCCGAATACCACGAGGTATCGCACAAGCTGGGTGAAATCGATGCCGATCACGACGTCTTGCTCGAACGCATGTCCGAGCTTCAACACGAGCTTGAGGCGCGTGGCGCCTGGGCCTTCGAGGCGCAGGCCGAGCGGGTCATCGAGCGTTTTAGTCTGGATCCCGATGCCAAGGTCGGCAGCCTGTCCGGCGGCCAGAAGAAGCGCCTGGCGCTGGCTCAGGCCCTGGCCGTCGCGCCGGAGGTATTGCTCCTTGACGAGCCGACCAACCACCTCGACATTGCGGCCATCGAATGGCTCGAAAATCTGCTTATCGAGTCGGGCGTGACGCTGTTTTTCATCACCCACGATCGTTCGTTCCTCGACCGCGTGTGCACCCGCATCGTCGAACTGGATCGTGGCAAGCTGGTCAGCTTCCCCGGCAGTTTCAAGGATTACCAGTTGAGCAAGGAAGCCATGCTGCACGAGGAAGGCCTGGCCAATGCGCGGGCCGACAAGCTGCTCAAGGAAGAGGAAATCTGGATTCGCAAGGGCGTCGAAGCGCGGCGGACGCGCGCCGTGTTCCGCGTCCAGCGGCTCGATCAATTGCGGGCCGAACGGCAGGCGCGGCGCGAGCGGATGGGCAAGGTCAATCTGCAACTCGATTCCGGCGACAAGAGCGGCAAGCTGGTGGCCGAACTTGAGCACGTCTATAAATCCTACGGTCAACGGCAAATTGTGCGCGATTTCTCAACCCGCATTCAGCGCGGCGACAAGATCGGCCTGATCGGCCCGAACGGCGCCGGCAAGACGACCCTGCTGCGGCTGATCCTCGACGAAATCAAGCCGGATTCCGGCATCGTGCGCCAGGGCACGAAAATGGATATCGCCTATTTCGACCAGTTCCGCACCCAACTCGATCCCAATTCGACCCTGTCCGACGTGATTTCCCCTGGCTCGGACTGGGTCGATATCGGCGGTGCCCGCAAGCACGTCATCGGCTACCTTGAAGATTTCCTGTTTGCCCCGGAGCGCGCCCGTTCGCCGGTCAGCTCGCTGTCCGGTGGCGAGCGCAACCGTCTGCTGCTGGCCCGCTTGTTCGCCAAGCCGGCCAACGTGCTGGTCCTCGACGAACCGACCAACGACCTCGACATCGAAACCCTGGAATTGCTCGAAGAGCTGCTTCAGACCTACGAAGGCACGCTGTTTCTGGTCAGCCACGACCGGACATTCATCGACAATGTCGTGACCCAGACCATCGCTGCCGAAGGTGATGGCGTCTGGAAGGAATACGCCGGCGGTTACACCGACTGGGCGACCTACAAGGCTAGCGTGGCGAAGGAAACGCCCAAGGCGAAAGCAGAGGCCAAGCCGCTCGCCAAGGCTGCCGAGCCAGCCAGAGTCGTGGAGCCGGCCAAGCCGAAGGGCGAAAAACTGTCGTGGAAAGAGCAGCGCGAGCTGGAGGAGTTGCCGGGAAAAATTGCTGGGCTGGAAGCCGAGCAGGCCGAACTGGGCAAGCGCCTCGCCGATACATCCCTCTACCAGACCGATCCGGCTGCGGCGCAAAAGGCATCTGACCGTCTGGCTGCCATCGATGATGAACTGATGGTCATGCTCGAGCGCTGGGAGGGGCTCGAAGCACGTGCCGGGAACCAGGCGTAAGCCAGAGGCTCCAACGGACCTTGCTCGGGATCTTTCATGACGACAACAAATACGAACTGGCGCACGCCGACGCTCATCCTGATTGCCGGCTGCGTCATCCTGACGCTGTCGATGGGCGTCCGCCACACGGCGGGCCTCTTCCTGCAGCCGATGTCGGCCGACAATGGCTGGTCCCGCGAGACCTTCTCGTTTGCCTTTGCCCTGCAGAATCTGGTCTGGGGCCTCGGCTCGCCGTTTGCCGGCGCCATCGCCGATCGCTATGGTGCCGGGCGCACGCTGCTCGTCGCGGCGGCGCTTTATGTGCTCGGGCTGGTCCTCATGTCGGTGTCGCCGACGCCGCTGACGCTCGACCTGTCGGCCGGCCTGCTCATCGGTCTCGGTCTGTCCGGAACGACCTTCCCGGTCATCATGGGCGTCATTGGCCGCCATACGACGCCGGAAAAGCGCAGCCTCGCCCTCGGTATCGCCAGTGCCGGCGGTTCGTTCGGCCAGTTCGCCGTGCTCCCCATCGGCCAGATGATGATCTCCACCTACGGCTGGCAGAGCGCGCTCGTCCTGCTCGCCTGCGGTGTCGGTCTGATCGCCCCGCTGGCGTATGCCATGGCCGATGGTCACAAGCCTTCAGCCGGGGCTGGGCAATCGGTCGTCGAGGCGCTGCACGAGGCAAGCCGCGAGCGCAGTTTCCACTACCTGTTCTGGGGCTATTTCGTGTGTGGTTTCCAGACGGCTTTCATCATGCTGCACCTGCCGTCGTATCTGGTAGACGCCGGCATGTCGGCCAATGTCGGCATGACAGCGGTGGCCCTGATCGGCCTGTTCAACATTTTTGGATCCTTCTATTTTGGCTGGGCTGGCGGGCGCTCGAGCAAGAAAAATCTGCTCGTCTGGATCTACGGATTGCGTGCCGTGGCCATTTTGATTTTCATGCTGGTTCCGCTGTCCACCGCAGCAGCCTGGATCTTCGCTGCCGTCATCGGCATCCTGTGGCTTGGCACCGTGCCGCTGACCAACGGCCTGATCGCCCAGATTTTCGGGCTGCGCTACATGTCGATGCTGACCGGCGTGGTCTTTCTCGGCCACCAGCTCGGCAGCTTCCTTGGCGCCTGGCTCGGCGGGCGTATTTTCGACGAAACCGGCTCGTACTCGCTGGCCTGGTCAATCTCGATCGGCTTGTCGATTCTGGCTGCCATCTGTTCGTGGCCGGTCAGCGAGAAACCGCTTGCCCGGCTCAGCGTGGCAACGTGAAGCCGAACTGGCGCTGGTTCCTCGGTGGGGTTGGTGTAGCACTGCTGGCGTTGGTGCTGGCACTGATCTTCGCTGCCTATCAGATGCCGGAACTCCTGCTCGATTGGGCCAACCTGCGATTCTGCGGATAGTGCGCTAGGCCAGGGCGGCTTCGCCATCAGCCTCGCGGGCTGGTACCGGCAACAGGCCGAGGCGTTGGCGAACGGTGTCCGGCGTGACATTGAGCAGCTCGCCGATATCCTTGTAGTCGTCGGGCAACGCCGGGTCTTCCCAGCTGTAGGATGAGTGGCGGGCGAGGCGGACGGCCAGCGTGACGTTTCGCACGCGCGGGTTCTCGGCGTTGTCTTCGTCGATCAGCGTGCGCAGCAATTCGGGCAGGTTCCAGACGCGGCAGAGTTCGAGCTGGATTTCCTGGAAGGAGAAGCCAAGGGTCTGCTTCTGCGCATCGGCGCTGCGCATCGTCGGGTTGGCTTTCTGCTGGTCGTGAATGGCCAGCCCGAGGCTCGGCGCGGAACACCACACCAGAATTTCGGCAAGGTCGTGCAGCAGGGCGGCAATACGCACCTCTTCCATATTCACGTCATGCCGCCAGACCGCCCAGTCCTGTGCGTAGTCGGCGGCCCGCTGGGCTCGGCGGACGATCTGCAGGACACCGAGCAGAGCATGTGGCCCCGCCTCCTTGAGTTGGTCTTCGATTGTGAACAGTTCGCTGAAGTGATTGAAAAATGGCTCGATGCCAGCCATGACGACCGAGCTGGCAATGGTTGTGATGTCGTGCTGCAGGGAACGTCCGCGCATCGGCTGGGTGAAGGCAAGGACGCGGACCGTCATGATCGGGTCCTGCAGGATCAGCCGGGCAAGTTCACGGGCGTCGACGCGGTCAAGATTGGCCCGCATTTCTTCGATTCGCCGCTTGGTAATGCGGAGGATGGGCAGCGTATTGCTGCTGAAGAGAAGAGCCCAGGCATCAAGATCCGGTAGCGGGTGGTCGAGCATGAGTGGCTGGCTTTCGAGAAGGGAAATGGGCTGTCGGCAGGGAGTTTAAGGGGGCGGGCGGTGCCGGGCAAGCGCGTTGGCATGCGATAATCCGGACCGGTCAAATTATCCATTTTCAGCCATGCGCTACGCCATCGTTCCGGTTACTCCCTTCGAGCAAAACTGCACCATTTTCTGGTGCGAGAAGACCCGTCAGGCTGTTGTCATCGATCCGGGTGGCGATGTCGAGCGCATCCAGCGCTTTTTGGCAGATGAAAAGCTGAGCCTGGCCAAAATACTCGTTACGCATGGCCATATCGACCATGCCGGGGGCGTTGCGCTGCTGGCCGAACAGTGTGGTGTCAGCATCATTGAAGGCCCGCACGAGGAAGACCGTTTCTGGATTGAAGGCATGCCGCAGCAGAGCAAGATGTTCGGCTTCCCCAATGTGCTCAGCTTTGAGCCGACGCGCTGGCTCAAGGATGGCGACAAGGTCAGCTTCGGTGAGGTTGAACTGGATGTGCTGCATTGCCCCGGCCATACGCCTGGACATGTCGTCTTCTACCACGCGCCGAGCCATCTTGCCCAGGTCGGCGATGTGTTGTTCCAGGGTTCAATCGGGCGGACTGACTTCCCGCGCGGCGATCACGACACGCTGATTCGCTCGATCAAGGAAAAACTCTTTCCGCTCGGTGACGACGTTGATTTTGTGCCCGGCCACGGGCCGATGTCGACCTTTGGCGAGGAGCGCAAATACAACCCTTTCCTGAGCGGTCGCTTTGGCTGATCAGGCGCCAACGTGGATCTTCGAAGCCCAGCCATAGGCTTCGAGTTGGGCCGCAAAGTAATCATTGCTGTCGATGCCGAGTTCTCCAAGCATGACCGATGCCGCTTTCAGATCGTGCTTGTCGGCGGCGGTGACGGCGGCCAGAAGTTGACCCAGTCCGCCCGCATGTTCGACCAGCGCTTTCTGAGCGACGTCGAGGAGCGGGAGCTGGCGCATGATTTCCGGCATGGACATGCCAAGCAGTACGTCGAGCAGGGAGAAGGTGCCGATCATGAAGGCTGTATCGGCTAGCTGCTCGGGGGGAAGTGGCGGTGTTATGTGCCTGGCCAGCAGTTCAAAGAGGCGACCACGCGCCGCTGCTTTTTGCAGCAGTGGGTTGGGGTGCTGGCCGTTGTTCGGGTCGGAATAAACCAGCAATTGCAACCAGCGCTGCAACTGCCGACGGCCAAGCAGAGTGATGGCCTGGGTAAAGCTGGTGATCGGGCTGCCTGGCGAAAGGGCTGCTGAATTGACGAGTCGAAGCAGGCTGTAAGAGAGTTTTGGCTCTTCGCGGAAAATGGTATCGAGGGCGCCGGCATCGGCATCATCGGCGATCAGGGTGAGCAATTTCAGCAACTTCAGGCGGGTAATGTCGGCCTTCGCATTCGGCGTTGAGCGAGTTTGCAAAAATTCGCAAGTCGACAGGACGCAGGCATTGTTCAAAATCCACTCGCGGTCGTTGTGCGTGTGCACATCGGTGGCAACCAGCGCGGTGCGACTGGCCAGGCCGATCAGAGTAAAGGGCGGCAGGCTGCGGGCGTGGCTGCTGCTGATCAGCAGGTAGTCCCAGCATCCTGCGCCGGGCAACTTGGATTCGGGTGACGCGGCCAGTCCTACCTTGCGTCGAGTCAGGCGGAGATTCGCCTCGAGTTCGCTCAGTGCATCGCTATCCTGTGGGTTGGGGTGGCTTGGGAAGATGGTGACCGAACGTTCGGTCAGCAAGCCTGCGTCATATCCGCCAGCGAGTGCCGGCATTAACCATGGGAGTCGATGCTCAAACATGTCGAGCAGCGGCGAGGAAAATAGCCGTGTCAGTGTCTCGCGATCGGTTTTTCCGGGGGCGAGGTCTATGCTGAAG